>WNFG01001962.1_pt1 | contig 17337 bp, 19 predicted proteins | sample 5400431 | NCBI WGS metagenome assembly WNFG01 (sample SAMN13153346, study PRJNA577476) | soil metagenome | isolation source: 120 cm saprolite under Douglas fir tree site 2 hole 3 replicate 2 | place: USA:California | collected 2015-04-18 | reverse complement strand
GGCTCGCGTCCGGCTATGTGGAGAGCGCGGCGTTTCCGCTCACGCGCCCGATCGTCTGGCGGGACCACCAGGTCGGCTATTGCCGGGCCGGGTTGCTCGGCGGTGTGAACGCCGTCACCGGGGAGACCCGCCTGTGGCTCGCCCCCGGCGCGGACTCGCTCACTGCCGCGTGGGCACGTCTGTTCGCTCCCTTGGTGCAGCCGCTCGACAGCCTGCCACTGGGCCTGCGTGGGCAGCTGCCGTATCCGCCCGGCGCCTTCCGGCTCGCGGCGGCTGCGCTGGAGCGGCTCGAGGGTGATTCCCTCGGCTGGGCCCCGCGGCCGAGCGACCCGTTCGCGCTCATCGCACCCGACGCCGACGGCGGACCCCACGTCACCCGCTGGACGGCGCAAGGGTTCGAGTCTGGCGCCGCGACCGACCGGCGCTTCGCGGCGTTGCTCGCCGGCACCGTGACGCCCGCCGGGCCCCGGCTCTTCCTGTGGCGTCCCACACGGCGAGAGCCCCGGCCGCCGGAGGTCCTTGGCGCTGCGGACACCACGCCCGGGGTGCTGCGACTCTGGCCCGCGGGAGGCGAGCTGCTCGCCGCCCAGGCGCAGTTCGCCCAGGCCATCGACACTGACGGGGTGCCGCGGTTGCTGCGCGTATACCTGTCGCTGGGGAGCCGCCGGGGTGTAGGGGCAACACCGCTCGCCGCGCTTCGGAACATGCTGTCGGCCCCTGCGGCGCCCGCCGACACCACGCTGCTGGGCCGTTGGCGCGAGGCCCGGCACCTCGCGGCGCGGGCCGATTCGGCGCTGGCCGCGGGGAACCTCGAGCGGTTCGCGGAACTGTATCGCCAGCTGTCCGAGCTTCTCAAGCTTGCTCACATCCCCTGACGCGGCTAGGTTGCGCGCGCGTGAACCCCGGATCGATCGTCGTCGCGCTCGGCGGCAATGCCGTCGCCCCGCCGGGGGAGCGCCCCACGATCGCCAATCAGTTCCGCCACACCCGGGAGAGTCTCGCGCCGATCGTGGAGCTGGCGCGCGCTGGGTGGCACATCACGCTGGTGCACGGCAACGGCCCGCAAGTCGGCGACGACCTGGCACGCAACGAGCTCGCCGCCGACCAGGTGGAGCCGTTGCCGCTCGGCGTGCTGGTGGCCGCGACGGCAGGGTGGATGGGCTACATGATCCAGCAGTCACTGCAAAACGCACTGGCCCGCGCTCGGGTCGAGCGCAGCGTCGTCACCGTCATCACCCAGACGCTGTGCGACGCCCACGACCCGAACTTGCGGACGCCGACGAAGCCGATCGGCCATCCGCTCGACCGCTCGCAGGTGGCCCGGCTCCAGGCACGCGGCGTGAGCGTCCGGGAAGAGCAACCCCGGAGTGGCCGCTGGCGGCGATTGACGCCAAGCCCCGTGCCGATCGGGATCGTCGAGCGACCGATGATCCGCCATCTCGTGTCCGCCGGGCACATTGTGATCGCGTGCGGTGGTGGCGGCGCGCCGGTCTACACCGATCCAGAGCGCGGGCTGGAGGGCATTGACGCGGTGGTCGACAAGGACCGCGTGGCCGCGATCCTGGGTCGCGAGATCGGCGCCCAGGTGCTGCTGATCCTGACGAACGTCGAGGCGGTGTGCCGCCGCTTCGGGACGCCGCAGCAGACACCGCTGCGCCACCTCAGCCTCGCCGAGGCGGACGAGCTGCTCGCAGGGAGCGAGTTGGGCACGGGCAGCATGCGCCCCAAGGTCGAAGCGGCGGCGGCGTTCGTTCGCAGCGGCGGGGGGGGCGGGGGGCGCGGGGGGAGCGGTGGGAGCGGGGGAGGCGAGCGCGCGGTCATCGCCGAGCTGTCGCGGGGGCTCGCCGCCCTTGCTGGCGAGACCGGGACGATGATCACGCGGGAGGCCGTGTGAACCTGCACGAGTACCAGGCGCGGGAGATCCTGCGGCAGCACGGCATCCCCATGCCCGAGGCGGCCGTCGCCGCCACGCCGGAGGAAGCCCGTGCCATCGCGGCCCGCCTCGGAGGCAAGGTCGTGGTGAAGGCGCAGGTGCACGCCGGCGGTCGGGGGAAAGCGGGTGGCGTCAAGCTGGCCAAGGACGCCGCCGAGGCAGCCGCCCACGCGCGCCAGATCCTTGGCATGACCATCAAGGAATTGACCGTGCACAAGGTGCTCATCGCGCCGGCAGCCGAGATCGCCTCGGAGAGCTACGTCGGCATCATCGTGGACCGGGCGGCGCAGCGCCCGGTCTTGATGGTCAGTCCGGCCGGCGGGATCGATATCGAGCAGGTGGCCGCGCAGACGCCCCAGCAGATCCACCGACTCGCGATTGATCCCCGCTTCGGGCTGCTGCCGCACCAGGCGCTCGGCCTGGGGTTCAAGCTGTATCCGAACCTGGGGCAGGCGCGAGCCGCCGCGGACATCATGGTGAAGCTGGCTGCCGCGGTGTACGCCGTCGGCGCCTCCCTGGCGGAGATCAATCCGCTCGTCACCACGCCCGACGGCAGCGTCCTCGCGCTCGACGCCAAGATCGTGGTGGACGACAACGAGCTCGATCGCCGGCCGGAGATCGCGGCCCTGCGCGACGCCTCGGCCGAGGCGCCCTCGGAGGTCGCTGCGCGCGAAGCCGGACTCACCTTCATCAAGTTGGAGGGGTCGGTCGGCTGCTGCGTCAACGGGGCCGGTCTCGCTATGGCCACGATGGACTTGGTGAAGTATTACGGCGGCGCGCCCGCCAACTTCCTCGACATCGGTGGCAGCTCCAATCCGCAGAAGGTCGTGAACGCGCTGAAGATCATCACGGCCGACCCTAACGTGAAGGCGATTCTCATCAATATTTTCGGCGGCATCACGCGCTGCGACGACGTCGCCAACGGCATTGTGCTGGCGACGAGCCAGTTCCCCCTCAAGGTGCCGATGGTCGTCCGGCTCACCGGCACGAACGAGCGGGAGGGCGTTGCGATCCTAACCAAGGCCGGCTACTCGGCCCTCACTGACATGGACGAGGCGGTCAAGCAGGCGGTGGCCCGGGCGCGGGAGCAGGCGGCGTGAGCATCTTCATCAACAAGGAGACCCGCCTGCTCATCCAGGGCATCACCGGGCGCGACGGCTCCTTCCACGCCAAGCAGATGCTGGGCTACGGCACCAAGGTCGTGGCTGGCGTCACACCCGGCAAAGGCGCTCAGCTGTTCGAGGGCGTCGTGCCGGTGTACAACACGGTGGCCGAGGCGGTGGCGGAGACCAAGGCGAACACTTCGGTGATCTACGTGCCTGCCGCGCTCGCCGCTTCGGCGATCTTCGAAGCCGTAGACGCGGGGCTCGGCCTGGTCGTGTGCATCACCGAGGGCATCCCCGTGCTCGACATGACGAAGGTCATGCCCTTCGTGCGCGAGCGGGGCGCCCGGCTCATCGGGCCGAACTGCCCGGGACTCATCTCCCCGAACCAGAGCAAGGTGGGCATCATCCCCGGCAACATCTGCACGCCCGGCAAGATCGGCGTGGTGTCACGCAGTGGCACGCTCACCTACGAGATCATCCATCAGCTGTCGACTCAGGGCTTCGGCCAATCCACCTGCGTGGGGATCGGCGGGGACCCGATCATCGGCACGAGCTTCATCCACTGCCTCTCGGCATTCCAGGCCGACGCGGAGACCGAGGCCGTCGTGCTGATCGGCGAGATCGGCGGCACCGACGAGCAGCTGGCCGCCGAGTTCGTCAAGGGGGGCATGACCAAGCCCGTGGTCGGCTTGATCGCCGGGCAGACGGCGCCGCCGGGTCGCCGCATGGGCCACGCCGGCGCCATCATCGCGGGTGCGAGTGGCACGGCGGCCGAGAAAATGCAGGCCCTCGCCGCAGCCGGCATCAGTGTGATGAAGCGGCCCGCCGACGTCGTGCCGCTCCTGAAAGAACGACTGTGAAGCTCGCCGACATCCTGCGGGCCGAGCACATGGTCGTGCCGCTCCACGCCGCCACGGTGAAGCAAGCCACGGAGCAGCTGGCCGAGCGCCTGATTGCGGCGGGCACAGTGACCGAGCCGCAACGGCTCATTGCCGTTATCAAGCACGCCTGGCCCGAAGACATGGTCAGCGTCGGCGAGCACGCCTTCTTGCCGCACTTCCGCACCGAGGCGGCGCCCGGTCTGGTGGCGGCGGTGGGCATCGCCCCAACGCCGATCCGCTGGGAAAAAGATCCTCACCGCACGGCGCGAGTGGTGATCCTGATCGTCGCCCCACCACGTGAGACACCGACCTACCTGCAAGTCGTGGGCGCGTTCGCCCGCGCGCTCAGCGACCCGGGGACGGTGCTGGCCCTCCTCGCCGCGAAGACGCCGGAACAGGTGGTGGGGCTCGCCGCGTTCTCAGCCATCGAGCTGCCGACGCACCTGACGGTCCGGGACGTCATGACGCCTCACGTCTACACGGCCAAGCCCGATCAGACGCTGGGTGAGGTCGCCACGTTCATGCTCGAGCAAGACGTGCGTGCCCTGCCGGTGGTGGACGAGTCCGGTGCGCTGGTCGGCATCGTCACGCACCGCGAGCTGCTGCGCCATCTGCTCCCGAGCTACCTGCAGCGGACCAAGAGCGGCGAGTTCCGCGCCCCCACCGCCGCGCAACTGCAGCGCGGCAGCTCCGACCCTCGTCATCTGCTGGTCAAGGAGGCCATGGCGCGCACGGTGTTATGTCTGTCGGAGGAGCAAACCCTCTCCGAAGTGGCGAACTTGATGAACAGCAAAGACGTCGACCGCTTCCCGGTGGTGCGCGAGGGGACCGTGGTCGGTTTCTTGACGCGGGCGGATCTGATTCGACGCTTGATCGCCGCTCCATGACAATGCTCACGCTCGCCATCATCAAGCCCGACGCCGTCCTTGCGGGCCATGCCGGAAAGATCCTCGCTTTGCTCGAGGCGGAGGGGTTCAAGCTGCGCGCCGCGCAGCTCGTGCGGCTCACCCGGGATCAAGCCGAAGCCTTCTACGACGTGCACCGCGAGCGTCCCTTCTTCCGGCCGCTCGTCACGTTCATGACGTCGGGCCCCGCCCTAGCACTGGCCCTCGCCCGCGAGGACGCGGTGGCGCACCTGCGGCGGGTGATCGGCGCGACCGATCCCGCCGAAGCACAGCCCGGCACGGTGCGCAAGCTCTACGCGCAGTCGAAGGAGCGGAACGCTATTCACGCTTCCGACAGCGCGGAGAATGCAGCGCGGGAGGTGGCGTTTTTCTTCCCGGAGCTGGCGCCGGGAAGTTAGCTTGACGCAAGTGCCACAAGGGTTTAGCTTCGCTGTCCATGCTGCAAGTCGACCTGCGGGAGCTGGCCCGGGGGCCGTGCGCGACGGTGGGTGAGCTCCCGGCCGACGACCCTTTGTTCGCCGGGCTGGGCCTCGCGCTCGCCCGGCCTGTCGTTGTAGGTGGCAAATTGCAGGAGATCGGGGAAGGGCGTTTCTATTGGCAGGGATCGCTCAACACAGAGGTGCGCGGGGACTGCCGCCGCTGCCTGACGAGCGTGCGGCTGCCAGTGGCGGTGGATGTCGGCGCGCTGTTCAGCCAGGACCCCGAGACCGAGGATGATCCGGACACCTATCCCTTGCCGCGGGACGCGACGCTCGTCGACGTCACGCCGGTGGTACGTGAAGAGCTGGTGCTCGCGGCCCCCACTTTCCTGTTGTGCCGCGACGACTGCCGCGGGCTCTGCCCGCGGTGTGGCCAGGACCTGAACGCGGGCCCCTGCGGGTGCGAGCCGGCCACCGACCCCCGGTGGCAGAAGCTGGCCGCCCAAAAGGACAGGTTCCGCGAGTGACGAGGATGACGTATGGCCGTTCCCAAGCGTAGAACATCGAAGCGGAAGAAGCGGGCGCGTCGCACGCACTATCGGGCCGAGCGTCCCACGCTGCAGCCGTGCCCGCGATGCGGCGACCTCAAGCGCCCGCACCATGTGTGCCCGACGTGCGGCTACTATAACGGCGAACAGCGAGTCGAGGTCGAGGACGTCTGACGTGATCCGCGTCGCCCTGGACGCAATGGGCGGGGACTACGCCCCGGAGGTGGAGGTTGAGGGGGCTGTCCAGGCCCTGCGGGAGCTCCCGCCGACGTTTCGCGTCCAGCTGGTAGGGCGCACGGGGGAGATCGAGGCGGCGCTGCGCCGCGTTCCACGCGGCGACCGCAGCCGGCTCGAGATCGTGGAGGCTCCCGAGGTCGTGGGGATGGGGGAGAAGCCGCTGGCCGCCGTGCGGAGCAAGCCGAACTCCTCGATCGCCGTCGGGTTGGGGCTGCAGAAGAGCGGCGCTTCCGATGCCTTCATCTCGGCCGGCAACACCGGCGCCGTGATGGCCGCGAGCACCTTAATGCTCCGGCTGCACCCCGGAGTGCAACGGGCTGCCATTGGCACGCTGTTTCCCACCGCCCGCCAGCCGGTGCTGGTGCTCGACGCCGGGGCCAACGTGGACTGCGACGCTCGCGAGCTCGTGGGGTTCGCGCACCTGGGCTCCGTGTACGCCCGCGACGTGCTGGGCCGGCCCCGGCCTGCGGTCGGGCTGCTCAACATCGGTGAGGAGGACGAGAAGGGGAACGCGGTGGTGAAGGAGGCCCATCGGCTCCTCCAGACCACCACCGGGCTGTACTACATCGGCAACGTCGAGGGGCGGGACATTCCGGCGGGAGAGGCGCGGGGACAGGCGCTCGACGTGGTGGCGTGTGACGGCTTCGTGGGCAACGTGGTGCTCAAGTTCTACGAGTCCGCGGCGCGCGTGTTCATCGCGCTGGTGAATCGCGAGGCGCCCGACATTCTGCAGCGGCCCGAGATGGGCAAAGTGCTCGAGCTGCTGGATTACTCGACCTACGGCGGCGCGCCGCTGCTCGGCGTCCAGGGGGTCGCGATCATCTGCCACGGCTCCTCGCCTGCGAAGGCGATCCGCAACGCCGTGCGCGTGGCGGTCCAGATGGTGGAGAGCCACCTCAGTCAGGACATCGGGGCGGAGTTTGCGCAGGGAGGCGCCGTCGCATGAAGCGTCCATTCGCCGAGCTGTCCGGCACGGGGAGCTACGCTCCCCCCCGCATCATGACCAACGACGAGTTCAGCAAGATCCTGGATACGTCGGACCAGTGGATCCGCGAGCGCACCGGCATCCGGGAGCGGCGCGTTTCGACCAAGGAAGAGACCAACGCCTGCATGGGCAAGGCGGCCGCGCTGCAGGTGCTGGAGCAGAACGGCCTGACGCCGCTCGACCTCGATGCCATCGTCTACGCCACCGCCTCCCCTGACCGGCTGCTGCCCTCGCAGGCCTGCGACCTGCAGGCGATCCTGGGCGCCAAGAACGCGGCCGCGTTCGACGTGGGCGCGGCATGCTCGGGGTTCGTGTTCGCGCTGAGCGTGGCCGAGGGGATCGTGGCCGCGCAGCAGGCCGAACGCGTCCTGGTCGTCGCGGCCGAGAAGCTCACCAGCATCATGGATTGGTCGGACCGCACGACCGCGGTGTTGTTCGGGGACGGCGCCGGCGCGACGCTGCTGCGCCCCAGCACGGGCTCGCGCGGGATCCTGTCATCCTACCTCAAGTCGGACGGCACGCTGGCCGAGTTGCTCTACCGGCCGGGCGGCGGCGCGTCGCACCCGCCGAGCGAGACGCTGCTGAAGGACCACAGCTACTACATCAAGATGGCCGGCCGCGAGGTCTTCAAGGCCGCCGTCCTGTCCATGGCGGACGCGTGCCACCAGACGCTACGGCGCGCCGGGCTCGCCGCCGGGGACATCGACCTGCTGATCCCGCACCAGGCCAACATCCGCATCATCGAGGCGACGGCCAAGCACGCCGGCGTGCCGATGGACAAGGTCTACGTGAACGTGGACCGGTTCGGCAACACCTCGGCGGCGTCGATCGCGATCGCGCTCGACGAAGCGGTGAAGACCGGCCGGCTGACGCCGGGGATGACGGTGATGTTCTGCGCCTTCGGCGCGGGCTTCACGTGGGCGAGCATGGTCGTGCGGTGGTAGCTGCAGGGCCTGTAGTGTGGCTTTGCCCCGGGCAGGGCGCGCAAAAAGTCGGCATGGGCAAGGATCTCGCGGAGCGGTTTCCCGCGGCGCGTGACACGTTGCAGGCGGTCGACGAGGCGCTCGGTGTGGCCCTGAGCCGGCTGATGTTCACTGGGCCGGAGGAGGAACTCATCGCCACGCACAACGCGCAGCCCGCGATCCTCGCGCACAGCGCTGCGGTGTTCGCGGTGGTCCGCGACACGGCGCGTCGCGCCCCGCCCGTCGCCGCGGCCGGCCACTCGCTGGGCGAGTACTCGGCCTATGTGACGGCCGGGGCTCTGGCCGCCCCCGACGCGGCCCGTCTGGTGCGCCGCCGCGGCGAGCTGATGCATCAGGCCGGTATGGCGCGCCCGGGCACGATGGCCGCGGTCTTGGGGCTGGCGACGGCGGACGTGGAAGCGGCGTGCCGCGAGGCGAGCGCGGCCGGCGGCGTGGCCGTGGCAGCGAACCTGAACGCGCCCGACCAGACGGTGATTTCGGGCGACCCGGCGACCGTCGCGCGGGCCGGGGAAGGGTGCAAGGCACGGGGCGCCAAGCGGGTACTGCCACTGAAGGTGAGCGGCGCGTTCCACTCCCCGCTGATGGCGCCGGCTGCGGCGCCGTTACGGGCGGCGCTCGAGGCAGCGCCCTGGCGCGAGCCGGCGTTTCCCGTCGTCGCCAATGCGACGGCCGAGCCGGTGCGGGAGGCGGCGGCGGCGCGACGGTTGCTGGCCGAGCAGCTCACCGCCCCGGTGCGGTGGGTCGCGTGCATGGAGCGCGTCGCGGAACTCGCGGGGTCGGGCGCGCGGTTTATCGAGATCGGGCCCGGGACGGTGCTCGGCGGCCTGTTGAAGCGCACCGTGGCGGGTGCGAATGTGGTGAGCCTGGGCAGTGCGGAGGATGTAGAACGGTTCCTGGAGGCGGCGTGAATTGGGGCGGGGCATGAAGCTCGATCTGGTGGGCAAGATCGCCCTCGTGACCGGCGGGAGCCGGGGCATCGGCCATGCCATCTGCCGCGCTCTGGCCGATGCGGGCGCGCACGTGGCGTTGTGCGCCCGGGACGGCGTCAAGGCGGAACAAGTGGCCGGGGCGCTCGGCCGCACCGCCCGCGGCTACAGCTGCGACGTCAGCGTGGCCTCCCAGGTCGAGGCGATGGTCGATGCGGTAGAGAAGGATTTCGGTCGCATCGACATTCTGGTGAACAACGCCGGCTTCACACGCGACAACTTGGTGTTCCGCATCAAGGAGACCGACTGGGATACCGTCGTCGACACGAACTTGAAGGGCGCCTTTCTGATGACCAAGTACGCTGCCCGCGGCATGATCAAGCGGCGCTGGGGTCGGGTCGTCAACATCTCGAGCGTGGTGGGCATCAACGGCAACAAGGGGCAATCCAATTACGCGGCGTCCAAGGCCGGGCTGGTCGGCTTCACCAAGGCGGTAGCCAAGGATCTGGCCTCGCGCAATGTGCTGGTCAACGCCGTCGCCCCCGGCTATATCGATACGGAACTGACGAGCGGGATCACCGCCGAGGCCAAACAGTACCTCCTCGACAACATCCCGCTGGGACGGCTGGGCGAGACCACGGATATCGCTAGCGCCGTCCTCTTTCTCGCCTCCGACTTGGCCAGCTACATTACGGGACAGGTGCTGGTCGTCGACGGCGGGATGGTGATGTGACCACGAACCCCTTTTACCTCCGCTGAGGGTCACCCATGGCAATGGACATGAAGCAGCTCGAAGAGAAGGTCAAGGACATCATCGTCGAAGAGCTGGGGGTGGAGCGCGACAAACTCACGCCCGATGCGAGCTTCATGGAGGACCTCGGCGCCGACAGCCTCGACACCGTCGAGCTCGTCATGGCCTTCGAGAAGGAATTCGACATCGACATCCCCGACGAAGAGGCCGAAAAGCTCCGCACGGTCGGCGCGGCGATGCAGTACCTGCACGACAAGATGGGGAAGTAAGACACGTGAAGCGCCGCGTAGCAGTCACGGGCCTCGGGTTCGTGACACCGTTGGGCAATACGGTGGCGGCGACCTGGGAAGCCATGGTGGCAGGCCGCTCGGGGGCAGGGCCGATCACGCGGTTCGACCCCGGGCAGCTGGCAGTCAAGTTCGCCTGCGAGGTGAAGGGCTTCGACCCCGCCCTCTACCTGGACAAGAAGGAGGCCCGCCGCTTCGACCTGTTCACCCAGTTCGCGATGGCCGCGGCCGTCCAGGCGGTGGCGGACGCCTGCCTGGAACGCACCTGGAGCCAGGTCGACCTGCAACGGGTCGGGGTCATCATCGGTAGCGGTACGGGCGGCATCGCCACGTTCGAGGAGCAGTGCCGGATCTACCTCGAGAAGGGCCCGAGTCGCGTGTCTCCCTTCTTCGTACCGATGTTCATGGCGAACGTTGCCTCGGCGGTCGTCTCGATGCGGTACGGGGCGAAGGGGCCGAACTATTGCACCGTGTCGGCGTGCGCCACGTCGGGACATGCCCTGGGAGACGCGTTTCGCCTCATCCAGCACAGCGAAGCGGACGTCATGATCGCCGGCGGCTCCGAGGCAGCGATCACGCCGCTCGCGCTCGCGAGCTTCGCCAACATGAAGGCCCTCTCCGAGCGCAACGACGACCCCGCCACCGCGAGCCGGCCGTTCGACAAGGACCGCGATGGCTTCGTCATGGGAGACGGGGCCGCGGTGGTGATCCTCGAGGAATGGGAGCGCGCCAAGAAGCGCGGCGCCAGGATTGTCGCCGAGATGGTCGGGTATGGCATGACCGCTGACGCCTACCACATCACCGCGCCGTCCCCCGACGGCGAAGGGGCGCACCGGGCGATGCGGCTCGCTATGGAGGACGGCGGCATCCGGCCCGAGCAGGTGGGCTACATCAATGCCCACGGCACGTCCACGCCGCACGGCGACGCCGCCGAGACGGCGGCAGTCAAGACCGTGTTCGGCGCCCATGCACGCAAGCTGATCTTCGGGTCCACCAAGTCAATGACGGGGCATCTGCTGGGCGCCGCGGGAGCCCTCGAGTTCGGAGTGTGCGCCCTGGCGCTGCGCGAGGGCATCATCCCGCCGACCATCAACCAGTTCACACCGGATCCGGCGTGCGACCTCGACTCCGCGCCGAATCACGCGGTGCGCCGCCCCATCGAGTTCGCGCTGTCCAACTCGTTCGGCTTCGGCGGTCACAACGTGACGCTCGCGCTGCGGCGGGTGCCGTGACCGTAGGACAGTCGGACGCTCGGACGGTCGGACAGACCGACACCAGCCTGGCTCCGATCGCCGCCAAGGTCGAGCGCGGCGAGCGGCTGACCCGCGAGGATGGCCTCGCCCTGTTCGCGTCCTCCGACCTCCTGACGCTCGGCCACCTCGCCGACCTCGCCAACCAGCGCCGCAATGGCGACCGCGTCTACTTCGCCGCGAACCAGCACATCAACCCGACCAACGTCTGCGTGCTGCGCAGCACGTGCGTGTTCTGCTCGTTCGCGCGTATGCCGCGCGAGGACGGCGCCTACACCCGCACCTTGGACGAGGTATTCGCCGAGGCGGACGCCGCCCGGGACAACCCGACCCGCGAGTTCCACATCGTAGGCGGGCTGCACCCCAAGCTGCGGCTCGCCTACTACCTCGACATGTTCCGCGGCCTGCGCGAGCGGCACCCCGGGGTGCAGATCAAGGCCCTCACCGCCGTCGAGGTGGCGCACCTGGCCCGCATCGAGCGGCTGAGCGTGCGCGAGGTACTCCAGGCCATGCGGGACGCGGGAGTGACGAGCCTCCCGGGGGGTGGGGCGGAGGTGTTCAGCCCGGCCGCGCGCGCGACGATCGCGGACAAGAAGCTCACCGGCGAGGAGTGGCTCGCCGTGCACCGCGAAGCCCACCGCCTCGGCATCCCCTCCAACTGCACCATGCTCTATGGGCACGTGGAGACAATGGCGGACCGCGTGGACCACCTGTTGGCGCTGCGCAACTTGCAGGATGAGACGGCCGGCTTCCTCACCTACATCCCGCTCGCGTTCCACCCTGATCACAACGAGCTGGGCGAGGCGCTGGGACGCACCGGCACGGCAACGTCGGGCTTCGACGACCTCAAGAACATCGCCGTAGGCCGGTTGCTGCTGGACAACATCCCGCATGTGAAGACTCATTGGCCCATGGTGACCCCGTTCATCTCGCAGATCGGGCTCACCTTCGGCTGCGACGACCTCGAGGGGACGGTGGTGTTCGAGCGGGTGTACCACGAGGCTGGTGCCGGCACGCCGATGTGGCTCTCCTACGACCAGATCATCACGCTAATCCGCGGGGCGGGAAAAGTGCCGGTGGAGCGCGACGCGCTCTACCAGGTTGTCCGCACCTTCGAGGACTGGGTGCCCGGGCAAAGCGTCGCCAGGCCGGCAGGGCCGCAAGGACCGACGTTCGAGATCAAGCACCGAGATCACTCGAGCGCGCGGCGGGGAGGGGGGGGGCGCAGATTGCCGGTGCTCAACGCCGTGGACGGGGCCGAATGAGACTGGGGCGCATCGGCTACATCAACTGCTATCCGGTCTACGGCGCGATCGACCGGGGCATCGTGCCGCTGCCCGCAGACCTCGTCACCGGCACGCCGGCCGAGCTGAACGATCTGCTCGTCGCGGGGGAGCTCGACGTCAGCGTGATCAGCGCCGTGGAGTACGCACGGCACGCCCGGGACCTCGTGCTGCTCCCCGAACTGGCGATCTCCTGCGACGGGCCGGTGCGGAGCGTCAGCCTGATGAGCCGTCGGCCGATCGGACAACTGGACGGTCGGACCGTGCTGCTTACCGCGTCCTCGCGCACGTCCGTGGCGCTGCTCGAGCTGCTCTGCCGCCAGGTGTGGAAGATCCGGCCACGGTTCGTGGAGGCGCGGGCCGAAGCGAGCGATCTTGATCACCTCGCCGAACTGCCGCACGAGGCAATCCTCGTCATCGGGGACCCGGCCCTCCTGTTGGCTGCTCGGGGGACTTACCCTCACCGTTACGACCTCGGCGCCGAGTGGAAGCGTTGGACCGGCTTGCCCTTCGTGTTCGCCGTGTGGGCCGCGCGCCGTTCCGCCGACCCTGGGGCGGTGCGCTGGGCTCACCAGGCCCTCCTCGCCTCCCGCGCCTGGGGGCTCGCCCATCTGGACGACCTCGCGCTGGCCGCGGCGCAGGCGACCGGCGTCGCCGCCCCGGAGTGCCATGACTACCTGGCCGGGCTCGATTACCGGCTGACCGACCGGCACCTCGCCGGACTGACCGAATTCTTCCGCCGCCTAGCCGCCGAGGGCATCGTGCCCGACGGCTCGCTCCAGTTCCTCCAGGTGGCTTGAGCGATGCCCACTCCCGATCGGATCGATCGCGCAGCCCCGGAGTTCCGCGAGGCGCTCCAGGTGTACGAGCGGGCCTCGTTGCTCGAGCTGGGCCGGCTCGCCGACGCGACGCGCTGGCGGCTGCATCCCGAGAACGTCGTCACCTACATCATCGACCGGAACATCAACTACACCAACGTCTGCGTCGCCGACTGCAAGTTCTGCGCGTTCTACCGGCGGCCCAAGCACCCGGAAGGCTATCTCCTCTCCTATGAGCAGATCGGCCGCAAGATCGACGAGCTGAAAGCGATCGGCGGCGTGCAGATCCTGATGCAGGGCGGGCACAATCCGTATGTACCGTTCGAGTGGTACCTCGACCTGTTGCGCTACATTAAGCGCTACCATCCGATCCACATCCACGGCTTCTCGCCCTCTGAGGTGGACTTCTTCGCCGGGCGGTTCGGGATGAGCATCGAAGAGGTCATCACAGAGCTGGTCGCCGCTGGGCTCGACTCGATCCCGGGCGGCGGGGGGGAGATCCTGGTGCAGGACATCCGCGACCAGGTTGCGAGGAAAAAGGCGGGCGCCGACCGCTGGCTCGAAGTGATGGAAATCGCGCACCGCCTGGGACTCAAGACCTCGGTGACGATGATGTACGGCCTGGGCGAATCGCTCGCCGACCGCATCGAGCACCTCTTCCGCGTCAAGGCGGTGCAGCAGCGCAGCCGGGGGTTCACGGCGTTCATTTGCTGGCCGCTGCAGCCGGAGCACTCCGAGCTGTCGCACATCCCCAAGACCGACGCGGTGACGTATCTGCGGACGCAGGCGATCGCCCGCATCGTGCTCGAGAACGTCCCCAACATCCAGGCGTCCTGGGTGACGATGGGAATGAAGGTGGGGCAGGTAGCGCTGAGGTTCGGTGCCAACGATTTCGGCTCGTTGATGATGGAGGAGAACGTGGTGTCCGCCGCCGGCACGACGCACCGGACGACTCTGGGCGAGATGCAGCGGCTGATTGCAGATGCGGGTTACATGGCCAAACAGCGACGGCAGGATTATACGATCCTGGAGGATGCCGCGTGACGATGCAGGGGAATGGGCATGGCTGATGTCCTGATCCTGGTTGGATCCGAAAGCGACAAGCCCCGCATCGAGCCCGCGTTCGAGGTGCTCTCGAAGGCGGGCGTCTCGTATGAGTTCCAGGTATCGTCGGCACACCGCCAGCCGGATCAGACGGCAAAGCTGGTGTCAGGTGCCAGGGGTCAGGGATTCAAAGTGATCATCGCAGGAGCCGGACTGTCGGCCGCCTTGCCGGGCTTTACCGCGTCGCTCACCGACCTCCCGGTGATCGGGGTGCCGTTCGCCGTGGGGCCGCTCAACGGGCTCGATGCGCTGCTCGCCACGGTACAGGTGCCGCCCGGCGTCCCGGTCGCCACGGTAGGGATCGACAACGCCAAGAACGCGGCCCACCTCGCCATCCGGATCCTGAAGGCCTGAGATGCGTGTCGGCATCGGGTACGACTCGCACCGATTTGCCGGCAAGAAGGGACGCCAGCTCATCCTGGGCGGGGTGCTAATCCCGAACCCCAAGGGGCTGGAGGGTCACTCCGACGCGGACGCCGTGGCCCACGCCCTCACCGACGCCATCCTCGGCGCCGCGGGGCTGGGCGACATCGGCCGGCTGTTCCCCGCCAGCGACCCGCGCTGGAAAAACGCCGATTCGATCGGGCTGCTCAACCAGGCCTACCTCAAGACCCTGGAGGCGGGCCACGAATTCGTCCAGGCGGACATCACCGTGATCTGCGAGCAGCCTAAGCTTGCCCCGCACATTGAAGCGATGCAGGAACGGCTCGCCGGTGCGCTGCTCGTGCCGCCCTCCACTGTCTCGGTGAAAGCCAAGACCAACGAGGGGATGGGGTGGATCGGACGCGGGGAGGGCGTTGCGGTGATCGCCGTGGCGCTATTGCAGCCGTGACCGGTCGAGAGGGCTCAAGCGATAAGGGGTGTGGGGAAAGGGGAATGCAATAGCATGCAGCAAGCAACGCTGGCTGGTGGCTGCTTCTGGTGCCTTGAGGCGGCGTTTCAGCAGCTCAAGGGCGTGACCAAGGTGACCTCCGGCTATGCCGGCGGCACGGTGCCGAACCCAACCTACGAGGCGGTGTGCACCGGGCGCACCGGGCACGCCGAGGTCGTGCAGATCGAGTTCGACCAGGCGGTGGTGAGCTACCGGGAGCTGCTCGAGGTGTTCTTCCTGATCCACGACCCGACCACCCTGAATCGCCAAGGGGGCGACGTGGGCACGCAGTACCGCTCGGCCATCTTCTATCATTCGCCGCAGCAGCAGCAGGAGGCCGAAGCGGTGATCGCCGAGCTCGCAGCGGGGAAGGTGTGGGACGATCCGATCGTGACGGAGGTCGTGCCGCTGGAGGCGTTCTATCCGGCCGAGGAGTACCATCGGGACTATTTCCGCCGCAATCCTGGGCAGGCCTATTGTCGGACGGTGATCGCGCCTAAAGTGGCGAAGCTCCGCAAGCAGTACTTCGAGAGGCTCAAGGCGTGACAGGGGGCGGGGGGCTACAAAACGATTCATCGGGCGTGCGTTTCCCGCCGCCGCTGCTCTATGCTCTGCCGTGGCTAATGGGGTGGCTGCTGGGGCGCGCGGTGCCGGTGCACTGGCTCCCCTCGCTCACGGCGGTTCGTCTGGTAGGCTGGCCGCTGGTGGCCACGGCGGTGCTGCTGTCGGGCACGGCGGTCGGTCTCTTCCGCGCGTTGGGGAACACCCCGAACCCGGGCAAGCCGGTCGTCGCCCTGGCCGTCGAGGGCCCCTATCGCTGGACGCGCAACCCGATGTATCTGGGCCTCGCGGCGCTGTACGTCGGCCTGGCGGCGCTGTTCAACACGGTATGGCCGCTCGTCTTCCTCCCGTTCGCCATCGTCCTGATTCAGCGGCTGGTGATTGCGAAGGAAGAGCGGTATCTGGAGGCGAAGTTCGGCCAGCGCTACCGGGACTACAAAACGCGGGTGCGCCGCTGGATCTAGTGCCGTTTCGGCTCGAGTTGTTTCGTGACTACCTCGCGCTCGAGGCGGGCAACAGCCGGCACACTGTGGAGAACTACCTCCGCGACCTCGAGCGGCTCACCGCGTGGGCGCTGGGGGCCGGTGCGCACGGTCCGGACGAGGTCACCGCCGCCCAGCTGCGCGAGTTCATCTATCACTTGAAGGACGTAGGCCTCGCCCCGGCGACGATCCGTCGCCAGATCTCCGCGATTCGCACCTACTACCGGTTCCTGGTCGGCGAAGGTCATGCAGCGCGCGACCCGAGCGAGCGGCTCGAGTCTCCCAAGGGCTGGCGGGTGCTCCCCAGCGTGCTCAGCGTGGTCGAGGTGGAGAAACTGATCGCAGCGCCGGACACCGACACGCCGTTGGGCATCCGGGATCACGCCCTGCTCGAGTTCGCGTACGCCACGGGCGGGCGCGTCTCCGAGCTGGTGGGGTTGAAGCAGCAGGATGTGTTGTTCGAGGACGGGATCGCGCGATTGTTCGGCAAGGGAGCCAAGGAACGCCTCGTGCCGGTGGGGCGGAGGGCGCTCGGAGCGGTGGCGCTGTACGCCCGCGAGATCCGCCCCACACTCGACAAGGGACAGGGGCGCGGCGTGTTGTTTCTCAATGCCCGGGGCCGGCCGTTGTCGCGTGTCGGGGCGTGGGGGGTGATCAAGCAGGCGGCGCGGCGCGCCGGGATCGCCAAGCGGGTGACACCGCATACTCTGCGGCACACGTTCGCGACCCATCTGCTCGAAGGGGGAGCGGATCTGCGGGCGGTGCAAGAGATGCTTGGGCACGCGGATCTAACAACGACCCAGCTATACACGCATGTTGATCGGGACTACCTGCGGACGGTTCACAAGCAATTCCATCCCAGAGGCTAAGAAGCGGAGCAGGGGAAGATTGAAGCGCGGTACCGGCGGAATGACAAAACGTGGCCCGCTTCGCAGCTCAGTGCGGGCCTTAGGCAGGACTCCATCTTCCAACGTTGGAGGCTCGAGGTTCTGGGATGACTCGTAAGA
>WNFG01003633.1_pt1 | contig 17351 bp, 11 predicted proteins | sample 5400431 | NCBI WGS metagenome assembly WNFG01 (sample SAMN13153346, study PRJNA577476) | soil metagenome | isolation source: 120 cm saprolite under Douglas fir tree site 2 hole 3 replicate 2 | place: USA:California | collected 2015-04-18 | reverse complement strand
ACAGAGCAGGAAGCCGTAGAAGGTGAAATGGTGATACCAGCGCCGGCTCATCGATGGCCTCTCGTCGGGATAGGTGCAGCCATCGCCCCCGCCGTCGAGGTAGCGAAGCCGGGCCGAGTCCGAGCTCGCGCGACCATGCGCCTCGATGGACAGCCGATGCCCGGGCTCGCCCGACTCGCGCCAGAAGGCGCGGCACGCCATCCCCAGCGCAAAGACCGAATACGCAAAAGAGACCCCGAAGAGGAGCACCATCACGCCGTGCGGCACCACCTCGTAGAACGCCCCCGGCCCGAGGTGCGCGCGCAGCGCGCGTGGGCCTGCGAGGGCTGTGCCGGCCACGACGAAGACGACGCACGAGAGCGCGGTGGCAAGCCCGGTGGCCAGAGCGTTGCGGTCGAAGAGCGGCGCGAGAAGGCGCGGCCAGGCGTGGCGCGCGTAAGTCTCGCGGCGAAGCGCATCGAACACCCTTGGGACGTTCACGTTGAGCTCGTGCGGCGGCGCGTACTGGCAGTGGTGAAAGCAGGATCCGCAGCCGTGGCAGAGGTTCGCCAAGTAGCGCAGATCGGGCTCGGGGAAGGAAAGGCGCAGCTCCATCGCCGGGAACACCGCGCAGTGGCCCTCGCAATACCGGCAGGCATTGCAGATGGTCATCACCCGTTCGGCCTCTTTGACCCAATCCGTGGACGCCATCACGAGGCGACCTTTCTTGCCGCGATTGAACGGCGGGCCGCGAGCATAGCCGCCTCGCGCCCGGCGATCCGGCCGAACACCGTCCCGATCGTCATCCCAAGCCCGGCCAGGTACCCTTGCCCGAGAATGTTCCCCGCCATGATCTCGCCCGCCGCGAAGAGGTTCGCCGAGGGGCCGCCGTCCGCCATGAGGATCCGCGCCCGATCGTCGACTCCGACACCCAGATAGGTGAAGGTGATGCCGGGCCGCAGCGAGTACCCGTGGAACGGCGGTCGGTCGATGGTCACCGCCCAGTGGCTCTTCGGCGGTTGGAGCCCTTGCGTCCGGCAGTCGTCGAGGATCGCAGGGTCGAAGGCGCCGGGCCGCACCGCGGCATTGAAGCTCTTCACCGTCGCCTCGACGGCCTGGGGATCCAGCCGCAGCGCGACCGCGAGCTCGCGGATCGAGCCCGCCACGACCGGAGGGAACACCGTGGGCATGAACCGGCCCAGCGGCTTCGAGTCGATGATCACGTGGCCGATCTGCCCGGCCTGCTGAGCGATGAGCCTGCCCCAGATCGCGTAGCGCTTGGGCCAGAAGTCCTCGCCCTCGTCGTAGAAGCGCTCGCCGTTCTGGTTCACCACGATTCCGAACGGGACGCAGTCCACCCGGGTGACGATGCCGCCGTCGAATTTCGGCGCCCGGCCGTCCACGGCGACCGCGTGGCACTGCCGCGCATCGCCCACTTGTTTCACGCCGCGATTGAGCAGCGCGCGCAGGACGCGGCCCAGGTTGTAGGGCGTGCCGCGGACGATGAAGTTCTCCGCCGCCTCGCCCCAGCTCTCCTTGAGCCAGGGGATGTTCGCCTCGAAGCCGCCCGACGCGGCGACGACCGCGCGCGCCTGGACCCTTTGGATCGCGCCGCGAAAGGAGACCACCGCAGCCGAAAACTCGCCGTCGCAGATATCGAGATCCATGACCTCCGCCCCGTACGCGACCTTCGCGCCTAAGGCCTCTGCCGCGCGGTAGTATGCGTTCACCAGCGCCTTTCCGCCCCCGAGGAAGAACGCGTTCGTCCGCCCGAGGTGAAGCGTGCCGCTAAGCGGGGGCTGGAAGCGCACGCCGTGCCGGGGCATCCATTCGCTGAAATCGGCGGAGCTGCGGATGGTGAGCCGAGCGAGCGCCTCGTCCGTCTTGCCACCGGTGACGCGCCAGAGGTCATCCCAGAACTCGTCTTCGAGGTACGGACCGGTCAGGATCTCGTCCGCGCGCTCGTGCAGGGTGCGCAGGTTTCGCGTGTGCCGGCTGTTGCCACCGCGGAAATCCCTCGGGGCGCACTCGAGGACGAGCACGCTCGCGCCGTTCTGACGGGCGGCGATCGCGGCGCACAGGCCCGCGTTTCCTCCGCCGAGAACGAGGACGTCCCAGGGCCCCGACAGGTCTGTGGTCTCGGTGCGCTTCACGCGTGTAGCCGAAGTCGTGCGTTGTTCGAAGCAATCGCCTGCTCGTTTAGAAGCGCCGTCGCCGTGCGAGGCCTGTGCCATTTGGCGAAGTGTGTGACATTTGAGTGCCGGAAGGACCGAAAATGTCGCACAGTTCCCCTTGCCGGGGGCGGCCGGCAGCGAGTCTTCCTTCGCAACGCGAGCATGGAAACGCTTCTGCTACCTGGGATGGACGGCACAGGAAAGCTTTTTGCTGCCCTCGAGCGCCATCTTCCTCCCACGCTCAGCACGCGCGTTATCGCGTTCCCGCCCGATCAGCCCCGTAGTTATGACCAGCTTCTGGCTGAGATTCCCATTCCCGCGGGCCCATTTGCCGTCGTCGCGGAGTCGTTTTCAGGTCCGCTCGGGATACGGCTGGCCGCCAAGCATCCCGATCAAGTCCGAGCGTTAGTTCTGGTCGCGACCTTTGTGCGCTGTCCGTCGAGAATCGCCCCATGGATGCTTGCACTACTTGGTCGGCATCTATTCCGAGTGAGGCTTCCCGATCTTGTTCTGCGTTTTGGTCTCATCGGGATGGATGCGACCGTCGAGGAGGTTGGCGATCTTCGCACGGCTCTCCTCGCTGTCGACCCAGGAGTACTCGCTGCTCGATTGGGTGAGATCGCGTCCGTCGACGTGAGCAACGAATTCGCCCGGGGAACAGCGCCCCTTTTATACATCGCTGGAAGACGCGATCGCTTGGTGGGTGCCGGCGTCATGACGCAGATGAAGCGCTTGCGTTCCGACATGAGGACCGATGTGCTCGATGCCCCTCACCAGATCTTGCAACGCAAGCCAGGCGAAGCTGCTCAACTGATTTCCGAGTTCCTCCTCTCGAAGGGCCCTTGAAAAAAGGCGGCGTCCTCCATGTAGGACCCGGGCATCTCAGGCTGTGCCGGCGTACTGCGAACATCTGGGGTATGTTGCGCGGTATCAGATTCCGTCGGTAAGCGGAGTTCTGGCCTCGGGCATCGAGCAACCGCGTGGAAGTCGCGGGCCGATGTGATCGCACGAAGGAGCGCTGAGAGATGCCGCCTGCGGTCGGCGTGTCGCTCGTTGAGCAGATCTTCGCTGGCAACGGCGAGATGGCCGGTCTGATGCGCGCCACGGACTGGTCCAAGACTCCGCTCGGTCCGATCGAAGCGTGGCCGCAGAGCCTTCGGATTGCGGTGAGCATCTGTCTTGGCTCACGCCATCCCATTGTCTTGTGGTGGGGGCCGGAGCGCTGGATGTTCTACAACGACGGCTACCGGCCGATGCTGGGTGAGAGGCACCCGCAGTTCCTCGGCCGCCCTGGTCAGGAATGCTGGGCGGAAATCTGGGACATCATCGGTCCGATGATGGAACAGGTCATCGAGACCGGCGAGGCGACTTGGTCCGAAAACCTGTTTCTGTTGATGCGCCGCTTCGGTTACCTGGAGGAAACCTACTACACGTTCTCGTACAGCCCGATCCGCGATGAGAAGGGGCAGCCGAGTGGCATCTTCAACGCCTGCACCGAGAGCACGGGTCGTGTGCTTGGCGACCGGCGCATGAAGACGCTCCGCCAAATGGCGATCGAGGCGCGGACGGTCAATGAAGCCGCCCGCCTCTGTGCCGAGATCCTCGGACGGAACCCACGCGACATCCCCTTCGCCCTGGTCTACCTCCTCGACCCACAGGGCAAGCACATCCACCTTGCCGCTCAAGCCGGCCTTGAGCGGGGGACGCCGGCCAGTCCTAATACCGTGGCCATCGAAGAAACGGACGACGCCGGTTGGCCGCTCGCACGGGTGGCAGGACGCGGGCAGGCGGAGGTCGTCGAGGATTTGGCTCGCCGATTCGACTGCCTACCCAACGAGCCCTGGGACGAACCCGCGCACCAGGCGATGCTTCTCCCGATCGCTCGCGCCGGCTGGCATCAGCCGGCCGGAGTGCTTGTGCTCGGGATCAGCCCGCGGCGAGCCTTCGACGACGACTATCGCGGGTTCTTCGACCTGCTAGCTGACCACGTCGCTACCGCCATATCGAACGCCCGCGCCCATGAGGAGGAGCGAGAGCGTGCCGAGAAACTCGCCGAGCTGGACCGCCTGAAGACGGCATTCTTCAGCAACGTCAGCCACGAGTTTCGCACGCCACTGACCTTGATTCTCGGTCCTCTCGAAGATGCTCTCGGAGATCCCACGAAGTCGCTCCAAGGCCAGAGCCTCGAAGCAGTGCATCGGAGCGCCCTCAGGCTCTTGAGGCTCGTCAACAATCTTCTCGACTTCTCTCGTGTCGAGGCCGGTCGTCTCCAGTCGCGCTTCGAGCCAACGGACCTTCCCGTGCTCACGGCTGGCCTCGCGGGCTCATTTCAGTCCCTCATCGAATCAGCGGGGCTGAAGTTGCGGGTGGATTGTCCGCCTCTGCCTGAACCCGTCTACGTCGATCGATCCCAATGGGAGAAGGTCGTCCTCAATCTCATCTCAAACGCCTTCAAGTTCACGTTCGAGGGTGAGATCGCGGTTCGCCTGCATGCGGTGGACGGGCATATCGAGCTATCGGTCAAGGACACCGGTACGGGCATCCCCGCCGAAGAGCTTCCCAAGGTCTTCGACCGGTTCCACCGTGTCGAGGGTGCGCAAGGCCGGAGTTTTGAAGGCACGGGGATCGGCCTCGCACTGGTCCAGGAGCTTGTGAAACAGCACGGGGGCTCCGTCCGGGCAGAGAGTGTCGTCGGCGTGGGAAGTACGTTCGTTGTCGCGATCCCGAGGGGCAGGGACCACCTTCCGAAAGATAGGGTTTCGTCCGGCAGCGGGCTCGCGGCGGAGGTAACCGGCCCGGCTCCCTTCCTTCTCGAAGCCACCCAATGGGGCATAGGCGGAAGTGTTACTCCGACCAATGCCGGTTCGGCCGGGGACCAGGCCTTCGTCGCTGCGAAAGCGCTGTCCATTCATACCCCTGACGCACGCGTGCTCGTTGCGGACGACAACGCGGACATGCGCGAGTACCTGATACGGCTCCTTGCATCCCGATGGACCGTCGAAGCTGTTGGAGATGGCCAAGCGGCCCTCGAATCGGCTCTTCAACGGCCACCTGATCTCATCCTCAGTGACGTGATGATGCCGCGGATGGACGGAATCGGTCTCTTGCGAGCACTTCGAGCGAACGTGAAGACAAGCACGATCCCGGTCGTACTCCTCTCTGCCCGAGCGGGAGAGGAGGCCATGGTCAGCGGACTTGAAACCGGAGCCGACGACTACCTGGTGAAGCCGTTCTCCGCCCGTGAGCTGCTCAGCCGCGTTGCTACGCATTTGGAGATGGCTCGGCTTCGTCGCAGAGCGACCGAGACCGCAGCCGAGCTGGCCGAAACGCGGGCAGCACTCCTTGAGGATCTCGATCGCAAGAACAAGGAGCTGGAGACCTTCAGCTATTCTGTCTCCCACGACCTTCGTGCTCCACTTCGCAGCATCGACGGTTTCAGCCAGATCCTTCTCGAAGAGCATGGAGACCAGCTCGGGGCGAAGGGGCAGGACTACCTCCGACACGTACGCTCTTCGGCGCAGCGGATGGCCCAAATCATCGATGACCTGCTCAAGCTCTCGCGGGTGGAACGGACGGAACTGCACCGCGAATCGGTGGACCTCTCCCGGTTGTGCCGACGTGTTGGTGACGTACTCGCGAAAGCTGACCCGGATCGAAGCGTGGGATTCATCGTCGAGCATGGCCTTGTCGCCGAGGGCGATGAGCGTCTTATCGAGATCCTCCTGGAGAACCTCCTCGGCAATGCCTGGAAGTTCACGACCAAGACGACCTGTCCTCGCGTGGAGTTTGGTTCGCTCCAGAATGATGGTCAGACCACCTTCTACGTGAAGGACAACGGCGCCGGATTCGATCAGGCGCACGCGAAACAACTCTTCGCGCCATTTCAAAGACTTCACACGGAAGCCGACTTCCCCGGAACGGGGATCGGGCTCGCGACTGTGAGCCGGATCGTGGACCGCCACGCCGGGCGCATATGGGCCGAAGGAAAGGTGGACGGCGGGGCGACCGTTTACTGGACCTTGCCCGCGCCCAAGCAGCGAAGTCAGGTGGTATGACGATGCGAAAAACACGAACAATGTTTCATGATCGACCGTAGGGGCAACGCGACCGCGTACGTCAACGGGCACAGCCACCATCTCAGAGGGTGATCGACGTGGACTCGACGCTCGTCGTCGGCGAGCGGGCGACCAGATGGCAGTGATCGTGCGCCGGTCGGGACCTCCCAACCGTTAACACACTGTTTGCGCAGAATTGACCTTCCGGGACTGGCGAAGCCGGTACCTTGCCGCTCGGCCCGGGGGACCTGCCCAGCAAAGCGATTGGCTTTCGGCAGGAGATGGGCGCGTGGCGTTTGTTCGTGCGAGGGACAAATGATCTTGAAGCTATTGAGCCCAACGTCTTTGAAGGCAGCTGTTCTGTTGACTCTCTTGACGGTGCCGGTGCTGGCCGGACCGATCGAAAAAGGCTCGAGCACGGAGACACCGATTCAGTACGTGGTCGTCCTCTTTCAGGAGAACGTCTCATTCGATCACTATTTTGGGACGTATCCCGCCGCGGCCAATCCCAAGGGGCAACCTCCATTCAGGGCGGCGGAGAACACGCGGACGGTGAACGGCCTGAACGGTGCGCTCCTGTCCCGGAACCCGAACAGCGCAAAACCCTTCCGGCTCGATCGCTCTCAGCCGGTCGTCTGCAGCCAGGATCACGACTACCTGCACGAGCAGCAGGCGATGAATCACGGCTTGATGGATAAGGTCGTGGAATTCGCCGAGCACGACGATCCCAGCTGCGACGACGGAATCGGCCGAGGCCTGGTGATGGGCTACTACGACGGCAATGCGGTCACCGCGTTCTGGAACTACGCGCAGCACTTTGCGATGAGCGACAACCATTACAACACCGTGTTCGGGCCATCGACGCCGGGCGCGCTGAACTTGATCGCCGGGCAGACGCATCCCGCGACCCCCTCCTGCGCTTCGTCGAAGACAACTGGGGACTGGGACGACTGGAGGGCGCCTCCGACGACTTGGCTGGGTCGCTTCAGGGGATGTTCAATTTCGACGACCGCCCCAGACGAGACAGACTGTTGCTCGATCCATCGACGGGCCTGGTCCTTCGGCGCGAGTGATCTGATGAACACTCGACTGATTTGACCGGCGCTTGACTGAAGGCCCGAAGTCTGACTCGAGTAGGCCTCGAGACGGGGGAATCCATGCAACAAACATCCGATCGGCGATTTAATCCAATCTGGGGTTTCGTAGTCTTCACTGTGGCGCTGACCGCGTTTGGCTTTGCTTCCGGGCAGATCCGCGTCGGCCGCCAGGCGGACGGAAGCATCATCATCCCCAGCGGGCAGCGCCTCACCCCGGCAGGCACCCAGATCGAGGTCGCCGATCGGCCGCTGGGAATGACGCTCAGCCCGGACGGCGCTCTGATGGTGGTGGTCACCGGGAGCAATTTCGCGTCCCGCCGGCTGCACGTGATCGAGGTCGCCTCGGCGTCGGTCGTTCAGACGATCAACATCGGCGACAGCTTCGTCGGCGTGGCGTTCAGCTCGGACGGACAGCGACTCTACGTCGGCGGCGGGCGCGACAACGACGTGAAGTTCTTCCGCAAGAACAGCGCTACCACCTTCGTCGCGGATGGCGTGGTATCCATCGCCACCTCCGAGCCCAGCGGCCTTTCCCTGAGCCCGGACGATTCCACGCTCTACGTCGCTTTAAATCGCAGGCACTCGGTCGCGATCATCGACACCGCCAGCCGCGCCGTTCAGGAAGTCCCGGTCGGCAGCTATCCGTATACGACAGCGTCCCTCGGCTCGAAGGTCTACGTCAGCAATTGGGGCGGGCGCCGACCACTGCCCGGCGACCAGACCGACGGCGTCATTCCCGTCGTCGTCGATCCGGAAACGGGCATTGCGAACAATGGCACGATCTCCGTCCTCGATGCCGCTTCGAGGAAGGTCGTCGCCAGCATCGAAGTCGGGTTGCACCCGAGCGCCTTGCTGATCAGCCCCGACCGTGGCCGCCTGTATGTGACAAATGCGAACAGCGACAGCGTTTCGGTGATCTCGACCTCCACCGACGAGCTGGAGCAGGCGATCGACGTCAGGCTCTTTGCTGGAGCCCCGCTCGGGAGCGCTCCGAACGCGCTGGCGATCAGCCCAGATGGGCAGACGCTCTATGTCGCCAATGGAGCGAACAACGCGGTGGCCGTGGTGACGATGGCGGATGGGAAAACATCGGTGACGGGCTTCATCCCGGTGGGCTGGTTTCCGGCCGCGCTCGGCCTGAGCGCCGATGGCCAGAGACTGTTCGTTGGAAATTCCTACGGCTTCGGCTCGATCGCGCCGGTTCCCAAAGGCCAGGGACGCAGCTTCGCCGACCGCGTCGGCGTCGTCTCGGTGATCGACGTGCCGGACTCCAATCAGCTCGCGAGCTACACCGACGAGGCGCTGCGAAACAACCGCGCGCCAGGGACTGAAGCAATCGCGGGATCGAAGCGCAGCCGAGCGATCCCGATCAATCGCGCCGATGGCTCGCCGATCCGACACGTCTTCTACATCATCAAGGAGAACCGGACCTACGATCAGGTGTTCGGCGACCTTCCCGAGGGAGAGGGGGACTCGCGGCTCGTCCAGTTTGGCCGCGAGTCGACGCCCAATCATCATGCGCTCGCCGAGCGATACGTCCTTCTCGATAATTTCTACGCCGTTGGAGATCAGTCCGCCCTCGGCCACCAGTGGTGCGACGAGTCGTATGCCAATGACTACGTGCACAAGTATGGCAACGCCCGAAACGACTTCGCCGGCACCAATCCGATGGCCTTTGCCCCGACCGGTTTCCTCTGGGACCACGCCCGGCGCTTCGGAAAGACAGTTCGCGACTACGGCGAGTTCGGGCTGGTGACGATCACCCCGTCGACCGCGACCTGGACCGATATCTACAACGACTGGAGAAACGGAACCGGGCGGATCCAGATCAGCGCCCGGTCACGCGTGGTGGGCCTTCGCGACATCCTGCCCGCCTCCTATCCGGGCTACGATCTGCGGATCACCGACCAGCTTCGCGTCGACGTCTTCCTGCGCGAGCTGGCGCAGTTCGAACGGAACGGAGATCTCCCGAATCTGATCTTCATCGGCCTTCCGATGAACCACACCCAGGGAACGTCGCCGGGTTTTCCCACGCCGCGCGCGATGGTGGCGGACAATGATCTCGCGCTGGGACGGATCGTCGATGCGATTTCGCACAGCCGCTTCTGGCCCGAGACCGCGATCTTCGTCACCGAGGATGACGCGCAAAACGGGCTCGACCACATCGATGGGCACCGGACGGTGGGATTGCCGATCAGTCCGTACTCCGTCCGAGGCGAAGTCGATCACACCCTCTACAACCAGATCAACATGGTCCGGACCATGGAGCAGATCCTCGGCCTGCCGCCGATGAACCAGTTCGACCTCGCCGCCGATCCGATGTTCAGCGCCTTCACCGACGAGCCGGATTTCGCGCCCTACGACGCCCTGCCCAACCAGATTCCCCTCGACGAGATGAACCCCGGTCTCGCCGGCCTCACCGGCCTGCAGCGGGAGCTGACGAAGGCGTCGATGGCGATGAATTTCAGCGAGGCCGACGCCGCGCCGGAAGATCTGCTCAACCGCGTCATCTGGCACTCGGTAAAAGGGTACGACGCGCCGTATCTGGGCAAGTAACTCGTCAGAACGGATCCGGAACTCCCAGGAGCCTGCAAATGCCCCGAACAGTACGCCGCGAGCCCTCATGCGTAAGGACGAAAGAGCTAGTCCGTGCTCCAGTCCGACGCGGGCAGGATCTTCCAACCCGTCTCCAGATTGTCGCTGCGGAAGCGCAAGACGCGCAGGGGCCATTCGCGCGGGACCTGGCCCGGCCCTTCCCGGCTCTCGATCTTCATCCGCTCGAGTTGTAGTGAGTAGGTTCCGCGCGTGCCCGCTTTCGCGAGCAATGTCCGGATCGGATTCTTCGGATGCCAGTACAGCTCCTTGCCGACGCGAGCGACATAGGCCAGCACCGGATATGCCTTTTCAAATCTCTCGGCCTTCGCCTTCGTTGGCGCGAGCAGCGTCGCGGCGTCGGCTTGCGACAATTCGGTCACCTTCATCCCGCCTGCCTTCGCTTGCCCGTTCATCATTCGGCGCAGCGCCTGATGACCCGACTTGTCCAACTCCTCCATCAATTGAGCCGCGCGCCGCAGGTCTCCTTCTTCGGTCTTGAGCGGCTCCCTGGAGACGATTCGCCAGTTCTCGAGCGAGGACATTTGCGCATCCATCGTGACGCCCCCGAGGAGAAGCTCGCGCGCGTGCTCATCGCCGGTGCCGGTCAATGCGCTCAAATAGGCCTCGGCTGCCTTTGCCGCCTCGGCCTCTGGCGTGGGATCGGCCAATGAGTTCGCAGAGAGCAAAAGCAACAAGAACCGATAGCGGGAGATGATCATCGGGACATCGTCGCAGACTTCGGTCGAGCCATCTGTCTGGTCAGATTGGCGCTGTTCTGCCCCTTCCGCCGGCCCACTCCCACAGGTCGCCCTCGGATGCGCTGTGACGCCCCCACTCACACAATGGGGCAGAAGTGGACGTGACGGGAAGGGGCGATGACGGTCTAATTCAGATCATGAAAAACATAGCGCTCGCACTTCTACTCAGCATCGCAGGACTCGCCGCCGGTTGCGGCGGGCACAATCTTTATTCCTCTCCGGTCGGCGTCAATCTCCGCGCCCAGTCGGGAGACGTCAGCAGCGGAACGATTACCCAGGACAAGATGATCATCAGCCAGTCTGGGAACCCGTACGCGACGTTCCTGGCCGCCGCCCGGGCGAAGTTCGGGAAGGATCCGTCGGACGTGGGAGTCGGCGGGCTCACGCTGGTTCTCGGTGCCGGGTCCACCGGAGTAACCCTCCTCGAGCAGGTCTTCACCGGGCAGGTGGACGTACTGTTTTGGATGCAACCCGGCTCAGGCAACAGCTTCAGCGTGGGTCACGTGGTGAACCCAACCGGTATCGGCCCGGTCAATCTGAACGTCGATTTCGATTCCAGCAAGGTGACGGGGTTGGACCACGCGGCCTTGATGAGCGGCAACTTCCGGGTCGTGATCCGAGGCAGCGCTGCTGGCGGGTTTGCGCTGGGAAATGCGAACGCTGATCTGCAGAACACTTTCACGTTCAACGCGGCCCAGTAGAAATTTAGCTAAATGCAGGTCCCCGCTGTCCCCGACTGGTTCAAGGTAGGACGGATCGGCCTCTACGTGCTGGCTGTGGTGGCGATGCTCGTTCACCTGGCGCTCTTCGACGACAAGTCGAGGGAGCGCCACCACCAGGCCCTGACGCGGTTTTCGGAATCGATCCGTTCCAAGTCGGTCAACCTGTTTGAAATGCTGACCGCCGCCGCGCGCCTGGCCCGCGAGGGATTGATCAAGATCTACGGCCGCTCGTTCGGCCGCCGATTGGTGGTCAGCACCGCTCTCGCGCTGGGATACATCGCGCTTGCCGCCGCGCTGACCTTTATTGACTCGCGACCCGTCCTGCCTAGAGCCCGCGCGGAAAAGGCTCGTCTGGAAAAAGCGCTCAATCCCCATTTGAAATACAGCGAGACCGAACGCAACTACGCCTTCGACGGACGCACCATTGGGGTAAGGGATGCCGTCCGTTTCGAGTACAGCCACAGCGACCCCAAATCGATTCAGATCCGCGACAGCGTCCATAATTTCGATCAGAGCTGGGAAGAAGCTCTGGCCCGTCATCCGCTCTGCGAGGTCCTCGCTTGGCTCACCATGCTCGAGGGACACCCGAACGAGCCCGGCCTGCACCTGGCGCCGGCCGTCTCGGTCGTCTTATCGACCGTCCTCCTCGACCTCTTGAGCTTGCTGTGCGTGCTCGCCTTCCTCAATCGGATGGTGAAGTGCTCCTCTTCGCTGCGGTTTGCCGCCTGGACGCTGGCGATGGTCCTCACCGCGGGGGCTTTCGTGCTGATTGCCCTGATCTGCTCGAGCTACTTCTTGCGAGGCACCCAGTGGGCTTACCTCTTGATCCTCCTCGGAGCGCCGCTGGCTTTGATCTTTTTCATCGGCGCCTTTGCCTCGGCGGTCACCTTCGTTCTGAAGCTCTTCTTGAAACGGCAAGCAATCACCCACGAGGATTTAGCCAGCGCGATTATTGCCCCGCTCGCCGGTGGCGGCGCGCTCGTCTTTCTTGTCTACATTATCCAGCGGCTGCGGAGCGTCGGCGCGGCGGCAGCGTACCTTCCACCCATCCACCATGCGCCCCCGTGGATCCTCGCCTTCGCCTGCATCGGGCCCGCGCTCTTGTCGATGGCGATTCTCGTCGTTGCCTGGCTGCTTCGGGTCACCGGCGGAATCGTCCTGACTCCGTTGTTCACCTATGTCCTGATTTCTCTTCGGGCAAACAGAAATATTGGCATCGGATTGTTTGCCTTTCCGATGGTCTTCCTCACCGCTGATCTCCCAATCTCGGCTGCGATAGAAGATCTCCACTGATGGTGCAGTGCTCGGACAAGGAGGGGCATGACGCGCTCAGCACCCGTCGTGGCCCAGCTGCTGGCGCAGGCCCGAACCGGAGACAGGGCGGCTCTCGACAAGCTGATGCCCGTGGTCTACCAGGAGCTGCGTCGGCTCGCGAGACGGCACCTGCTCGGGCAGGCACCTGGGCATACGCTTCAAACGACGGACTTGGTGAACGAGGCGTACCTCAGAATGGCGACCGTGCAGCGGATGGATTGGAAGGACCGCTTCCACTTTCTCGCCGTCGCCTCCCGTGCCATGCGCTTCGTGCTGGTGGACCACGCGCGTAAGCGCGGCTACCAAAAGCGCGGCTGCAACCCTGCCAGAGTATCGCTGAACGACGCGCTGATCGTTTCGGAGCAGAACAGCGCGGAGGTCCTTGCGGTTGACGAAGCGTTGAGCCGATTGGCGGTTCTTGATCCGCGAAAGGGCCAAATCGTCGAGCTCAGGTACTTTGGAGGCCTTAGCCTCGAAGAAACAGCAGATGTCTTGGCGATCTCGCGCGTCACCGTAACCCGAGAATGGGCCAAGGCAAAGGCCTGGCTGTGTGACGAGCTCCGGCAGGAGAGAGCGCAGTGACGCCGGAGCGCTTTCGACAGATCGATAGGCTCTTAAGCCTCGCTTTGGAGCGGGAGCCAAACGAGCGACCCACTTTTCTGGACCAGGCGTGCAGTGGCGACGATGAGTTACGGAAGAAGGTGCAGTCCCTGTTGCTCTCGTACGAGGAAACGCCTGGTTCTCTGGAAAAAGCTCCTTCCGCCCTGGCTGCGGAGATTCTCGCAGCGCCCCGAGGACACGGCCCCGGTGATGAGCACCGGCTCTTAGGGCGCTACATCGTTGCCGAACAGCTTGGAGGCGGCGGAATGGGAATGGTCTATGCCGCCTACGATCCGGAACTGGATCGCAAGGTCGCCATCAAGCTGATGCGACCAGTGGCATCGGACTCAGCCTCCGCCAGCGAGGGGCGGGCGCGGCTCCTCCGCGAGGCGCAGGCGATGGCTCGGTTGTCCCACCCAAACGTCATTGCCGTCCACGACGTGGGCACTTTCGGCGAGCAGGTTTTCATCGCCATGGAACACATCGAGGGGAGCACGCTGACCGAGTGGCTATCCCAGCAGAGGAGGTCGTGGCGCGAAATCGTTGGCATGCTTGTCGAAGCGGGCCGGGGTCTCGCGGCTGCCCATGCGGCGGGCATCCTCCACCGCGATTTCAAACCAGACAACGTGCTCGTTGGCGACGACGGACGGCCTCGCGTGCTCGACTTCGGGCTGGCTCGGGCGGCAAACGCCGCCGATGGCACCGCTCCTGAAATCCGCGGCGAGCACGCGAGCGCGGAGAACAAACGCTCCGAATCGGGTGGGATGCTCCGCCTCGCCTTGACCGAGCCGGGGAAGCTCATGGGTACGCCATCGTATATGGCACCTGAGCAGCTGTTGGGCCAGTCCGCCGACGAGAAGACGGACCAGTACAGCTTCTGTGTTGCTCTTTATCAGGCAGTGTACGGCGAGCTGCCTTTCCGCGGCGAAGACGTCCCGGCACTTCATCGCGAGATGACGCAGAGTACCCTCCATCACCTGCGCAAGTCGAGTCACGCTCCCAGATGGCTGCACCGGACTATTGCGCAAGGATTGAGCGCTATTCCCTCGGACCGCCACCCATCCATGAATGCGCTACTGGATCGGCTGCTGCGCGGCGGCCGAGTGCGCCGGCACCTCTGGGCGAGCCTGGGCGCGTTGGCCGCGATCATGCTTTTCGCAGCGGGTCTGGTTGCGTGGAAAGAGCGGCATGCTCGCCTTGATCGAATCGAGTCAATAGCCGTCCTCCCGCTCGAAAATGTTACGGGGGACGCATCTCAAGACTACTTTGTCGACGGCCTGACGGAGGCGCTGATTGCCGATATCGCACAAGTAAGCGAAATGAGTGTCATTTCGCGCGGTTCAATCATGCAGTACAAAAATACCCGGAAGCCGCTGTCAGAAATCGCAACCGAGCTCGACGTCGATGCCTTCGTCCAGGGTTCGGTGATGCGCTCCGGTCCGCTGGTTCGCACCAATGTCAAGCTTGTCCGTGTTGCAGGGAATCGCCTCCTGTGGGCTAGGACCTACGAGCGCGATGTGAGTGACTTGGACTTATTGCAAGCCGCCGTTACCACTGACATTGTTTCAGAGATTCGCTCAAAGACGATGGCAGAACAGAAGGGGCGCCTGGCAAAAGCCAGGCCTATTAACCCCGAAGTTCTCGAAGCATATTTGAAGGGACGCCACTTCCTCCTGATGAGAACGCGGCCGACCATCCAGAAAGGGATGGACTACCTCAGGGAGGCGCTTCGCCTCGATCCGAATTATGCGCCCGCCTACGCGGGATTGGCCGACGGCTACCTCTTTTTAAACACGCCTGCATCGGTGTTGTCCCCCAGGGAAGCGGGGCGGTTGGCAACGGAGGCAGCGAACAGGGCGTTGGAGCTTGACGACGGACTTGCTGCAGCACATGACAGCCTCGGAGTTGTCAACTATCACATCAATTGGGATTGGAAGTCCGCCGAGCGGGAATTCAAGCGCGCCATCGAGCTCAACCCCAGCTACGCATACGCTCACCGCCATTATGGCGCGTATCTCATTACCATGAACCGAATGGACGAAGCGCTTCGCGAAGTCACCCGTGCTCAGCGCCTCGATCCATTGTCAGTCATCGTCCAGTTTGGAGTTGCCGAGTGGTTCTTTGCGAAGAAAGAATTTGGTCGAGCGGTCAAGGAATATCAGAAAGCAAGTGAGCTCAATCCTATTGAGCCGATCGCTCACGCTTACCTCAGCTGGGCGTTTCACGCCCAGGGTAAGTATGCGGAGGCGCTGCGAGAGGGTGAAATTACATTCAAGCTGTCAGAGAATCCTTGGCATCGCGTAGGGTTGGCACACTGCCTGGTACACATGGGCAAATTCGTCGAGGCCGAGGCAATACTCAAAGATGTAAAGCCCCAGGCGAGCAATACGAATGCTGCGTCAGAAGTTGCCATGTACTACGCTGCGTTGGGCCAACGAGAGGAAGCGCTCGCGTGGCTCGAACGGGCTTACCAGGCTCACACATTTGGAATGCTGACCGTCCAGATTCAGCCGGATTTCGATTCATTGCACGATGATCCTGGGTTTCAGGCCATCGTACGCGGAATGGGCCTGCCCAGTAGAGACTAGAGCGCATCTCACAACCTCGATCTGTAACGTCGCAGACGAAGTTCGCTCCCGGGCCAGACGACCCCCCCAGTGCCAATGAACGCCGCGATCCTCCTCACGCCGCAGGCGGAGCCATGCCGTGAGGGCAACTTTCGCTCTGCCGGTCACCCTGAAGAGGTGCCGCTGGCGTGGATGCCCGATTTGGACTCTTAGTCCTTCTCGTGAAACTGCCTTTTTCCAAAACCCAACAGGACCATGCTGGCAGGATTTGTGCGGATAAAATAGAACTCGTGGCCGCCGTCGAGAAGTACCAAATCCCCTTGTTCGTTGCCTGCGGGATCGAACGTCCTGCCAGTGCAGTCTGCATTCACTTCATAGGTCAGCCCACTAAGGGTTCCGCGCGTAATTGTGCCGTTGTCGTTTATCGTGTGGCTGGTGGTGTAGTTTCCTTCTCCGTCAAAGGTCAGCACCGCCACGTTCACACGAGGTGTTCCGGCGGGGACGACAGTTGCAGTGGTGTAGAATGCATACGCGCCGCGTAAACTGGCGACTGAGCATTCGTGTTGGTGACCGGCTTGGGCGTGCGTCACCATGCCCGGGACGCATACGCTCACGAAAGCAACTAACAAGATGATTTTGCGTTCCATGGTTTTCCCCCCTTTTCTCGGAAATAGCGCCAATCCCGCCGCTACGACTGCCCCTGTTGTTTTCATGAAATCTCCTGTTGAGAACTTGAATTCTCGGTTAGCCCGACGACATCGTCTAAGTGCGGGGATTAACCTCACCTCCCCGCTGAAGGGTTGAAACGAGAAGCGCGGTAAATTCGTCTCATCGAGCCACCCAATTCTCATAGGTCACGCTCGGCCGACTCCCCAGAGGGACCTACAAGAATCTGGCGGCCTCCCTGGCGTTAACTACTTCTTCGCTTCGGGAGAAGTAAGTGTCGCCCAGCGGCGGCCCGATGATACGAATTTACCGCGCGTCTTGTTTCTACTTGCGAACGTATGCGGCTCCATTCGTCGGCGGGTCGAAATGCCGATGAGACAAAACTTCCTCCTTCTCATTCCTACCTTCCGGGTGCTCCAAACCAAGTTGCTCCTCGTCGACTAACTTGTGTGTCGGAAAGGAGCGCACCCTACAACCAGGAGGAGGAAAGCGATGGCAACCCAGAACACCAGGATGGCGGTGGCTGGCACAGCCATCCGGGGCCTGTCCTTGTAACGGTCAAGAGCGGCACCGCCATCTGGTATGAAGCGACTGATCCGGACTGCGCTCCGCACGTATACCCAGCGGGCACCGCGTTCGTGGAACCGGTCAACTCAGTTCATACAGTACAGAACGAGAGCGATGTGGAGGAAATGGAGCTGAACAACACGTTCATCCTCCCTGTGAGCGCGGACCGGCGAATCGATCAACCTCAGCCAGCCAATTGCCCTAAAATACCCTGAGGGCCCGAAAGCAAGTCACGTGAGGTCATGCCGTCCTGATGC
>WNFG01002488.1_pt1 | contig 17359 bp, 15 predicted proteins | sample 5400431 | NCBI WGS metagenome assembly WNFG01 (sample SAMN13153346, study PRJNA577476) | soil metagenome | isolation source: 120 cm saprolite under Douglas fir tree site 2 hole 3 replicate 2 | place: USA:California | collected 2015-04-18 | reverse complement strand
AGCCACAACGCGCTCAGCAATATTTGAAAAAGAAAGATCGCGAGTGCTATCAGCGTCGCCCTGGTCGCGCCGAATCTTCCGAACTGACCAAAACCGTAACCGTAAAAAATGAAAACGCAGATAACCGTTTGCAGCAAATAATTAGTCAAGGCCATGCGTCCGACCGGAGCCAACCAGGCGAGCAGGCGCCGCCACACCGCCTTTTGCCACAGCGTGGCGACCAGCGCAATAAAGAAGAGCGCCAGCGCGGGAACACCGAAGGCATAGCTGATAACACCTACAAGTCCCGCCGGCGACGGTGGAAAGACGGCTTCCGCTCCCGCTAGCGAAGCAAAAGCGACATTGCCGACAAGACCTAAAATGAGTCCGTATACAAGGACGCGGCGAATGAACGGACGATGACTCGATAGATCCTTGAAAAACCCGCGCCGGTAGGCATATGAGCCGAGCAAAAACATCGCCAGCAACTTCGGCAGACGCATCTCTAAAATGAGACTGGCATATCTGCCGACGATCATATTCAGGTTATAACCAGTGATAATTTGCAGGTAACTGCTACGCGGAACGTTTTGGACTGATCTGTGCCAAAAATCGATCTGCGCGGCATCCAGATTCGCTATTGCTCCAGGTGGGACCAGGGCAACAAACAAAACATAAAACAGAATGTAAGTCAGAATAGGAATCGCCAACAGAACGAACGCCCACTTAAGCAGCGCGTCGTTTGTCTTCTTGCGAAACAGAATCAGCGCAAAGCCCATCACGGCGTAGATGCTGAGAATATCGCCGGACCAGAGCAAGTATGCGTGGAGCAGACCGATGATCAGCAACCAGAACAAACGCCGTTTGAAAAGCGAGGCCTGTAAGTCGCCGCGTTCTTCCGCGCGTGCGATTTGCAACGCAAAGCCGAAACCAAACAGAAACGAGAAGATCGAATAAAACTTTCCTTCAACAAAAACCCAAACCAGAAAATGCGTGACCTGATCGGCCAGTGGGCTTTGCCGTGCCACCGAGGGAGGCATCAAGCCGTAGCCGGAAAACCATTGCATGTTGCCGATCAGAATGCCGCAGACGGCCAGTCCGCGCAGCACATCCAGAATCTCAATGCGCTCCGGCAAAGAAATCGGAGTGAGTTGGCTTTTAGGCACGACGTCAACGAATACGGTAATTAGGTAGGAGTGGTTCGGGCGGTTTCCCTTTCCCGTTGGAAGAGGCCCAGGGATGAGGGCCCTACGCGAGCGTTCCAGCGTTTTTTTGATTGGCGATTGGCTCTCAACCAGCGCCGGACAAAGTTCGTTGAGAAGCACGTGGTCTCGCGCTCAAGTGCAGTGAGTTGTTACGCGAGTTCCACTCGTCAAACCAATGTTAAGACTTGTCTTGCCGTTCAATGGTCGCGTCAAAGTGCCTGGTCGTAGATTCGGTGATGCTCGCAGGAGGCTCCACAATTTGCGCTGCATCAATCTGCGCAAGTTCGTCGGCCGTCGGGGGGCCTCGTACCACCCTAACGTCCAGGGACAGGCTGCGCTTATACACCAGGTGATCCCAAAGGCTCCAGAGAAGCGCAATGCAGCCGGTAGCTACAAAAAATAATGACCTGGCCCAGGAAGTCTTGCCTTCTATGATGAAGTAGAGTCCACAAATCAAGAATATGGTTCCTGACAAGGCGCCAAAGATGCTATCCCTGCGAATCCGCGAATTCTTGCGCTCTAGATATGCATCCATCTTACTCGCCAGAATCACGGGCAGGTGTCTCGACATCGCCTGTGAGACAACCTTCAGGTTTTCTCCGCAACCACGACAAAACTTCGTCTCATCGTTGTTTTGTATGCCGCACTTAGGACAATACATATAAGTAATCCCAGCTGACAGTAGACATAGATATTACGTGACGGAAGTTTCGCTTGTTCCAATAGTTATTTGTCAATCCCCAGGGCAAAACCGTTACTGAAGGCGAAGCGTACGGTCGAATTCACCGGGCGTCAGCGATCAGCCACCAGCCTCAACAACACCAAGTGGTTCCCTTATATACTCTTCAGCGCGCTTCATCCCTTTTCAAGGCCAGCCACGTCCAAATCGCCGATAACAAATCAATCAAACCAAACAACAGCAACGCTTTCGGAGCTGAAATCAACAGAACAAAAGCGGCAAAGTAAAAAATAACCGCGATGCGCGCCAAAACCGTCCAACGGATGAAACGCGTCAATTCATTTCGCGCCGTCTGAACATAATAGAAGCTCAGACAAAGCAGGAACATTCCATTAACTCTTATCCAAACTTCGTTTGTCGGCGGCACTCCGAAAAACCGCAAAATTAGGTTTGGGACGAGCAACAAAATCAAACCTAATCCACAGAGGTAAATTCCGAAAACAAACAAACTTTTAGCCGCTTGACTCATGTCTTCGCAATTCAGTTCCTACTAAACAGCGAACTCATCCCTGCCCAGCGGTTGAGTTGATTCCTGGATTCAAATACTCGACTTGCTGAGCGCAGCAACCATTATTTTTGTCGGTCTCGCAAAATGGACAGATACTCGCTCCAGGGCCCGGTCGCCTCCCTGTACACTTTAGCCATAGTCCGCGCTACCTGCGCCACGTGGTCCAGGTCGTGCACCACCCACGTCGCCAGCAGTTGGCCGAGCGTGACGTCCCCAAGTTCGGGATGCAGTCCCCTGCGACCGAAGTCGGCCTCCGTTAGATTCATCCCAATCAGCGCAGCGACATTTTCTTGCCGCAGGCCGGCAAAGGTCGTCAGCAGTTCGCCGAGGCTTTTGCCCTGACTCTCCGTAAACTGGGCCATTCGGTCGAATGGTTCAAATGCTCGGGTCTCGCCGGCCAGAATGTGCCTTGCCCGTGGAATCCAGTCTGTGCGCTCGCCATGAATGAGGTGCCCGATCACGTCATACGGCGACCAGGTACCGTCGCCTTCAGTCGCCCGTACCCAAGTCTTGGGTAAGCCCGCGAGCAATGCGCCCAGAGCTGCGGGCGTTCGCTCGAGAATCGCGATTGCATCGTCAAGATTGAATCCGTCAGCTTCCATCGACGTCATTCTACTCGCATAGGATTTCGACGCGCAGGTGTCCCCTCAGCGTGCCACAAGTTGCCGCCGAACGTCAGCGTTGAGCGCGGCGATTAGATACATGTCAGAACCGCCTGCGGTAGCGGGCGGGCAATCAAGTTGAGAAATCCCGATACATCGGGACTCCGGTCCGATGACTTGTTATGCCGCGACGGTGGTCGCGCTCTAAAGGGACGCGACCGGATTTGTTGGGCGTCTGTGATTACAGCGGGCCAATGTATTGATAAAGACCTGCCAGTTTTTCAATTAGAGCCTCCAGCGCCACAAGTTGTTTGGGCGGGTTCAAGTAATCGACAACCTGTTTGCGTTTCCCGTCCAAAGAGATCGACGTTGTTGTCCGCGCCAAGTCAGTATAGCTGAGGCCGTGTTCGTCAAATTCATAGGCGTCTTTGAACGAGAAATAGTTTGCATGTTCGAACGCCTTTATGAGTTCGTTAACCGCGTCCGTAGTAATTTTATGCTGCTTGTCACCCAGAACCTTTACGCAAGTCAGGCCATGATAGAGGACTGTTCCGTCGCGATAGATTTCCGCTGAGTAGTCAGGTGAACAGCCAAGGCTGGTTTCGCGTTTGATTGTAATGACAAGTTGCGAATTTGGCTTGGTCTGGGCACTCGCGCCAGAACAGAACAGCACAAGCAAAAGAATCACAACTGTTGCGCCTCGAGCAGCCATATAATTTAGAGATGACGCCGAACGTTTGAGTTGACGCGGCGGCGCGAATCAAAGCAACCTCCGCCGCACAAAGCAAGTTGAGAAACACGCTCCCGCCGCTCGCGTCCAACGATTTGTTGGGCGGGATGCCAAGGACGCAACGTCTCGATCAAAAGCTGGTTTGACGAGCGAAAGACTAGCTGTTTGGAACAATTGTGGTTTTACAGCTACCTTCTACAAACTCAGTATTCAAAGGAGCGCTTTCAGATTTGGTACCGCAAGTAATTCCTGTCTTTTCACATTTACACTCGTCGGTAGGAGAAGAGCATTCCACTGCAACGATTATCTCGACAAAGGGATCTCGTCTCTTATATTTACCCTCGCAGAATTTGATTGCTTTTGCCTCCTTCTGTTGAGGTGTTACAGGTGACGGTGTTGCTGATTGCTCTTGCTTTTTCGTCCCGTCGCAGCTTATGGAGCTGAGGGAGAGCGCAAAGATGAGCACAAGCCATGTGGCAATACGTTGATGAGTGTACATATCCTGTCCTCCTTTTTTTGGTTTGCTACCTCCTAGCTCTTTTGTTTGCATTCTTAGCTTGGCAAACTGGCTCAGTCAAGTCTGGCAGCACTCTTTTGATTTCTCACAACTTTCATTCGACTGAATTCTTCTCCGCCGAACTACTCATTATCCATCACAACCGCCCCATAATACCGCCAAACGAGGGGTTGTGCATTACGTCTAACTTAGGGGTTCCGAGTTTCGTTTCCTGTGTTCCCGCGGATTACATAATCACGATCCACGAAACCACACTAAATCGCACGAACAAAGCTTCTTCGTGTAGCTTCGTGGATCGTTCCCTCGCAAGGCAATCTCTCACAATCAGTAAGCGAAGACACTACTGACTCAGCACGTCGATGATGTGCGGAATGTCGCTCGTCTCGCGCAGGCGGATGACGTGGAGGCCGAGACTGACCAGCCATTCTTTCGGACTCCCGATCAGCGAACCGAGGATCGCCACGCCATTGTCCAGAATGCTCAGCTTGCGCGGCAGTTGTTCTGTTGGCGTCGAGTTGACGATGTTCGCGACCAGCCACGCGCTGGCCCGCGCTTTGTCCAGGCTGAAATTGATGAACTGATTCTCAGCTGAGGGCGCGATGCGATCCAGAAAATTGATCCACGGCGAGACTTCTTCAACATCCGAGCGCACCTTAGCGACCATCGCGCCCAGAATGGCGTTGATCTGATTGAAGTCATGTTCCAGTGAAGCGAGTTCCGCTCCCGGCGCAACGGCTTGCGCCGCAATGCCCAGATCGAAATTGATGTGCGCATTCATGCCGGTCAGCAAATGCTGGAGGATGATCGGCGGCCACTTCGCGGCCATCTGAAACGCAACCAGCCAGCACTTCCTCAACGGTTTCCCGTTACGAAAAGCGTCGAGCGCGGCGAGGTAACCATTCGCGAACGTTACGTCCAGCTTTTCCATCCGCGCGCCGTCTTCGAACGCACCGGCGGCGATGCCTTCCTTCACTTTGATCGTAACGTTGCGGTAAAGAGTTGGGAAAAAGCCGAGCCGGCTGCGCTCGTTGCGCGCGCGCAGAATGATCTGATCGAGCTCGATCAGAACGTCATCGATTGTTTGTGGGGGCATGGGATGGGTCTCCTTACAGAAAGTCCGGCTGAAGTGTGTCAGAAGCCCGACCTGGGGCCCCCAGGCCGGGCAGCCCGGGTGGGGTGGTGGCGGTCAGGGAGGGCTCGATCATCACCGGAGCCCTTGCTTACGCGCGGGCTTCTGGCACTGAAGGCTGCACTCGACCTGTCATCGCGGGAGACGAATCGTAAACAACGCGCCGCCATCGACAGCATTCGCCACGGTGAGGGTGCCGCCGTGTTCGGTGATCACTCGATGCGCCAGCGCCAGGCCGACACCGTGGCCCTGTGACTTAGTCGTGAAGAAGGGAATGAAGATTCTTTGCAAGTCAGCTTCCGGAATGCCATGGCCTGTGTCGCTGATGGAAACAGTCGCCCACGCCTGGCCGGGTTCGGTTTGAGTTGAAAGACTAACCGTGACCCGGCGGACGATCTTGTCTTCCTCGATCGCTTCAGCGGCATTGCGTACGAGATTCAGCAGCGCCTGGCGCAACATCCGCGCGTCGCCCTGGATCTCAATACTCTGGGCCCTCTCTGGCAAGCCCTCCCTCACGGTTGGGCTACTGCCCCGGTCGCCAGGTTGCGCCGAGGAAGTGCCTTCGATCATCAACTCAACCCGCCGCTCGTCAAACAGCGGCTTCAACTCTCGCGCACATTCGTTGATCAACTCGTCGAGAGAAACGTCTTCGAGCTGCAAAGGCTGTGGCCGGGCAAAGTTGAGAAATGCTGTGCTCATCTCAGATAGGCTGCGCACTTCCTGCAACAGGCCGGCGGCGGCGGCCTGGCCGCGTTCATCGTGATCGATGCTTTGCAGAAACTGCGCATAGCCGTGCAGGGCAGCCATCGCGTTTTTGAATTCGTGCGCCAGACCAGCGGACATTTCGCCGAGGCTTTCCAGATTTCGCTTCAGCGCCACCTGCTCACGCAAACGCGTGACTTCGGTGATGTCGGTCAAGAGACAGAGCGCACCGCGTGCTCCCGATTCGGCCGGATCGATGGGCGCCACCGTCGCGCCCAGGCACTTGGCCGGCGCGGTTCCGTTCGCGCTTTCAATCTCTTCGCGACGAAACAGCCGGCCCGTGGCCAGACAGGTCTCAACCATTTCCGCCAGCGCCGGCACTGGGGCAAAGATTGCGCGGTAGTGCTCGCCGGGCGTGTTCGCTTCGGTTTGAAAGAGGCTGCGCGCGGGCCCATTGATTACGGTGGCGTGCCCGGACGAGTCAAACGCGATCAAGCCGGTCGGCATGCTCGCGACGATGCGGTCGCTGAAGCGCTCAGCGGAATCGGCGCGCTCGCTGGCCTGTTCGGTCAGGCGCTGAAGCTCTTGCTGCTGAGACTGAAGCTGCGCGATGACGTTTTGAAAAGTTTCGAGGACAAACTCAGCTTCGTTCTGAATCGCGCCGGAATGCTCGACGGGCGCGCGCCTGGCCTCACCTACCAGTTGGCTGTACGGCCGCAAGAGTCCGCGCAGCAGCCAGGCAATGCAGACGAGGCTCAGAAACAGCGCGACAATAAATCCGGTAAGCAGGATCGGACGATTGATCGCGGCAGTGTTTGGCGCCAGCGCAAACACCGCGAACATCACGACCGCGCCGGCGAGAAAAATGCCGACGAGCAGGGTCAGCCAGACTTGGAGGCGGCTAATGGGCATTGATCATTTGAACTGCGAAACGTACCACTCAATAATGCGGGTGCCGGCTATCAAAGACACGACGGCCCCAATCCCGAGAAAGATTCCGAACGGCAACATCATCTGCAAGTTGCGCTGGCCGCGCCGGAGCATCAAGGCAATTCCCGCCAGCGATCCAGAGAAGACGCCGATAAAAATTGTCAGCGCGGCTAGCCGCCAACCGAGAAACGCTCCCACCATCAACATCATCTTGACGTCGCCCAGACCCATCGCCTCAACGCCGCGAAGTTTCTTCCAGACAAAGCCCATCAACCAGAGCGAGCCTCCGCCGGCCAGCGCGCCGATGGCCGCGCCAATCAGCGAAACGCCCCATACTGGAACTCCCGGAAAAACTAAAAGCAGGTAAGGCAGATCGTCGAAATCCGAAGCGCCGCCCAGATACGGAACGGCGACGCGAGCGATCAAAGCGAAGAGAATTCCGGGATAAGTGATGGCGTTCGGCAGAATCATGTGCTCAGAGTCAATGAAGACCAGCGCGAGCATCGCCGCGGCGAAGGCGATGTCGAACGGCAGCGCGAACGAAAGGCCGTCCCGCCAGGTGACCAGGGCGAAGAGCAGGGCGCACACCGCTTCGACCGCCGGATAGCGGGGCGAAATCGGTGCGCGACACGAACGGCAACGTCCGCGCAGGATCAAAAAGCTGAGGATGGGAATGTTGTCGTAGAAATGTATGGCCGCGCCGCAAGCAGGGCAGGCGGACTTTGGCAAGACGATCGATTGCTCGCGCGGCACGCGATGAATGACGACGTTGAGAAAGCTGCCGATCATTGCGCCGAGCACCGCCATGAACGCAATCACGATCCATCGCGGCAGTCCGAAGACGATTTCTGTTGCTTGCAAGATCATTTCGAGTGGCATTGTAGCGCGGCTGAAATGGGCTGCCTACTGATTTCTCCCTCTCCCTCTGGGAGAGGGTTAGGGTGAGGGATTAGGGACGGATGTGAACTCACGAGTTTCTTCCTCTTCTACTCACGCAGGCCTGGATACAACACAAGAGAGTTTTCTTTTGCCTCGTCCCGGTTAGGCCCTCACCCCGACCCTCTCCCAAAGGGAGAGGGAGTTTGGGAAGCTTCCTCTGATTTTCGATTCTGAAGTTGATAGAGGATGGCGTGCTTGAGAGCAGCGTGGCGGGCCGCAAAACGAGCAATCGTAAGTCCGGCGCGGCCGTCGCGCCAGCCGCCTTTTAAGACAAAACTGCGAACGAACGCCGCAGGTCCCGCAACCTTGAGCTGTAGACCTGAAGTGCGTCTGCCGTCCCTTAACATCTGCTGTGCGCCGAGCGGAGCGTAACGTGTTTCGATCATGTGCTGGTGGTGCGCCGAATCACGAATTGTGTAGTGCAGCAGATCTCCTTTGAGCGTTTCCACGCGCGCGCCTTCATCCATCGCGACGGATTCATGGATCAGCCGGTCGCGCCAATGCCCGCGCGCGCGTTTGAAAAGGCGGAGCTGGCGATCGGGATACCAGCCGCCGCCGCGAATCCAACGTCCCATGTAGAAAGCGCGACGCGCGACGTGATAACCGTCCGCCAGGCTTGATTCGTTCGCGCTGCGCAGCGACCCAATGGCAGCTTGCAACTCAGGCGAAACGCGCTCGTCGGCGTCCAGACTGAAGATCCAATCGTGCGCGGCCGCGTCTGTGGCAAATTGTTTTTGAGCCGAGAATCCCGGCCAGGCATTCCGAATCACCCGGGCGCCGCAACGGGCCGCGATCTCGCGAGTGTTGTCGGTGGATTCTGAATCAACGACCAGGATCTCGTCGGCCCAGGCTACTGATTCGCACGCGGCCTGGATGTTCTCGGCTTCGTTGAAGGTGATGATGGCCGCGGTGATTTTCATTGCCAATTGCCGATTTCCGATTGCCAACTTCTAAGGCCGGCTACTCAAGTATACACGGCCGAAATCGGCAATCGGCAATCGACAATCGGAAATGATCAAGGCTTCGTGGGATTCTCGACCACGACGTTGTTGATGCGCAGTGTGGCCGAGGTCGCGCGTTGCAAGTCGGCCAGCGCTTTATTGTAGTCGGTCTGCGCCTGGAGTTCGTTAGTCCGCGCGATAGTCAGCTCGTTCTGGCGCTGCAGCAACAGGAAAGTCGTTGAGCGGCCAACTTCATAGAGTTTCTGCTCGCCGGCAAGTTGCTGTTCCGCGCTTTCTCGAGCCTGACGCGACGTCACCATTCGTCTTTGCGCCGTGTCAACTGCCTGGGCGGCATTGCGCACGTCCATTTCGATCGCCTGCTCCTGCGAGCGCACGGACGCGTCAAGCTGTTCGCCTTGAATGCGCGCGCCGGCCAGATTGGCCTGGGCGGTCTTATTGTGAATCGGGAACGAGATCGCGACGCCGACCGTGATGTTGCGCGTGCTCAAACCGAAAAGATTGCTCAGGTCCTTACCGTAACCGCCGATCAGGTTCGACGGCGCTCCTGAAGCGGCGACATTCGGAACGACCGCGACGGGGAACGCTGCGCGTCTTTGGATGTCCTGAATCTGCGCCAGCAGGAAGCCGGTGGAACTGGTTGTCGAGCTGCCCGAAATCAGCGGCACCAAGGTGCCCGTGGGCAGGCCTGTGGCCGAACCCGCTAATCCGGTCGCCGCCACCGTGGACGTAAGATCTACTTGCGGCAGGTTCTGATTCTGGTAGTACTGAACGTCGACCGCGTTGATTTCTTTCTGTAGATTGAGGCGCCGCAGCTCGGGCCGGCTCTTGCGAGCTTCCTCAAGCGAGCCGTTGAGATCCACGGGCGACAGGTCAAACGCCGGCGTGTCGGTCGGCGTGAGCTGAGCCGACCATTCCGGCGCCTGCGGATCGCGCAGCATGAGCTGCTTCAAACTATTTTCAGCGACTGAAACGTTTTGCGTGGCGATGAACAGGTTCGACTCGCGAGTCGCGATGTCGGTCTGGACTTGTGCGCGATCCAGCGGAGCTTTGGCGCCGGCGCCGATTTGAGCTTCGATGTTGCGCATGTTCTGGCGCGCCAGGTTTAAGCTGTCGAGCTGGTTCTGTTGATTACGCAGCGCGAAGACCAGGTTCCAGTATGCGGCCTGCACCTGCGCAATCACCTGAATTGTGCGGGCTCGAAAATCAGAGTCGGTCTGTTCGAGGCGTTTCTTTTGAACGCGTATCGAATGGCGATTGGCGTCAATTGTTCGATTGCGCAACAAAGGTTGCGTAACCTGGAGCGATAGGTTCGATGAATAATAGGGATTGATCAGGCTGAAGCTTGAACTCGTGTTCGTGCGGCTGTTGGCAAACGAGACGGTGTAGGTGCCGCCGCCCTTCTCGAAAGTCTTCGTGATTGACGGGCTGACGGTGAGAACCGTGGTGTTCGTTGTTCCCGACGAACCGGAGCCACCGAGCGAACTCTGTTGCGGCGCGATGTTCTTGGTCAGCGTTGGCGTGACGCTGAAGGTCGGCTGATACACGCCCTGCAGTGAGCGCAGTACCTGCTCGTTATAACGCACGTCGTCGCGCGCGACTTCGATGTCGTTGTTGTTCTGGAGGGCGCGGCGAATGGCGTCGTTCATCGACAACGCGACCACGTTGCTGCTCAACACACCCACGCGCGTCAGGTCAGGCAATGGCGGCACGGGCTGCGGTTGCACATCCGGGTAAATCGGCTGCCGCGGTTCCGGTTGGACCGGTGTAGGCTGCGCGGTCGGAACGGGCTGCGCTCCGGGCGGTGCGGTCGGTGACTCCACCTGCGTTCCGGGCGGCAGCGTGGCCGGATTCACCGGAGTTGGGCTGGGTGTTTGCGCAATTGCGCCCGCACCGCCGGTGAAAAGCAAAAGCGCCAGCAGGTGCGCTCTCATCATTAGACGAACCGAATAATTCGACATCGAACCGTGCTCCTCAGAAAAAGTGAACTTTGATTTGCGACCTGGTGCATGTCGCTTTGCGGGCAGACAGAGAGCGTCAGGTCACTCCGTACTACGTCATTCGTCCCCAAGCGGTTTCAAAAAGCTTCGTAAATTGCGCGCTTGACAGTGTTGCCAAGCGAGCATTATCTTGCCAGTTCTTCCAAGGATCAACCTTGTTCAGTTGTCTTCGGGTTAACTGCCGCGGTTGACGTGTAATTATCTGAGAGAGGGAAAGAGGAGGACAGCAGCGCATGGCGGTTAAGGTGGGGATCAACGGGTTCGGTCGCATTGGGCGCAATATTTTTCGCACGGCACTCGGCGACCGGGAGATCGATTTCGTCGCGGTCAACGACATCACTGATACCAGGACGCTGGCACACCTGTTGAAATACGATTCGGTGCTGGGCAATCTTCATCATGATATCTCGGCGTCGGAAAACGGCATCAAGGTCGAGGGCAAAGAAATCCGCGTGTTCTCTGAGCGAGATCCAGCGGCGATTCCCTGGGAGTCGGTGGGCGCGGAGATCGTGATCGAATCGACGGGCCGGTTCACGAAAGCTGAGGATGCCAGGAAACATCTGCGCGGCTCCGTCAAGAAAGTAATTATTTCAGCGCCCGCCAAGAACGAAGACATCACGATCGTGCTCGGAGTCAATCAAGATAAGTACGATCCCGCCGCTCATAACGTGATTTCCAATGCCTCGTGCACGACGAATTGCTTGGCGCCGATCGCCAAGGTAATTCACGAAGAGTTTGGCATTCGCACCGCGCAGATGACGACAATCCACTCGTATACCAACGACCAGCAACTGCTCGACCTGCCACACGGTGATCTGCGGCGCGCTCGGGCGGCGGCTTTGAATATGATTCCCACTTCCACGGGCGCCGCCAGTGCGTGCGCGCTGGTGCTGCCCGAATTGAAAGGAAAGTTCGCTGGCATCAGCGTGCGCGTGCCGACTCCGAACGTGTCGTTGGTTGACGTCGTCATCGATGTCGAGAAGGAAACGACCACCGAAGAGGTGAACAAGGCGCTGAAGGACGCCGCGAATGAAGAACTCGCTGGTATCCTGAGTTTTTCGGAAGAGCCGCTGGTGTCTTCCGACTTCAAACAGAACTCCAACTCCTCGATCGTCGATGCTGAGTATACGAAGGTGATCGGCGGCCACCTGGTGAAGATTCTTTCCTGGTACGACAACGAATGGGGCTATTCCTGTCGCGTGCGTGACTTGGTGAAGTATATTGCCCAAAAGGGACTGTAGTGTTTCTCTCTAATTCTTAGTTCGCTTTCGTGTGAATTCGTGGATCTCTTTTCCGTAGCGGTCGGACGATCTTCGAAATCACACGAAACGCCACGAAGTAGAGCGTCGGATAGTCCGCATTCAATTCGCCGCAAAAAGCCCGAGACAAAACGCTACGGTGCCAAAGCTTTCCATCAAGGATCTTGATCTCAAAAGCCAGCGCGTTTTCATCCGCGTCGATTTCAACGTTCCCATCAAAGACGGCCACGTCGAAGACGACACGCGCATCCGCGCCACGATTCCGACAATCAAGTATGCAACAGAACACGGCGCGCGCGTGATTCTCGCTTCGCATCTGGGGCGGCCGAAAGGTCAGCGCGTGGAAAAGTACAGCCTTCGTCCGGTCGCCGAACATCTGTCAAAGTTGCTGAACCAGCCGGTCGAGTTCGCTAACGATTGTGTCGGTGAAGGCACAACCGTAAGCGTCGCGGCCCTGAAAGACGGTGACGTGCTGCTGCTGGAAAACCTCCGCTTTCATCCCGAAGAAGAGAAGAACGACGACGATTTCGCGCGACAGCTGGCGGCACTGTGCGACATCTATTGCAACGACGCCTTCGGCGCCGCGCATCGCGCGCATGCTTCGACCGTGGGCATCACGAGGTTCGTAAAACATTCGGCGGCGGGCCTGCTGATGGAAAAGGAACTCGAGTATCTCGGCGGCGTCATCAATAATCCCGCGCATCCGTTCGTTGCTATTCTCGGCGGCGCGAAAGTGTCAGACAAGATTCCGGTAATCGAGGCGCTCATCGATCGGAAAGTTGACAAGCTGCTGATCGGCGGCGCGATGGCCTACACTTTTCTGAAGGCGGAAGGATTTACGGTCGGGAAATCTTTGGTCGAGAATGACAAGCTGGAAATGGCTTTGCAAATCAAAGAGCGTTGCGAGGCGGCGGGCGTTGAATTACTGCTGCCGACCGATCATCAGATCGTGGACAGTTACGAACCAATCAAAGACGAGCGGGTTCTGACGAAGACCATTCCGATTGAATTCACCAATGCCGGCCACGCGGGAATGGATATCGGGGTCGAAACCGTGGCGCACTTCGCGAATGCTCTGAGGGACGCGAAGGCGATCATCTGGAACGGTCCCATGGGCGTCTTTGAAGAACCGCCGTTCGATCAGGGAACGATCGGCATCGCGCATGCGGTCGCCGAAGCCGCGGATTGCGGGGCCATTGTTATCGTGGGCGGCGGTGATTCAGTCGCAGCGGTAACTAAAGCCGGCGTCGCTGATCGCATCACTCACATTTCCACCGGCGGCGGCGCAACGCTCGAGTTTCTGGCTGGCAAAAAATTGCCTGGAGTCGAGGCACTGACCGATAAGGTCGTCCCGTCTTGAGGTTTTTCGCTCGTCCAGTTGGTAAAACGATCCACGAAGCACACGAGAAAGCTTTGATGTTGCTTAGTGTGACTTCGTGGATCGTTTACCATGAAACGCGGGACGGAGCGGGCCAGGCTCGGGTCCTTCATCATGTTCACATAGCCTTCCCAGGTGCCGAACCACAAGTAACCTTTTGAGTCCTGAAAAATGCAGTTCACATGATTATTACCCAGCCCTTCAGAGACTCCGTAGCGGCGAATTGAGAAATGCTGCGCGTGCGCAATTTGCGTCAGACACAGGAGGATCATTATCAAATAGCTAAAACACGCTAACATGATAAAGTATCTCCGCGATTCTAGAATCGAATAGGAGAAACAGGTGGAAAGGCGTGTACCCGTCGTAGCCATGCGCAAACCTGTCATCGCCGGAAACTGGAAAATGTACAAGACCGTAACCGATTCGGTCGCTACGGCGGTCGCTTTGAAGCCGCTCGTCGCGAACGCGAACCGTTGCGAGATTGTGCTTGCGCCCGTCTTTACGGCTTTGAAGAGCGTTGCGGATCGTCTGGAAGGCTCGAACGTCAAGGTCGCGGCGCAGAACTGTGCCGCTGAACAGAAGGAAGGCGCGTTTACCGGCGAAGTGGCTGCTTTCATGCTGCGCGATGCCGGATGCTCGCACGTGATCGTAGGCCACTCTGAGCGGCGACAATACTATTCCGAGTGCGACGAGGTGGTGAGTCGCAAGACTCGCGCCGGGCTGGCAGCGGGATTGACGGTCATCGTGTGCGTTGGAGAGACGTTGGAGCAACGCGATCTGGGAAACGCCGAGCGCGTCGTTCGCGAGCAACTGGTTGGGGGACTTACCGGGTTGACAGCCTCTGACCTCGACCGTATCATCGTTGCTTACGAACCTGTCTGGGCCATTGGGACCGGACGCACCGCGACGCCGGAGCAAGCGCAGGAAATGCACGCGTTTATCCGGCGCGTTTTCGCGGAAGGGCATACGCCGGCGGCGGCAAACGCTTTGCGAATTCTTTACGGGGGTTCAGTAAAGCCGGACAACATCGCCGGTTTGATGAAACAAGCGGACATTGACGGCGCGCTGGTTGGCGGGGCGAGCTTGAATGCCGAGAGCTTTGCGCAGATTGTTAACTATAAATGAGTCGATCCTCAGTGGCCAATAATCAGTTGTATTTGGGAACCTGAAGACGCACCATTACAACTGACAACTAACGACTGACAACTGAAATGCTTTCTACACTTTTTTACGGACTCTTTATCCTGGCGTGCATCATCCTGGTCGTCACGATCCTGCTCCAGCCGGGAAAGTCCGACGCGGGCGCGTTATTTTCCAGCTCGGTTTCGAGCACGGCCTTCGGGCCGCGCGGGACGGCGACGTTGTTAGCCAAGATTACGATTGGCGCTGCCGCTGGTTTCTTCCTATTGGCGTTGTGTCTCTCGCTGCCGGCAATCACAGGCACGAGTTCGGTCCTGCAATCCGGGTTGCCCGTACAAGCGCCGCAACCGTCGCCCGCGGCGACGCCGCAAGCATCGCCATCGCCTGCGACACCCGTGGCCCGACCGACATCGACGGTTCTGACGCCGGCGTCGCCGCAGCCGTCAAAGAAGAAATAGCCCACGTGTTTAAAGCAAATGTCCGACAAACTTCAGTTTGTCACCCTGACCCGACAAGCTAAGGCTCGTCGGACATCAAACAACCTTGTGTTTTCAAGGGAAACGCAGCGTTCCCGTTTAGTCCCCCCTTCGGCACCAACTCCTTTAGTGTCAATAGCTTACACAATACGGATGCTACATCAAACGCCTGCTTGGTGTCTATAAATTATTATTCCCGTAAGCCGATTGATCGATGCCGACTTTCGGCACCACACCCCAAAATAGCCTCGGACTTACATAGTTGATTAGTGTTTCACTCAGTCAGGAACAACCGAGGTACAAAGTTCCGCTATTTCGCTTATAACTAGAAGAAATCTAAACCCTGCTAGTTTCGGCTCCGCGAGATTGAAGAATCTGAGTCGCGACGGAGACTCATAGACGACTTTATGGAACGATTTGATAATCGACTCGCGTCGTGCGGATTGAACGGACTCTTATTCGTTTCTGAAATTGCGGATTAGAACGGCTTCGCTCGATTCGTTACCGAGTGAGTAAGCAAGTTTTTGAAAATCGGGCGAGATATCAAAGTTGTAAAGCCGTTCGTTTGAGAGAGTGAGAAGTCTTGTCGGCGCGCCACCGTCAATCGGCTGTTGCCAAAGTTCCGCGGTAGCACCATTGATATAGATAATTGACTTAGAATCACTAGTCCATCGCTTGACGCCGCGAAAAGCTGGGATGTCCAATAGCCTTAATTGTGCGCCGCTTTCCGATGAAATGACTGCAACCTTCCAGGGGTTTTCCGATTTCTCTAGATAAACACCACAGGCAAATAGTTTTCCGTCGGGCGACGGAATCGCATCCAACGCAGAGAAGTCGCCAGCAACGCGGACCGCGTTGCCACCGCTAATTGAGACTCTCATCGGCTCTACCTTTTGGAGAAACGCAACATAATAAACCCATTGTCCGTCGGAAGAGAGATAGACACTGTCTTCTTCAACTGGGCTGTCAGTTAATCGCATCGCGTTTTGCCCGTTTGCATCCATTCGCCAGATGTGCGTGGCCCCGGTGCGAGTTGAAACGAAAACAATATAGCGCCCGTCCGGTGTTACGTGCGGACTGCGGTTGAGATTTCCGGCGTTCGCGGTGAGTTGTTGTTGGTTACTTCCGTCGACGTTCATGCTCCATAAGTCAACATTCCCACTACGGCGAGAGGTGAAAACGACGGTGTCATTGGGAGCAAACGCGATACCAGAGTAGCCGTCAGCCGCGACGGTACTGGATGTCAATTGTGTGGCTTTGTTCTTCTCTGCAAGCGAGGCGAGCCAAATATTTTGACGAGAAAAATGTTGTTCTGCGACGAGTGTTTGCGAGTCAGCCGTCAAGCTGAGCCAAACATAGTCGTTGGAATCGTTGGTGACGCGAGTGCTTTCGCCGTTCGGATAAGGAACCCTCCAGATTTGAAACGAATCGCCTTCATTCTCTCGGGCCGTGACTAGCAAGCTCGCGCCATCCGCCATCCACACGACATCATCAATCGCGTTCCAATCTGGTGTCGGCAGGATTCGGCGCGTTCCGTTGCTCACAGAAATTTCAAGCAATTCAGGCCGATCGCGTCCTTGTTCGTTGCTTACGCCGCAAACTGCGATCCGCCCGCCGTCGGGCGACCAGGAGAGCTGCGAGCCCCAGATCACGAAACGCTCCCTTCCGGGAGTTAAACTAATTAAGGTTCGCTCACCCTTTGCTTCGACGTCGGCAACCACCACACTTTCGTCGCGCACAAAAGCGAGTTGGCTGCCATTTGGCGAAACGGCGAAGGGGCTTACAGCATTCGCCGCGATGTCCTGGGGTATTCCGCCGAAAATCGGGACGCGCGAAATTGTTCCGTTTGGCGAATTACTACGCGAGCTCTCGTAGTAAATCTGTTTGCCGTCAGGTGAGAACTGCAAATTACTGTAGCCTTCGACACTGTCGGGCATTGTTTGCACGGCATTCCCGCCAGTCATATTTTTTAGCCAAATAGACGATTGACCTTTTTCCCATCGTGTGTACGCGAGATATTCACCATTGGGAGACAGTGCAGGATTAATAGCATAAATCTCGGCAGTTAATCGCTTGGGCGCGACACCTCGTATCAAATTCGGTTTGTTGCGGCTTACCAACACGAACCCGATGGCGGTTGTGATTGCGATTGCACTTAGAACCGCGG
>WNFG01007541.1_pt1 | contig 17375 bp, 16 predicted proteins | sample 5400431 | NCBI WGS metagenome assembly WNFG01 (sample SAMN13153346, study PRJNA577476) | soil metagenome | isolation source: 120 cm saprolite under Douglas fir tree site 2 hole 3 replicate 2 | place: USA:California | collected 2015-04-18 | reverse complement strand
AGGTTGTTGAAAAAGTCCATCCGTGGCCTTTTTCAACACGCAAAGCAAAAAGCGGCCACTCCTGCGCATCCCTGCGCTCGCGGCATTCGTGCATCCTGCACAGCACGGTTTTTGCTTTGCTTCATTTTTCAAACACGTAGCGTGTTTGAAAAAATGGCGGTACTTCCCTATACCGCGACGGGCAGGATGCCCAAGTGCCGCGAGCGCAGGGAGGCGCGAGAAAGTATCTTTGCCGGCTTGCTATATTTAACCGTCCTAGTACCGGCCTGTCTTCCCCTGCTACTTACTCTGCAACCGGCGATGGCGGCGGGCGCCGCGCCCAGCGACAATATCTGTAAAAACGGACCCAAGGATGCCGTTACGCAGGGTGGTTGCGTCGTTATTGACCGAGCGAAAGGCAATTGCATGGCCTGCCATGATATCGCCGGCACCAGTCTCGCCGGCAACCTTGGGCCGCCGCTCAATTATATGCAACAACGCTTTCCCGATAAGGCGAAACTACGCGCGCAGATATGGGATGCCACCGCGATCAACCCCCGCACCATCATGCCCCCGTTCGGCAAACATGGTATTCTAACTGAAGAGGAAATCGACAAAGTCGTTAAATTCCTGCTGACCTTATAACAAGCAAATTAATTTCTGAGATTTAAGGAAACTCCGTGACCAGCCTGAAACGCAGAACCCTATTGAAGAGCGCCTTAACCATTGGCGCGCTGATGATTACTACCAGCGCCGGGCTGCTAAGATCCATGCGCGCGCTCGCGGCCGACTGGCCGAAGAATGCATTTGAAGCAAAAACCGGCGAGGATGCAATAAAAAATCTTTATGGCTCCGCGGATATCAGCAGCGAAAAAGTCATCGACCTGGAGGTGCCGTTTCAGGCGGAAAACGGCGCGGTCGTTCCCATTACCGTGTCCACCGCTTTACCGAATGTCGAGTCCATCAGCATCGTCGTGGAAAAAAATCCGGTGCCTCTCATCGCCAGCGTCAACTTAAGCAACGGCGCGCGCGGCTATTTCAAGGCACGCATGAAGATGGCGGAAAGTTCAGAGATAAAGGTCTATGTTAAAACCAGCGACAAGTTATACCTGGCCTCGCAACAGGTCAAAGTAACCGTTGGCGGTTGCGGCGGCTAACCCTATTTATTGATATGGCAGCAGGAACAACGAAGATTAGAGCCCGGCCGAAAGACGGCGCCATCGAAATCATGGTGCTAGTGAGCCACCCGATGGAAACCGGCCTACGCGTGGATCCGAAAACCAAGGAAAAAATCCCGGCGCATTTTATCCAAAAAATGACCTTTGCGCTTAATAATAAGGTAGTAGCGGTCGCTGATCTCGGCACCGGCATTTCCAAAGACCCGCTGATTACGGTTTTGGTGAATGCCAAACCGGGCGATAAGGTAAAGGCCGCATGGACCGACAACAAAGGCGACAGCGGCAGCGCCGCAACCATCGTCGGTCGAGAAACCAGCGGATAACGCATACGGGTAATGCCGGAGAATAGCGGGATGATAAAATTTCTAACCACCCTCACGGCGATAGCACTTGCTGTAGGGCTGACAACGATAGCGCAAGCGAGTCCGGAATCGGATTTAGCCGAATTTCAGGCCTTCTTTAAGAAAAAATTTCCCGAGGTCCGGTTTCAGGACTTCTCCAACGGCGTCTATGCCGTTAACAAGGAGCTGCGCGCCGAATGGGAAAAAATTATGGAATTCCCTCCTTATGAGCTCGGCCTGGAAAACGGTAAAAAAATATGGGAAACGCCATTCAAGAACGGTAGGACCTTCGCCAGTTGCTTCAAAAAAGGCGGCAAAAACATCGCTCAATATTATCCCTATTGGGATGAAGATACTCAGCAAGTTAAAACCCTGGAAATGGAAATCAACGAATGCTTGAAGAGAAACGGCGAACCGGAATTCAAAGATTTGGAAAAAGGCGATCTGGCCGAAGTCACCGCCTATATGAAATCCCTGTCGCGCGGAAAAAAGGTGGAAATCGATTTATCCCGGCCGGGCGCGGTGGAGGCTTATGAAAAAGGCAAACAATATTATTGGTCACGGCGCGGGCAACTGAATTTCGCCTGCGCCCATTGCCATATCGACAACTCCGGCAGCAGAATCCGCGGCAACGTATTAAGCCCGGGCCTCGGTCACGGTGTCGGCTGGCCGGCATACCGCTCCGACTGGGGACAAATCAGCACGCTTCACCGCCGCTACGCCGGCTGCAACGCGCAAATCCGCGCGAAACCACTGCCGCCCCAGAGCGAGACCTACCGGAATCTGGAACTATACGAAACCTACCTGAACGCGGGTTTGCCGTTGGTTGCACCCAGCCAGCGCTATTAATTTTTGAACCAATCACACCCGTGCCTGGCCCGACCTCGGGCTTTTCATATTGGCTTACCGCAAGCGGCAGTCTATCCTCATAGACGATGATAGTAATAAAGGATAAGCAATGAATCTTTCCCGCCGCGAATTCCTGCAACTGTTAGCGGTCGCAGGCAGCAGCGGTTTTGGACTGCCTGGTTGCGACAACTTCAAGACCGGCGTGACTAACTCGGAAAGCGATCTCTATGAAATCCCCCCGTTCGGCAATGTCAGTCTGCTGCACTTTACCGACAGTCATGCGCAACTCAAGCCGGTTTATTTCCGCGAACCGAATATCAATATCGGCGTCGGCGAGGCCGCCGGCAAGCCGCCTCACTTGGTCGGTGAGGCGCTACTGAAAGAATTCAATCTCAGCTCCGCAAGCATCCAATCCTATGCCTTGACCTATTTGAATTTTACTGAAGCGGCGCATCAATACGGAAAGATAGGCGGTTTCGCGCATTTAGCCACTCTGATCAAGATTCTGCGCGAGCAACGGCCGGGCGGCACTTTGCTGCTTGATGGTGGCGACACCTGGCAGGGATCAGCAACCTCGCTCTGGACGCGCGGCCAGGATATGGTGGACGCGCAAAAACTGCTGGGCGTGGATATCATGACCGGGCATTGGGAATTCACTTACGGGGTGGGGCGGATGAAAGAAATTATCGCTACCGACTTCAACGGAAAAATCGAATTCCTCGCGCAAAACGTCAATGACGCTACCTGGGGTGATTTGATCTTTAAACCTTATGTCATAAAACCGGTCAACGGGGTTCCTGTCGCTGTTATCGGTCAGGCCTATCCCTACACGCCTATCGCCAATCCGCGTTATTTGTTTCCGGATTGGAGCTTCGGCATTAATGAAGCCCACATGCAAAAAACCGCCGACAAGGCGCGCGCGGAAGGCGCCAAAATAGTAGTGCTGCTATCGCACAACGGCGTGGACATCGACTTAAAAATGGCGCGCCGCGTCAGCGGCGTCGACGTGATCCTGGGCGGACACACGCATGACGCCATGCCCGCGCCCAGTCTGGTCGCCAACGCCGGCGGCAAAACCCTGGTCATCAATTCCGGATCGCATGGCAAATTCCTCTCAGTCCTGGATCTGGATGTTACAGGCGGGCGGTTGCGCGATTATCGCTATTACTTATTGCCGGTGTTTTCCAATCTGATCACCCCGGATGCGAAGATGGCGGCCTATATCGAGAAAATCCGTGCGCCCTATAAAACCAAGCTGGAAGAAAAATTAGCCGTCACCGACAGCCTCTTGTACCGGCGCGGCAACTTCAACGGCACCTTCGATCAATTAATCCTCGACGCTTTGCTGACAGTAAAAGGCGCCGATATCGCCTTCTCGCCCGGCTTCCGCTGGGGCGCGACTTTGTTGCCCGGCGACACCATTACCATGGAAGACTTGATGAACCAAACCGCGATTACCTACGCCACCGCTACGCGCAGCGAGCGCACTGGCGCGCAAATTAAAAATATCCTCGAAGACATCGCCGATAACCTGTTCAACAAGGATCCTTATTATCAACAGGGCGGCGACATGGTGCGGGTCGGCGGGCTGCGCTACAGCATCGGCCCGAACGAAGATATAGGAAAACGGATTTCTGATTTGCAGCTCGCCAACGGCAAACCTTTGGAAGCGAGAAAAACCTATAAAGTGGCGGGCTGGGCCAGCATCGAGCCGCAAACGTCCGGCACACCGGTTTGGGACATCGTCGCACAATACTTACGCCGTAAAAAAACTATCCGCGTCGATGCGCCCAACACACCCAAACTCAAAGGCGTCCGCAGTAATCCAGGTTATGGCGTGGGGTAAGGGTGTATTCCCGCAGAAGGCCGTAGCAGAAGGATTAACCAAGCTGAAGCGGTTTATCGTGGCGTATCTCTAGACGAAGCGGCCTCAGGTTTAAGCTTATCGGCAAAACCACGATTCACGTCCCGGTGCTTTGCCTCGTCCTCGCACCTAGCGGCGTTCAACGCTTAAAAACGGAAACCCAACTCGGCGACCGCCCCGATGTCATTTTTGTTCCCCACCGCGGCGACATCCAGATGCACGCCGAACACCGCAAAGCCAAGCCCGACCGAATACAAATCGAGCGCTTTCACCGCGCCAACATCGGCCAGGTTGCGTTGCCAGCCGAGCCGCAGTTGCACTACGTTCCAACCATTCAATTCCGCGCCGACCGCGACCATGCGCGTCTTTTGATCGAACGACACTGGTTTGTTTTCTTTGAGGTCCGCATCCGCCGCCAGGGTAACCCAGTTATTGCTGTAGGCGATCCCGGCGCGGGGCTGCGGCTCGATGCTGATAATCCGGCCATTGACCGTCATATAATCTTTACTGACCAAATTACGCACCGCCAAGCCGGTGCGCCAGCCTTGGGTATTGCCATAAATGAGGCCGAGATCGGCATTAACCGCGGTATCCTCGGTTTGATTCGCCGGATTAGCGATGATATCGTTTGCATTGGTGGAAACATCAACCAGACGCTTTAGATAGTCATTGGTCTGGATCTTCATATATTTCGGCGTGACCCCCAGCGCAAAACGGCTGTCCGCCGGGCCAAACCCGCGCGCCAAGGAAACGCCGATCTCCGTTACGCGCAGCCCGACCACATTTAACATGCTGTCGTTGTTCGGGTTTGCATCGAAGTCATTTCCCCCTATAACTTTAATGCCGTTGAGGCTATAGCCGTTAACCAATAATGCGCCGCCCCAGTCGATCCCGGAGAAACCCAGGGATGCCGCGGCATTGACATCCACCAGCGCGGCTTTGCCGTTTGCCGAGGTCAGCGCCGCATTGCCCGCGGTTGGATTCATGGCATCAACAGCCGATTTAAACGCCTTAATGTCATCGATCAGGCCGGCGGGGTCCGCCACCCGCGCGCCCGCCGTCAGTAACAGGGCGAAATCATCCTTCGGCTTTTGAAAAGAAAGCAGGGCCGGATTAAAAAACGGCGCGTTGGCAATGGTCGCTGAGGCGACGCCGGTATTAGCCATACCGGCGGAACGCGCATCGAACGACCCGAACGGCGCGGCGATCGCCGCGCCGTTACCGATAAATAATGCTGCGCCCGCGACCAGGGCGGATATTCTCTTAGTCATTCAATCTCCTCCTCATTATTCCACTGCCGGCACCAGAATTCCTGCCGGTCTTAATCAAGTGTAGCAGAAGCGGAAGAGGCTGCTTGCGCCCCGGGAATAGCTGCTCTCCCTTAAAATTCAGGGTAAATAACGTCAATCCTGTCTTTCGCGACACTTCCACGTCCCTGTGGGGCGGAATCCAAGGAAGTCTCCCGGATTTCACTGCGTTTCATCCGGGCTACACTCGCCGACAGGCTGCACGGTAACGCGCTAGGGCAGCATGCAGTACAATAGCACGCTTGTGAACGTCGTCAGCTGACGCCGGTGGTGCGCATTTCCCTCAGGATCGATAACGCATGAACAAGTATCTGGTGATTTCCGCTTTGGGAAAAGACCGGCCCGGCATCGTCAATCAGCTCTCGCACGCCATTCTGGAGGCCGGCTGCAACATCCAGGACAGCCGCATGACCGTCCTCGGCGGCGAATTCGCGCTCATGCTGCTTGTCTCCGGAACGTGGAACGCCGTCGGCAAGCTCGAAAGCCAGACGAAGGCGCTGGAGAAGAAGCTCGACCTCATGCTGGTGGCCAAGATCACCGAGCCGCGCGTCACCAAACAGAGTATGGTGCCGTATGTCGTGGATGTGGTGTCCATGGATCATCCCGGCATCGTGCACGGCATCGCCGAATTCTTTTCGACGCGCGCGATCAACATCGAAGACCTGAACACCTGGACCTACGCCGCCGCGCACACCGGCACGCCGATGTTCTCGATGAACATGACCATCAGCGTACCGGCCAGTGTCAACATCGGCCAGCTGCGCGACGAGTTCACGCGCTTCTGCGACGAGCTGAACGTGGACGCCACCCTCGAGCCGTCGCGTCATTAAAGAAATATTCAATATAGGATGGGTTAGCCGGCCGCTCCCGCGCATCCATGCGCTCCGCGGCATTCGTACATCCCTGTACAGCACAGCGGCGTAACCCACCGATCGACCCACAAATACATCCGGCGGAATACGCTGCGCTATTCCGCCCTACGCGCTACGCGCTCTTAACCGGGGCGTGAAACCGGAGTGCTCACGTTACCCCCCATTTATTCATTAAAAAGAAAGCCGGGGCAAGCCCGGCTTCTTTATGTCATTATAGGTAAAAAACTTCTTCTATTGAATGGTAAAGAGAATACCTACCGACAACATATCGGCATTTATATCGGAGAGCGTGAAGTGCTCCCACTCCAGACGGGCGCCCACCTGTTTATTAAACTGGAACTTGGCGCCAACCCCATAGGTCAGATCGGTTCCGGTGGTGCTGGCACTGGCAGATCCAACAGGCCCGGTTGCAGAAATGTCTGTGCTCCACGAAAACAACCCGACTTTCCCGAATATCCCGGCGCTGCTTGAAAGCGGGGCCGTACCCACAAGCGAGAAAGCGATACCACTGCTTTGGACAGTTTCGGTAACGCCACCTCCTGTTCCTTTAGCTTGACCCAAGTCGACGTAAGCGGCCTCGAATCCCAGATTTTCATTCGCTTGGTACCCGACGAATAGTTTCCACGCACTGTCCGTATCCTCTACCGTGGCGGTAAGACCCACGAGCCTGAAAGCGGTCTTAATCGCGTCCCCCGCGTCGGATTGGTCCGATTGACCGAAGCTGGCGCCAATATACCAATTCTCGGCATTTGCGGGCCCTGAAATTCCTACTAATCCAAGCAAACACGCCGCAGGTAACATCTTATGGGGGCTGTTCTTTTTCATTGCTTTCCTCCTCGTTATTAATGACGAACTTCTAGAAGTGGTTCAATAAATCCTCCGAATTAAACATCTCCCAACTTCAACAGCACGGTAAACTAATCGCAGTGTAGTAAAGATCAGGCTGTTTAACAATCGCAGAAAGCGTGCAAGCCTCGCCTATGCGCTAAAGTTCTGCCTGCGATCCGATCCACTACAGCATTCGCATCGAACAGACGTAAAAACTCGGCTTACTCATCTTTTTCAATTCCACGTCAGCCCTTGATCGGTTGCTAGTCTGCTTGAGCGCCCTTATAGTGTTGGCAACGATCGCGGGAGCTGAGGAGCGCACATGAAGCTGGGACTGATAGGGCTGGGTAAGATGGGTCTTAATATGGCGATGCGGCTGCTCGAAGGCGGGCATCAGGTGGTCGCCTATGACCATCACATTGAAAATCTCGAAACCCTTTCCGCCCACGGCGGGACGCCGGCGAAGCATCTAAAGGCGCTGGTGGAGGCATTAAACCCGCCGCGCTGTGTCTGGTTAATGATCGGCGCGGGCAAGGCTACCGAGCATGCGATTCAGGAACTGCTGCCGCAATTGGAAAAAAATGACATTCTTATCGATGGCGGCAATGCTAACTATCATGACAGCGTGCGGCGCGCACAAAGCTTAAAAGAAAAGGGCATTCACTTTCTCGATGTCGGCACCAGCGGCGGCATTTGGGGTCGCCAGCTAGGCTACTGCCTGACGGTAGGCGGGCTGCATGACGCGTTCGCGCGCGCGGAACCGCTATTTAAAACGCTCGCGCCTGAAGACGGCTATCTCCACGTCGGAGCCTCCGGCACCGGTCATTTTGTCAAAATGATTCACAACGGCATCGAATACGGTTTGTTGCAGGCCTACGCCGAAGGCTTTGAAATTTTAAATGCCAGCGAGTACGGCTTGGATCTTGCGCGTATTGCGCATGTCTGGAACCAGGGCAGCGTGGTGCGCTCCTGGCTGCTGGAGCTGGCAGAGCTGGCGCTTAAGAAAAATAATCACTTAGAAGGAATAAAGGATTATGTCGAAGATTCCGGCGAAGGCCGCTGGGCGGTAGCGGAGGCGATTGAAAAAAATATTCCCGCGCCGGTTATTACTTTTTCGTTGCTGGCGCGCCTGCATTCGCGCCAAGCCGTTTCCTTCAGCGCTAAATTTATCGCCGCGCTGCGCAATGAGTTCGGCGGCCATGAGGTAAAAAAATCGGAAACGCCGGTGGTTTCTTGAATGAATCAAAAACCGGAACCGTGCGTACTGTTGATCTTCGGCGCGACCGGAGACCTCAGCCGCCGCAAACTTATTCCCGCCCTATTCAGTCTGCATTGCCGGGGATTGCTGCCGAGTGGTTTTGCCGTGCTGGGCTGCGCGCGCAGCAAGATGAGCGCGGACGAATTCCGCGCGAAAATGCGCAAGGCATGCACGGAATTTTGTAACCCCGATCCCAGCGATCAAGAATGGGCGCGTTTTGCGCCCAGGCTTTATTACGAAGCCGGCCATTTTTCCGATCTGTCGCTGTTTCAGCGGCTGAATTTTGCGCTGACTAAAATCGATGCCGCACACCATACCGCCGGCAACCGCCTGTTCTATCTTGCTACCTTGCCCAGCTTTTACGCCGCGGTTATTCAACAGTTGCAAGCGGCGGCTTTGGTCAACCAAAAATCCGGACTGCCATTTACCCGGATTTTGATTGAGAAACCATTTGGCCATGATCTGGAAACCGCGGTCCAGTTAAATAACACGCTGCATAAGGTATTCCGCGAAGACCAGATCTACCGCATCGACCATTATCTGGGCAAGGAGACGATACAAAATATTTTGGTGTTTCGTTTCGCGAATGCCATTTTCGAACCGCTGTGGAATCGGAGATATATCGACAATATACAAATCACCGCCGCTGAGACCATCGGCGTAGAGAATCGCGGCGGTTATTATGAAGAAACCGGGGTGCTGCGCGATATGGTGCAGAATCATCTTTTACAAACGTTAGCGCTCATCGCCATGGAGCCGCCGATATCGTTTGAGTCCGAGGCGGTGCGCGATAAAAAGGTTGAGGTATTCAAGGTTCTGCGGCCGATCCAGGGTGAAGCCGAGGTGATGCGTGCCACGGTTCGCGGCCAATATGGCAGCGATGAAAAAGAAGGGGGGGTCGCCGCCTACCGGCAAGAAAACCAGGTCGCGCCGGATTCAACCACGCCCACGTACGTTGCCATGAGAGTGTTTGTCGATAATTGGCGTTGGCAAGGGGTGCCGTTTTACATCCGTACCGGCAAACGCCTGAAGCAGCAGTACACTACCGTCGTGATCCAATTCGCACGCATCCCTTTTTGCTTGTTCGGACAAGACCAAGTCTGTGCGCGTATCGAGCCCAATCGTTTGATTTTACGCGTCGAGCCGGATGAAGGCATTAGCCTGAGTTTTGGCATTAAAGTGCCGGGGACGGAAACCGACATCGATAATACCCGTATGAATTTCAATTACAGCAGTCTATATAACGGCGTTATTCCCACCGCTTATGAGCGGTTACTGGCAGATGCGCTACGCGGCTATACCGCGCTATTTGCGCGCAAGGATAGCGTAGAGCATGCCTGGCGCTTTATTACCCCCATCCTTGACGCGTGGGAAAAAATACCGTCGCCGGTGTTTCCCAATTACCCCGCCGGCAGTGACGGGCCGGCCGCGGCCGACCAGTGGATACGCGAAGATGGGCGGGCATGGTATAGCCCGAACCGGTGACAGGGGGTCGGAAATGACCGGGCATATTCACATCGCCCTCGATCTTGCCACCTTGAGCTCTCTCGCTGCGGAACAAGTGGTTACGGCTGCACAGGAGGCGATTGTTGCGCATGCGCTTTTTTTTATCGCGCTGGCCGGCGGCAAAACCCCAGAGCAGCTTTACCAAATGTTGGCGCAGCCTGCGTTCGCCAACCGTGTGGATTGGTCGCGGACCCATGTCTTTTTCAGCGATGAACGCTGTGTGCCACCGGACCACGATGACAGCAATTATAGATTGGCGGCCACGACCCTCCTTTCACACGTCTCTATCCCGGCAATGCAAATCCATCGGATGCAGGGCGAGTTGTCGGACGCGCGCCAGGCCGCGCGTGATTATGCCCAGTTATTGCTGGAACGATTGCCGCGTACCCCGCAAGGGGTCCCGGTTTTTGATTTGATTTTGTTGGGATTGGGCCAGGATGGGCATGTCGCTTCTCTATTTCCCGGGACACCCATCTTGCAAGAGCACACTCAGCCGGTGGCGGCGGTGTATGTGGAAAAACTTCATAGCTGGCGCATTAGCCTGACCTTGCCGGTGATTGCCGCCACACAGCGCATTCTGCTGTTGATTGCAGGCGATGCTAAAGCCGGCGTGGTGCACGATCTCTTGTATGCCGCCGATGCGTCCGCCGGATTCCCGCTGCGGCTGATCCAACCTGAAGGCCGGATAGATTGGTACTTGGATGCGGCGGCGGCAAACAAATTGGATCCGAGGAAATTAGAAAGGCTTGGCTACTTAGTGCACTCTTATTCTTAAAAATAGCTTACGGGCTTCAATCAACAATACGAATACTGTCAAGCAGCGAGCCGATGCGCGCGATGCGTTCCTCAAGGTGTTGGAGCGCAATGCGCCCGGCATAAGGACCGGGATCCTCCACGTGAGCCTGTAATTGCTGCTCGGCAACCTGCAGCATGGCCTCGTCCGACGGGGAATCGCGCATTGGCCCAACGCCGGTCAATGCCGTGATATGCCACAGATAACCGTTAACCCTCTCATTAATCTCCATCAGTTTATGAGCACGGGGCTCGCCGAGCCAGACGGCAATCGACCCGCGCGGTCCGGGGGAAAGAGGTCGCTTTAACTCGGTATTCTGATAATACTGCCAGATTTGAATCTCCTCGTTATACGCGGCAAGCAGTTCTTCCAGGCGAGTCACCACTTGTTTATGTTCGGCGTAGCGGTCCGCCGGCCAGTTTTCGACCACATTTACCGCCGCAGTAAGCATGGTGATTGGATCTTCATGCTCGGCATTTCCCATACAATAAATCCTTTATTATCTTTAATCTTTGCTTAATCTAAATGAGAAATATCGCCTTCACATCGGGAAAAGTGCCGAGCCGCGATGGCCTGCGCAAAACCGGTGCCGGCTTATTCCAATGGTATCATTGGCAGTCCGATCTAAACCCAACCATTAATAATAATATGTTGCTGGCGCGCGTCTTTTCGATCATCTTCCCGGTATTCGGCATTGCCGCCATCGGCTACTTATATCGGCTACTTATACGGTCGCTCCAAGCGTCCGAATATGGCATTCGCCAACCGATTAAACATGGACCTCTTCTTTCCCGCCTTGGTGCTGGGCGCGCTGGCAAACAAATCATTCGAGCTTGCGGCTTATCAGAACCTGGCGCTCGGCGCTATTGCCGTCGTGCTAGGCTCCGGGCTCGTGGCCCTGCCGGCAGCTAAATGGCTAAAAGTGGATTATAAAACTTTTGTCCCACCGATGATGTTTAACAACTCCGGCAACATGGGCATTCCCCTGGCGGTACTGGCGTTTGGCGATGCCGCGCTGGCCGCTGCCGTGGTGCTTTTTTTGGTGGAAACGGTGCTGCACTTCTCTTTAGGGGCGTATATCCTGAATCATCAAACGCGCTTCAGCCAATTACTGCAGATGCCGATGATTATCGCCACCCTGCTCGGCCTCGCCTTCAGCTTCAGCGGCTGGCTAATACCGGAAGTGCTGAACACGATAATCAAGATGCTGGGGGATGTTTCCATGCCATTGCTGCTTTTCTCCTTAGGCGTGCGGCTCAACGAGGTGTCTTTTAAATATTGGCGCATCGGAGTATGGGGCGCTGTTTTATGTCCCTTATCGGGACTGCTTGTGGTTGCGCTGATCAACCCATGGCTACCGCTCACTGCATTGCAGCAAAAGCTGTTATGGATTTTCGGCGCCCTGCCGCCGGCCGTGCTGAACTATATTGTGTCCGAGCAATACCGGCAGGAGCCGAAAAAAGTCGCATCGGTTGTTTTGTTCGGCAATCTCGGCAGTCTGGTTGTAATACCGCTCGTGGTTGCATTGGTGTTGCGCTGAGCGGGACTTAAGTACTAGATCCTTCTCAAACGCTCCCATTCGTTCAAACAAAACCGACGGCGTTAAGCGCCGGCAAGCGTCTTGGCCACTTTTCCCATCGGCGTAATGGCGATATTCTCGCTAAGCGGTTGCGGCTTGGCGATGCCATACCCTTGGGCGAAGTCCACCCCTATTTCTTTGAGTTTCTGCATGATCCGTTCATTTTCCACGAACTCGGCGATGGTCTCGATGCCCAAGACGCGGCCGATGTGGCTGATCGCCAGCACAATGGCGTCGTCCAATTCGTTTTCCACCATGCCTTTGACAAAGCCGCCATCGATCTTCACATAATCCACCGGTAGGTTTTTAAGATAGGCAAAGGAGGAAAGGCCGCTGCCGAAATCATCCAAGGCGAAGCGGCAGCCGCGTGCGCGCAACGTGTTAACGAAGGTGATGGCGCGGGCCAAGTTGCTGATCGCCGCGGTCTCAGTGATCTCGAAGCAGACAATCTTTGGGTCGATACCGCTTTTCTGCAGTAGTTCCAACACAAACGCGAGGAAGCTGTCTTCGCCGAGGCTTTGCCCGGAGAGATTGATGGAGCAAGTGAGCAGCCTAACCCCCGGTGTACGGTCGCGCACCAGCGTTTCAAATACGTTGGCGACCACCCACCGGTCAATGGCCGGCATCAGCCCGTAGCGTTCTGCTGCCGGGATGAAGCTTATGGGCGACAATATTTCGCCTTGTTCGTCGCGAAAGCGCAGTAGAATCTCGAAGTGCTCGCCTTCCTCATCTAGCGCATGCAGGGGCTGGATGCGCTGATAATAGAGCACGAAGCGGTCCTCTTCGAGTCCACGGCGTATGCGCGTCGCCCACTGCATCTCGCTGCTCCGTTGCGTCAGTTGTGCGTCGTTTTCCTGATAAACGCGGACGGTATTGCGTCCGCTTTCCTTGGCCAGGTGGCAGGCGCTGTCGGCGGCGCTCAAGGTTTGAGACAGGCCCTGGCTGCCGCTGTTGATCGTCGTCAATCCGATGCTGGCGCCCACGGTAAATGTGCGGTTTTCCCAGGTAAAACGGAAATCCTCCACCAGCTTACGCAGCTTTTCCGCCACCTGTTTGGCCCTCGGCAGCGGGCAGCGATGCAGCAATACGCCGAATTCGTCGCCGCCCAGGCGCGCCACCACATCGGATTCACGCACCGTGTCGCATAACCGCGCGCTTAGGCGCTTCAGCAACTCATCACCGGCGATATGTCCGCAGGCGTCGTTGACCACCTTGAACTGGTCCAGATCCAAATACAGCAAGGCGTGTTCGCGATTTTGCTGGAGCGCCGACTCCAGGGCGGCGCGCAGGCGGGTCTCAAACTCGCGCCGGTTAATCAGCCCGGTAAGCGCGTCGTACATGGCTTCGTGGGAAAGCTGGTGCGTCAATTCGCGCTTGGCACTCACGTCGCGGAACACCAGTACGGCGCCGATGACCTGTCCTTCGCGGTTGTGAATAGGGGCGGCGGATTCGTCGATCGCGTATTCGCGTCCGTCCCGGGAAAGCAGGGCCGTATGCGCGGAAACCGTGATAGGGTGACTTTCCCGGATTACCGCGGACGCGAGGTTGGCGACCGACTCGCGCGTCACTTCATTGATGGTGTTGAGGACTTTCGTCAACGCCAATCCCTTGGCCTCTTCTGCCTTCCAGCCGGTGAGTTGTTCGGCTACCGGGTTAAGGTGCTGGACGCGGGCGTCGGCGTCGGTGGTGATCACTGCGTCGGCGATGGAATCCAGCGTGACTTCGGCCCGCTCTTTTTCCAGAAACAGCTCCGCCGTGCGTTCCTCGACCAGGCTTTCAAGATATCTGCCTAGCTCGGTTTGCACACTCAGCTTGCGATCAAAAAACATAACCAAGAGCGTGGCGCCGAGGATAATCAGAGTGGCGAAACCGACACTGGTCGCGAGCCAAAGGCTATTAGCAGCGGAAGTAGGAGCAGCATGAAGTAAAGAATGGTCAGCGACATAATAGGCCGCCTCCATGCCGGTATAATGCATACCGCAGATCGCCAGGCCCATGATCAGCGCGGCAGCGGCCTTATAGCGGAAGCGCACCTCTTGGGCGTGAGAACTGAACTTAAAGACCAGCCACAGGGCGATGGTCGACCCGACGATGGCGATGACGATGGAAAGCATAAACAGCGCAGGATCGTAGCGCAGCGCCGCCTCCATTTGCATCGCCTCCATGCCGGTATAATGCATGGAGGCGATGCCCGCGCCCATCACAATGCCGCTCGCGGCCAAGCGCTTAGCGGTAACCTTGCCCTGGGAGCCGATGAACAGGGCGAAGGCGGAACTAATAATGGCTACGGCTAGCGATAATAAAGTGATCGGTACGTCGTAGCTTAACGGCATATGCGGGTCATAGGCCAACATGCCGATGAAGTGCATCGACCAGATGCCGATGCCCATGGAACCGGCGCCGGCCGCCAGCCACCCATCGGCCGCGGTCCCGCGCGACCGCGTCACGCGTCGCGCCAATTCCAGCGCGGTAAACGACGCAATGCTGGCGACTACGTAAGAAAGCAACACCAGGCTGAAATTGTAGGCGTGCTCCGTGATAATCATGGGATTCCTCCACACATCGTCCATGGCGCCGCACCGATAAGATTGCGGCCTTCTGTTGTATTTTAAGGAACCTCTGATTAAGTCAGGGGTTCCTGCGGCATAATGGCGAGGCGGTATTAAGAGGAAGGTCCGGTGGACCTTCCTCCCGCCGAGCGGGCCGGCCACGGCTTTCAAGCGCAGCAGGAAAGCGCAGAAAGTGCCGATATTTTTGCTTGGCGCAGGGAGGCGCCGAACAAAAAGGTCAGGAATGACTTTTTCAGAGTTTCCTTAAGTAATGCTCAGGATCGGGACCGAGGCACTTATCGCTATCCTGCTTATAGACTAAAGTATAGTTCTAAACTAAAAAAAAGCATTATGAAACAATCGTTATGCGGCAATGGCAAGATCCGTGCTGACACCACATTAAATAAAGATAATCTGACTTAATCAGAGGTTCTCTTAGTCCTGGATTCTTCTCAGACGTTCTAACTCGCTCAAACAAAAATGGATAAATGCCAGGCCGACATAGATCGGGGAAAATAAGTTCACGACCGGAATAAAATGCAGCAACGCGAGGATAGCTCCTAATAGGTATAAACGCCGGCCGGCGCGCTCTAGGATCTGTTGGAACTCCTCGGGACTGGCGTGCTGCGCCAATGCGTCGTAGCGAAACAACCGTTGATTTAGATACGCGGTCAGCAGAATCGGTATGAGGATGGCAAACGGCCCAAACAACCAAAAAGGCAGCGTAATCAACCAGAGCAAACAATATGTCAGCAACGCGATAAGCATGTTTTTAAAACTGCCGAGGACAGTGCCGCCATACCGCATTTCCAGCGCGGGAAACTGCCGCCTGGCCACATGATTTACCATCACCGGCATGGCGACGACCGAAGCGATAAGTAAGGCGGTGATGAGAATAAGGGGGGTCAATAGTAGTATGAGCAAAAAGGTCGCGACATAACCGACGATCCAGGAAACCTCGTGCCGTGCGAGCATATCCTGGAGAGGGGTCTTAGCTACAAGCTGGTTAAGCAAATGAACCCAGTCTTGCCAAAAATAAATCGACAATCCACCCCAGAGTAGGATCGCCCCGAGCGCCGGCCAAAGAACGAGCATCAGTATCCGGGGATGAGACAGGCTTACCAATGCCTTCAATAACGCATTTAGAATATCGTTCACAATCCCTTTCGTCCTTAACATCTATAGCGCTTCCGACCAGCGATAACCTAAAGCATCCACCCCTTTTTTAAGATGGTCGATTGCCGCCGGAACCAGGGTCACATCGCCGCGCACGCCAAGTTCAAGCCGACGGCCACTCTGGTCAGGCATACTGGGCAGACAAAATAATTTCAGTTGCGGGAATCGCGCGATATTGTCATTCATTAAATCGATTAACACACTTTCTCCAACATCGAACACCATAATTGACTGTTCGATCTCAGGCACGGCGGGAAACAAATGTTTATAAAATGTTTCCAATACCCATTCCATCATCGGCCAGGCCATGTCGGGAAAACCCGGCAGAAAATGATGATCCTTAATACTGAAGCCGGGAATCCGATTGTAGGGGTTGGGAATAATGCGGCTGCCTTGCGGCAGATCGGCCATTAAGATGCGCTTGGGATAAGCCGCCTCACCAAACTGCGCCTCGATCTCGGCAGTGGCTTCCGGATGCCGCATCAGCGGAACACCGGCAGCCGCCGCGGCGCACTGGCGGGTATAATCATCGGGGGTCGCACCGATGCCGCCGAAGCTGAGTATAATATCACCGCTCGCCAACGTGCGCGCCAGCGTCGCGGTAATGCGCGCGGGATCGTCGCCCAGGTATTCACACCATGAAAGCACAAGCCCGCGCCCATTAAGCGCCACAACCACGTGTGCGAAATGCTTGTCCTCGCGCTTGCCGCGCAGGATTTCATCGCCGATGATCAAAACGCCGAAAGGCATAATGTAATTTACCTACAACGGCATTATTACCCGGTTCCATCCTGCCGGGAAGCGGTGCATGTACAATCAAACGTAGAAACCTTTGATGTGGCGCGCACGCCCCCGCTCCCTTGCATCAGCTTGGACACACGGCGCCGCCGTTGACGATTGACAGTATCTATATTCAATGAATAGCTATCAACTACCAGCAATTTATTGAGGGCAATGATTCCGTTACAGCCCATCCAGCGGACTTCTTACCCCCTTGCCGCCCCGGTTGAGTACATGGGTATAAATCATGGTGGTGCTCACCTCCTTGTGGCCCAGCAGTTCCTGGACCGTGCGAATATCATATCCCGACATTAGCAGGTGCGTCGCAAAACTGTGCCACAACACGTGAGGCGACACGGGTTTGGTAATCTCCGCTTCAAGAGAGGCGCGCTTGATATGGCGCTATAACATCTTCTCGTCGACATGGTGGCGGCGATTAATCCCTGTTCGCGGATCCACTGAAAGCCCGCGCGCGGGAAAGACATATTGCCAGCCCCATTCTTTGGCGGCATGAGG
>WNFG01014096.1_pt1 | contig 17378 bp, 17 predicted proteins | sample 5400431 | NCBI WGS metagenome assembly WNFG01 (sample SAMN13153346, study PRJNA577476) | soil metagenome | isolation source: 120 cm saprolite under Douglas fir tree site 2 hole 3 replicate 2 | place: USA:California | collected 2015-04-18 | reverse complement strand
GGGACCGATGGACCTGATCGTGATCGGTGAGGGCGACATCGAGCCGGGCGTGAGCGGACTCGCACGTGAAAAGACACGTCCGCTCCTGGAGCGCCTGGCGCGCCTCGCCGCGGAGGCTGATGAGCGCCGCACCGTCGCGACGCTAGCGCTGGCGGGTGCGCTCAAGGGCCTCGCGCCCCTCGCGAACGCCATCGCCGATGACCTCGAACACGAGGCCATTGACGCCGATGCGCTGCGGCGGATCGCCGCGTCCGTATACGCCGAGGAACTCGCTTCACTGGTGAGGGCGCTGGAGGGTGGACTCATCTTGCGCGAGGAGGTGCTTCGTCGATGGAACGACTTCGTCGGCGCGGACCAGGTGGCGAGGTTCATCTCCTCAGGGATCGGCATGCTGCGCGCGATGCTGCTCACCGCGTTCCGCGGAACGACGCCCGCGCCCGTGACGGTCGTCGAGGCGGAGATGACGACCACCCTCGAGGCGCTCGCGCTGCGTCACGCGACCGACGCCGCCCGGCGGACGGCGATCGCGTGGTCCGACCGATCCCAAGCTGCGGGGCTGGTCGCTCGCAATCCCGGTCTATGGTCGGCGTCGCAAGGATTCGGCCCAGCCATACGAGAGGACCTGGACCGGTGGATGCGGGAGATCGTCGATGACGTCCGCGCGCATGCCGGCCGGAAGCGCGCGGTCGCGCAGGTCGCGGCGCTCGGTGTGAACGTCGTCAGCGTCGCCGTGATGCTCGGCGTGTTCGTGCACACTGCCGGCCTCACCGGGACCGAGGTAGGGATCGCGGCGGGGACCGCAATCCTCAACCAGAAGCTCCTCGAGGCAATCTTCGGAGAAGGCGCGATGGCTGAGCTCATCGCCAACGCACGTGCCCGGCTCTCGGCGCTCCTGAGCGCGCTCTTCGAAGGCGAGCGTAAGCGCTTCGACGCGCTCCTGCCCGCGGCGGGAGGCCTGCGCGAGCTTGCGGCAGACCTGCGGTCGACGGTCGACGGCATGGCACCGTGAGTATCGACCGCTGCCTTGGGAACCTCGACGAGGCGATCGCGGCTGCGAAGGCACTCGACCTCGACACAATCGCCGCGACGGCGGCGCTCGACACCGGCAGGGCGCGGCTCGGGTTCCCGAGCAGCGCCTACGTCCTCGCGCTGGCCGGTGGCACCGGGGTCGGGAAGTCGACGCTGTTGAACTCGATCGCCGGCGAGAACGTAAGCGCGGCCGGCGCGCGCCGGCCGACGACATCGGAGGCGCTCGCCTGGGTGCCTTCCAGTCGCCGGCGCGAGCTCGCGGGCCTGCTGCAGTGGCTCGGTGTCAGCCAGGTACGAGAGCACGCGGGCGGCGCGTACGCCGATGTCGCGGTGATCGACCTTCCCGATTTTGACTCGATCGCTCCCGAGCACCGAGATCGCGTTGATGCTCTGCTTCCCCGGGTCGACGCTGTCGCGTGGATCGTTGATCCGGAGAAGTACATGGATGACGTCATGCATGGCGGCTACTTGAGGAAGTTCGCGCCGCGCATTCGCCGCCAGATCGTCGTCCTCAACCGCAGCGATCTGCTTAGTGCCGCCGACGCGGTACGAGTCGCCGAGGACATGCGCGAGCAGCTCCGTCGCGACGGCGCAGGCGACATCGACGTCGTCGCGACGCGGGCGCGAGAGGGCGCAGGCGGCATCCGCGAGCTGCGCGAGTGGCTCGAGTCCGGAGTCGATGCGAAGCGCGTCCTGACGTCTCGCCTCGCCGCGGAGGCGCGCGTGGTCGTGCGCGATCTCGCCGCCGACGCGGGCGTGCTCGACGATGCCATGGTCCCGCTCATCGACCCGGAGCGCCGGAATCGGGTCCTCTCCTCGGTCGCCCGCGGCGCGCTCGACCTCATCGACATCGCCGGCCTCGAGCGGCAGGCCATCGCCGCGACGCGGTTCGCAGCTCGGCGGCGTGGCGCAGGGCCACTTGGCCGCCTCACAAGCGCGATCTACCGGCTCAGCGGCCGCGCCCGGACGTCGGCGGATCCGGTTGACTTTCTGAGACGCTGGCAGCTGCGCGGCTCGCTCGCGCCGGCGGTCGAGCCGCTGCGTGAACTGGTGACGTCGACCCTACCCTCAGTGCCCGCGCCGCTCCGCGGCGCACTCGCCCGGCTGAGCGCACCGGCATCAGTAGAGATGCGACTCGCTGTGACCATCGATCGTTCGCTCGCGGCTGAAACGGCCGGCTTCGAGGTGCCCGCGAGCAGGCTGTGGTGGTTCGTGGGCGCTGCCCAATATGCAGTGACCGCACTCCTCATCTTCTCCGTGCTCTGGTTCGCGTCGCTCTTCGTCATCCACGACGCGCCGGTCGGCGCGATCTACGTGCCGTATCTCGGACCTGTGCCAACACCCGTCGCGCTGCTCGCGGCCACGCTTCTCGCCGGCTACCTTCTCGCGAAGCTGCTGCAGCTGCACGCCGGCTGGCTCGGACGGCGGTGGGCAAGGCTCGTCGGCGCGCATATCACCCGCGAGGTGCGCACGGCGATCACCGACGACCTCCTGGTTTCCCTGGACAAGTTCGATGCCTCGCGCGCGGCGCTGAAGAAGACCGTGCTCGTGGCAGACGAATGCTCATGAGCCGCCTTCCGAGCGTGAGCGCCGATTAGGGGGGCCCTGAGGAATCTGTCGTTAAGTCATTGTTAGTCGCTTCGATAAGCAATAGACTCCGGGCCGCCCCCAGCCACCGCTCGCGCTCGAAGGAAGGTTTCGCATGACCCGGCGCACCCTCTTCAGCCTTGGTGTCCTCGCATCCGGTCTCCTCGCGCTCACGCCCGCATCCGTCGACGCTTCCGGCAGCCCGCCGCCGAAGGTCGTCCAGGTGAGCTCCGATCCGTTCACCAACGCCACTAGCGAGCACGCAACTGAGGTGGAGGCCCATACCCTGGGCGCGGGAAGTACCTTCGTCGCGGTCTTCCAGGCCGGCCGGTTCTTCGCCGGCGGCGGCTCGTCGGCCATCGCGTTTGCTACGTCGCAGAACGCCGGCGCGTCGTGGACCTCCGGGGTCCTGCCCAGCCTGACCGTGTACACGGCCCCGCCGGGTACGTTTGCGCGAGCGACGGACGCCAGCGTCGCCTTCGACGCCAAGCACGGAGTCTGGCTCGTGTCATCGCTCGCCTGCCAGGCGCCGGACTGCCTGTCGAACCCGGATTCGATCGTGGTCAGCCGATCCACCGGCGGCACAGCCTGGTCGTCGCCGGCGACCGTCTTCGTCGGCGGCATCCTCGACCACCCGTGGATCGCATGCGACAGCACCGCGACTAGCCCGCACTACGGGCGCTGCTACGTCTCGATTGTCGACCTGAGCACCGGCTTCGATGTCACCACGGGGTCCGACGACGGCGGCCTGACATGGAGTCCGCCGGTAACGTCTGCCGGCCTGGGCGCGATCCAGTCGATCGTGCAGCCCAACGGGAACCTCGTGATCGCGGGTCGGGCGACCAACCCGTTCCAGGCAGTGCGCTCGACCGACGGCGGTCTGACCTTCGGCCCGCTAATGACGGTGGCCACGGTCCAATCGCACGGGGCCGTTGGTATGCGCAACGTTCCGGCAGTAGGACTGCAGGTCGACGGCGCGGGTCTGCTCTACGTCTACTGGAGCGATTGCCGGTTCCGCGCAGGCTGCTCGGCGAACGACATCGTGTACAGCACCTCATCCGATGCGCTGACGTGGTCGAGCGTCGTCCGCGTGCCGATCGACAAGGTGACGAGCAGCGTCAACCACATCCTTCCCGGCCTCGGCGTCGACCGGACGACGAGCGGATCGACGGCTCACCTCGCCCTCGTCTACTACTTCCTGCCCAAAGCCAACTGCAGCTTCCCGACGCCGGACACGTGCCGGCTGGAGGTCGGATCCATCTCTTCGACCGACGGCGGCAAGACGTGGAGCAACCCCCACAAGCTGAACCACCGCGCGATGGACATCGCGTGGCTCGCCAGCACCAACATCGGTCACATGGTCGGCGACTATTTCTCAGCTGGGTTCGCCGGCGGTCACACCGCCGCGGTGTTCGCGATGGCGTCGAAGCCGGTCGGATCTCTCCTTCAGGAGGCGATGTTCGCTGCTGTAAGCTAGCCGCCCGCTCACCGAGGTTCGGGCGAGCCACTGGAGCGACGACGACGCGATCGATGTTGCCGCTGGTGCGGTCCCCGGCTCCACGATGAGCCATTGCCCGGGTCGGCGGGCTCAGCCCGCGTCCTTACGCTTGTGCCCTCGCGCGCGTCCTTATTAATGACTGAGCCCCTCAACACTGGTGTGTCGTCGGCCCGATGATTGCGCACCGCTAGGTCAGCAAGGAACGGCCGTGGGTTGCTGCCGGGTTCCGCCAGCAAGTTTGCCATGTGTTCATCGATGGCAAGCCGGCGGGTGACTACGCCAGTCAACCAGTACGTTGACGAACGTAGCCAGCGAATCGCACACGCGCCCGTCATGTGTCGAGTTGCGTGGGCGTGGGAACCTCGACAAGCCATCGAAAGAGCTCGTCCCGGCGCGCCTGAAGTAGGTGGGCGGCCGCACCCGCATCGAATCCGCGAACGCCCCCAAGTCCTTTTTCAGCGTGGCCCGACGCTAGGGCCACAACGCGCTCAGGTGGCTGGTCAGAGACGTCGAGCGTTGGTAGAAGGAACCGCGCAAACGAAACCATCGTCTCGATCCCTCCGAGGTCGGCTGACTCGAGCGGTCCCGTGATACCGAGTCGCCGGCCGATGCCCTGTCGCACGACCGCGTCTATCGCCGAGGCCGAGGCGACACCATCGGCCCACAGTGCCCAAGCCTCGCGCAGAAGGGCGAATTGGAGGCGGTTGCCGATGAAGCCGTCGATCTCTCGATCGATCACGACCGGGTCCTTGCCGACGCCCCGCAAGAGGCGGCACGTGCGTTCGACCACGTCTGGGCTCGTCTCAGGCATCCCGCATACTTCGACGAGGGGAAGTAGCTGAGGCGGATACCAAAAGTGGGTGGCTATCATCCTGTCAACGCCTGACACTCGGCTCGACATCTCGCTTACAGGGTGTCCGCTGGCGGTGGCCAAGATTGCGGCGGCACCGCAAATCCCGTCGAGCCGGCCGAACGTCTCGACCTTCAACTCCAGGTTCTCGGGTAACGCCTCTATCACCAGTCCAGCGTGCTCGGCGGATTCCAGGCTGGTCTCGATCGTGATGTGCGCAAGTGCGTCTTTGGTGCTTCCTTCGCGAAGCACCCCTCGGGCCACGAACTCGTCCACGCTGGCGGCAATCTTGGCGATTGCCACCTGAAGGCTTTCGTGGTTGCGTCCGATCAGAAGGACGTCATGACCGGCTGTCGCAAAGACCTCTGTGATTCCGTGACCCATGATGCCGTTGCCGATGACGGCGACGAGGATCTTCTCTTGCTTGTCGTCGTGAGGCATTGGCTACTCCTTATCGACTTAGGCGAGCATCACCGCAAACTTTGCGCGGTTCGGGCCGCGCGGCAAAGGACGGTGAGCTCGCCAAGCTGCTCCCGCGCCTCATCCGCATCGCGGTCGCGAATGGCCGCATGCACGCTATGGCCGGCGGTGTCGAGGTAGATCGTTGCGAGTCGCAGTCCACGCTGCGCCGGCCCTTGCACCAGGCGCAGGCTCTGGACCTTGGTCAGCGGCACCCATGACGTGATACGGGCGAGACGTCCGGTCGTGGTGACGGCGCAGCGTTCGTTGTGACCCCAGGACAGATTGTGAAATCGCAGGGGCGCCTTCCAGCGCGCACGCGATGGTGGCCGGGTCCGCTCGCGCGGTGCATCGGGCAAGATCCGCGCGAGCAGTCTTTCTGCCTCCTGGTGGGAGCCCACCGGCAGGACCGCCCGAAGCGGCCGCCTCTCCGGGTTGTTCTCGCCACCTCCGTGCTGGCGCCCAGCGACATCGACCTCGAGGCGGCACCATCCGAGTGGCCGCCACAGCAGCGGTTCGACCATGCGTACCGCCTGGACGCGGCCCCTGGGGATGGTTTCGGCGGTGGTGTCGAGAAGGCCGGAGCGTACGCGCAGCCCGTCGTGCGCCTCGGCAACCGTCAAGTTGTAGGCGCCGTTGAAGCGCCGCCAGAGGACAGTGACCATGCCGATGGCGATGGCGCCGGTGGAGCTGAGGATCCCGATCGCGGCCCTGGGCGAGAGCGCCGCCGCGCTTGCGATCGCGCCCGCCATCAGGAGGACCGTGATCGTGGGCGATCCGAGGACCAGGGATCCGATCAAGCGCCCAGTCGGCAATCGCACGAGCACGCGCTCGGGCGACACCTCCGTCTCCGGCTGGGTGCCGCGGGCGAGAGCCAGGAGCTGGGCCCTCACCGTGTCTGCGTGGCTTGCTGTGAGGTAGGCGAGCCGGGCCGAGCCCGCGGTCGCGCCTCCCATCCGCAGCCGCAACTCGGCCAGGCCGAAGATGCGCGCCAGGACGGGGCGCACCACGTCGATGGCCTGGATCTGAGGGAGGGGAAAGCGCAGCGAGCTTCGCCTGATCAGGCCAGTCTCGATGCGCAGGTCGTTGCCTTCGACCCGCCAGCGGGTGACGAGCCACGAGACGGCACCGAAGGCGATCACCACGACGCCGATCAACACCCGGGTAATCGCACCGGATCCGGTGCTGTGGGAGCCTGGCAGCAGCGTGCTCGCGAAGACGATCACGGCGCCGACAAAGACCCGACCGGCGCGAATGACCGGCGAAAGCGGATGCAGCCGGTGCCAGGTGGCCCCGCCGCCTTGGCCTCACCGAGTTGAGCTAGACGATCTCGGAGGCGGCCAGCCTCGATCTGAGTCAGGCCGGGGATGCGCGCGTCGCTGCTCGCGGCCGCTGTGTGCATTCGGACCGTGGCGAGGCTAAACGCCCGCTCGATTGGCCCGGCGACGACGTCGATGAACTGCATTCGTCCGTAAGGGATAACCGATAGGCGGGAGACCATGACACCACGCCGCACAAGCAGATCGTCCTCGCGCTCGCTGTAGGCCCAGGCCCGCACGCGCCGTTGGGCCCAGCGGTCCGCGAGAAACCCCGCCAGCGCGATCGCAACGATGAGCGCGATGGCCACCGCAAGGTTGACAGGAGCGCCCGCGACGAAGTCGATGCCGGTCACCACCAGGACGATCGCGGCCGCCAGGCCAGTGACCCCAAAGACCTCGACGCGGCGCATGGTGCCAAGCCTCGGCGACGGGCGCAGCCACACTTCCTCTTGATCAGTGGAGGTGGTGCCTGCGTCCCTCACCGGATCGAGTATGACCGCCCCGAACGGCCGTCCTGCCAGGCCCCGCACCTACGTTCTGACCCTCGGCAATCTTCCGGGCCCTTTATTAAGCTTGCGGACGACATGGCAGGAAAGTGACAGCCGCCGTCCTCGCCAACAACCTCTGGGTTCTCCTGTGCGGTCTCTTCGTTTTCGTGATGACGATAGCCGTCGGGCTGCTTGAGGTCGGCGAGCTCGGCGAGCGTGTTATTCAGAGCCTTGTAAAGACGATCCTGATAACGGGTCTGGCCGTTTTGGTCATGGCCGTAATTGGGTTCAACACCGCCTTTGCGCCAACCGTCGGCGGCATTATCGGCAACCCCTTTTACGGACCGGGCCTCATCCTCGGCGCCTTCTCGCCGGGTATCGCCGACAGCTGGTGGTCGGTGTCGGGTGCCGGCCTTCGGACTGGCACCTACTTCCTATTCGAGACGGCGTTTGCCGCGGTCACGTTGGCGCTGGTAGGCGTGGTCGCGCTGCACAAGATGAAGCTGTCCGCCTTTGCCATCTATTCGGTCGTCTACTTCGTGGTCATCTGGGCGCTGCCGGCAGCATGGATCTGGAATCCGAGTGGATGGCTCGCCAAACTTGGGATGGTCGACTTCGCCGGTGGTCTGGTGGTGCACGGGGCCGCCGGCGCGGCCGGCCTTGGGATCGTGTGGCAGATATGGCGGGAGGAGAAGGCCAGTGGCCGCAAGACCAGTGAGGTCGTCCCTTACCGCGTTAACGCGGGCTGGTTAACCATCGCCATCCTCCTACTCTGGGTCGGGTGGTTCGGCTTCAACCCCGGCAGTGTGCTTGCGTTTAACGACGAGGCAATTGTCGTGGTGGAGACGACATTTATCGCCGCAGCGGCAGCGATGGTCTCGACGTCCATGACCGCATACGTGCTGACGAAAGAGCTTTTCAACCCGCTCTACGTCGTCAACGGCATCCTGATGGGATTGATCGTCATCACGCCATTGGCCGGTTTCGTCAGCCCTGGCAGTGCGCTCGTCCTCGGCCTGCTGTGTGGACCAATTTTCTGCTATGCGGAGCGATTCGTCGGACGCGCCAAGTGGATGTCGGATCCGGTCGGCCTATTCCCCGGCCACCTCGCGGGCGGCATCTTCGGCGTACTCATGATCGCGTTCTTCGCTCAGAACCAGTTCGCGACTGGTTCGGGATTCCCGACGCTTCCAAACGGAGTGCTCTTCGGCGGAGGTGGCGCCGCCGTCAAGCAGCTCGGGATCGAGGCCATGGGCATCGTCGTAGCCGTCGTGGCCGTGTTTCTAATCTCAAATTTGACCGTTCGGGTGCTGGCCGCTCTGATGAAGGGCATCACAACCAGCCATGCGTACACAGGGGATGCCGAGACTTTGACAGGGGCTTCCGAGAAGATCGGCTGAACGTCCGATCACGATTTGTCGACCTCAGGCAACTGGGTTCCATAGACGGTAGCCGCCGACAAACGCATTTGCGTTGGAGCCGAGCCTGGCGCCCTTCGGCAACGTGCGCAGCAGTTTCGCATTGCCGCCGCCGACGACAACGTCTTCGGGTTCAAGAGCGGCTTGGAGTCGCGTCACGACGGTGGCGACGTGGCGACGCCACTTCTTCTTGCCGTATCGCTCCAGCGCCGCTTTCCCGACCCAGTCTTCGTAGGTCTTTCCTGTCTTGTAAGGCAGGTGCGCAAGCTCCAGCGGTTCGAGTGCGCCGTCCACGATCAGTGCGGAGCCCAGCCCTGTACCCAGTCCGAGGAAGAGCATGCGGCCGCCTTTGTAACTCCCCAGGGCCTGCATCGCGGCGTCGTTGACCAGACGCACCGGGTGTCCAAACGCTTTCTTGAAGTCGAACCCGACCCATCCGCCTCCGAGGTTGGCCGGTTCGCTCACTGGCTTGCCGTGAATCACTGGCCCCGGATAGCCGATCGACACGACGGTGTAACGCCACCCGGTCGTCCCCTTTCGAACCTGTCGCACCATCTCGCGAGCAGTCATCTTCGGACCCGACGGAATCTCGAGCGGCTTCCTCCGGCCCGTGGCAAGCACCTTGATATGGGTGCCGCCAACATCGATCGCGAGGATGTTCCTGGGGATCATCTGGACGCTTACTAGCCGATGTGGACCTGAGTGATCAGGATCGAAAGAACCCAGAGCGCGAGCCCCATACCGAGCAGGTTGGTCTTCTTATAACCCCAGCCGACCGCGGCCAGCACGAATGCTACGAACGCAAGGATCAGGAGGATAGTGCTCAGGCTCACGTGTCACCTCTCGGAATTTGTCGGGGTCCACCACGGTCAGCAGGTGTATCAGGAACAATCGGTCGCGGTGGCCAACGACCGAAGCGCCAATCGCACGGTTGCCTGCATCCGCCATAGGATCGTCCAGGCGCCGCAACAGATTCAGCAACCGTGGTTAGTCGCTGAAGTAGGGACTTCCGTCCCAAGCGCGCTATTCCCGTAGCGCCGGCGCGGCCATCCGCGGTATGCCGCGAGCGATGAAGAGGGCGACGATTGTCTTGCTGTTTGCGCTGACGGCCTGCGGGAGCACGTCTCTGGCAAGCTCGCATTCAGGACGGCCGCCGGCCGTCGTTCCACTGAGCGTCATGATCGTCGGCGGCGCATTCTTGGATCCGACACCCTAACCACCGAACCGGGAGGGGCCAACACGGCCTCTCCCGGGCCAAGTTCCCCGGCGAGATAAAATCGCCTTCGCCGTGGCCGGCACTCACCATCCCTCCAGCGATACATCACGCCCTGCCGTCGAAACTCGACGGCTGACGCGCGTCTACACGACGCGTCGCGAAGTGACGACCGCGCTCGAAAACGTGGACCTCACGGTCGGTCAGGGCGAGCTGTTCGGAGTGCTGGGGCCGAACGGAGCCGGCAAGACGACCCTGATCAAGATCCTGGTCACGCTGCTGCTGCCGACGTCGGGCGAGGCCTTCGTCGACGGCCTCGATGTGGTGCGCGACTTCAAGCACCTGCGCAGCCGGATCAGCATGGTCTCCGGCGGCGAGCAGGCCGGCTACGGGATCCTGAAGGTCCGCGAGCAGCTCTGGATGTTCAGCCAGTTCTACGGGATGGACTCGAAAGCGGCCCGCCGGCGCATCGACGAGCTGCTCGAGCGTCTCGGCCTGGCCGACGCCGCGAACAAGCAGATTACGGGTCTCTCGAGCGGGATGCGCCAGAAGATGAACCTGGTCCGCGGCCTGATGACCGATCCGCGCGTGCTTTTCCTCGACGAGCCGACCGTCGCGCTCGACGTGGGCGCCGCCCGCGACGTGCGGAGCGAGGTGCAGCGCTGGATGCGGGAAGACCCGACACGAACGGTGATCCTCACGACGCACTACATGCAAGAGGCGGACGAGCTGTGCGACCGGGTCGCCATCGTCAACCGAGGTCGGATCGTGGCCGAAGGCACGCCTCGAGCGCTGAAGGAATCGGTCGATGAGGACGTGATCGTCGACCTGCAGCTCGACCCCGGCACGCCGTTGCTCGACCTCCTGCGCGCCATCGAAGGTGTCGGCGCGGCCAGCGTTCGCGAGGAGGACGGCGTCGACCGCTTCAGTCTCCTGCTCGCCGATGACGCCATCTTGCCGCGCGTCATGACGACCGTGGAGAGCGCCGGCCGGCGCGTAAGCGGCCTCGTGCGCCGCCAGCCCACCCTCGAGGACGCGTTCGTGAAGCTGGTCGGCCGGAGCATGACGGAGGAAGAGGCGTGATCGGAGCGGCTCAGCCGACCGAGTATCCGGCGCTGCGCATCTTCCTGAAGACGATCGCGGCGAGGGCCTATCCGCGGGTCATGGCGGCCAACCGGCAGAAGACCTGGGTTTTCTTCGACATGGCGTTTCCAGTCGTTGGTGCGCTCGCGATGGTGCTCGTATACGAGGGCCTGCACGCACCGCGACAGTACCTCGGCTTCGTGGTCATGGGCGGCGCGATGCTGGCGTTCTGGCAGAACGTGCTGTGGAGCATGGCGGCGCAGTTCTCCTGGGATCGCGGCAACGGCACACTGGAGCTGTACGTGATCTCGCCGACCACGTTCGAGGGTGTGCTCCTCGGAATGGCGCTCGGATCGATGTTCACCGTCACGCTTCGCGCAATCGTCATTCTGGTGCTCGGCTCGCTGCTGTTTGGCGTCACGTACACGGCGGCCGGAAGCCTGCCCGCCATCGGCGTCTTTCTGCTCACCCTGTCAGCTCTCTACTGCCTCGGAATGCTGCTGGCGAGCCTCTTTCTTTTCTATGGCCGAGAAGCCGAGCACCTGTCGAACGCCGCGCAGGAACCCGTCAACTTCCTGTCCGGACTCTACTTTCCGGTGCACGCCCTTGGCGCATACGTTGGCGGCGCCGCGTCGATCGTGCCGATGACGCTCGGGCTCGATGCAATGCGACAGCTGCTCTTGCCGGGCACCCCGGTCTTCCTCCCGGCGGGCACGGAGACGTTGCTCGTGGCGCTCCAGATACCGATCTTCGCGGTGCTCGCCGGCGTCTCTCTCCGTTACATGGAAAAGCGCGCGAGAAGAGACGGAAAGCTGGTCACGCGATGGGAGTAGTCATGCCTCGTCAGCTCATCGGCTTTGCCGCGGCGGTGCGCCTGGGATGGGCGGTTTCGAGCAACTGGACGCGCCCGATCCTTTTCCTCACGTACTCGTTGCTGCGGCCGATCTCGGTGGCGCTGATCCTCGCCGTCATGTATGCGGTGATCACCCACAACGCAGCAGCCGCCAGGCCGTACCTCGCGTTCTTGATCATCGGCACGGCATTCTGGTCATTCATCCAGGAGGGCGTTTCCGAGTTTGCGACTGGGATCCTGGAGGACCGCGGCCGCTATCACATCCTCAAGTACTCGTACATGGCGCCGCTAGGATTTCCGATCTTCCTCGTCGGCAGGGCGACATCCAAGCTGGCGAGCGCTGCCGCCTCGGTGGTGATCGTGCTGGTCGTTGGCACCGTCGGGCTGCAGCTTCCCATCAGTGCGCTGCGAATCGACTATCCGTTGCTGATCGCCGCCTGCCTTCTCGCCTTCATCTCCGTGATCGCCTTCGCGATCACCCTGAGCATGGTCCTGCTCGCGGGCAAAGACACTCACGGTTACGGCGAGATCATGGCGCAGTTCCTGTACCTCTTCTCGGGCGCGATCTTTCCGATCGCCGTGCTGCCTGGCCCGATCGCGTGGCTGGCCGCCCTGTCGCCGCTGCCTTACTGGCTCGAGCTGTGCCGGCGATCAATCCTGCACGGCGGGGTCTACGAGATGTTCCCGAGTCTCTCGGACGGGGAGGTCCTGCTCCGCCTGCTGATCGCTACCGCCGGCACGGTCGTGCTCGGCTACGTCCTCTATAGATGGACTGACCGGCGGGCGCGCGGTCTGGGCTATATCGACATGGAAGCGAACTGGTGATGGAGCGGGTCGGACCAACGCCGCGCGATCTCCTAGCGCCCCGGGGAAGCGATCAGCGCCACGACGGCAGCCGCCCCGCTGCCGAGCAGGAGAAGGGCCAAGAACCCCGCAATCCAGACCAGGACCCACCGAGACCAGAAGGAGTTGATTTCCAGGTTCTTCGGGTCGTTCGGGTCGTACAGCACCTGGATCTTTTGCCCGACAAAGAGTCCGCTCTTGGAGGTCTTGGATTCTGCGGTGACAACCGTGCCGCCAGTAGTTGTGAACTGGATCACCGGGAAATAAATGGTCGACCTCTGAAGCGTCTCGGCCCTGAGGCTTTGTACGACGCCGATTGCTTGCAGGGCTGTTCGTAGGAAACGGCGCTGCGCTCGGTAGGCCAGGACGGCCCAGGCCACCGCCAGCACTCCACCAATCAGGCAGACTGGGGCGACGACGGAGGGAGAGATCCCAGAGTGCATCTCTGTCGCACGGTTGTACACCACGCCGCGACAGTTGGATCAGGCCTAGGCCGGGGACGCTGGGCAAGGCTGATCCGACGGCGGGCCCGATCCCAGGTAACTGCATCATCGACACCAGTGTACCACCCTGCCTTCTGCGGAGCTGTTTGCCGGTGACCGTTCAGAAAGACGATAAGGAATTCGGAATTCAGGGCCGGCCGGCATGGGGTACGGCTGCGCGGACGGTTTCGATCTTGCCCGTCTTCGACTGAAACAGCTCGCCCATCTTTTCGATACCGCGCCACTCGGCATTCATCAAGAACAGCGTCTTGCCGTCTGGGCCGCCCAGCATGCACGCGAAGCAGGCAGAGTCGAGAGGGATTCGTTCCAGCACTTCGCCGCCTTCGCGCACGCGCAGGCACTCGGGTTGACCGCCCGAGACTCCTGAGCACCAGATCGCTCCGTCTGCGTCGAGGCAGATCCCGTCGCCGTCCACCTCAGCCCAAACGCGTCGATTGGACAGGGTGCCGTCGTCCGCGATGTCAAACGCCGTGAGCCGGTGAGCCCACGACTCGGCGATGACAAGCGTCGAGTTGTCCGGCGTGATCACCATTCCGTTCGGGAACATGACGTTGTCGGCCACCTCACGTGCGGCTCCATCGGGCGTCACCAGCGCGATCGTTCCTGGCCGGAAATCTTCCTGACCGAACGCGAAGCCGACTTTGTTGACGTAGATGTTGCTGCGGCCGTCGACGGTGACCTCGTTCCAGCCATTGCCCAGCGCCCCGAGGTCGGCGTGGGTGACAAACGATCCGTCGGGCTCGCGCCGCAGGAGCCGGTCGTCGCCCGTCACCAGCAGCCGGCCATCCGGTAAGAAGTCAATGCAGAAGCCGGCCGGCTTCGGTCCTTTGGACACGACCTCGCTGTTGCCGTCGAGGTCAACGGTCCGGATCTCCTGCGCACCCCAGTTGCTGAACCAGAGGCGGCCCTCATGCCACCGCGGCGATTCTCCAACGACCAGGCCGCCGATCAGGGTCTTCATGTCATTCATCACGCGAAACTAACCGTTCCCTCGGGTGGGCCGTGAAAGCACATCTCAGGATTGGGCAGGCAGCCGAGCTCCTGCGGGTGAGCCCGGACACCGTGCGGCGCCTGGTCGATTCAGGTCACATCAAGACGGGCCGGTCGGCGGGGGGCCAGCGTCAGATCGACGGAGCTGCCCTTGCTCGCTACATGGCGCACCTGCCCCGCCAGGATCCGCCCGCGGCCGTCAGTGAATCAGCCCGCAACCGCTTCGTGGGCATCATCACTCGAGTCATCAAGGATGGTGTCGCGGCGCAAGTCGAGATGCAGGCAGGCCCGTACCGGATCGTGTCCCTGATCACGCGGGAGTCAGCGGACGAACTCGGGCTGAAGGCCGGCGTCGTTGCGGTCGCTTCAGTCAAGGCAACGAACGTTGGGATCGAGCTGCCGCGCAGCTGAGGGAGGGCGCAGATGCGTAACCGAGTCGTTCTGATCGCCACCGCGGTTGTGCTTGCCGCCTGCGGAAGCACCTCCTCGTCGGCGACACCCGTCAGCGGAACCGTTTCTATTTTCGCTGCGGCGTCGCTGACCGCTGCGTTCAACGCCCTGGGAACCTCATTTCAGGGAGGCAACTCGGGCGTGACGATGAAGTTCGACTTCGCCGGCACTCCGACTCTGCTCACTCAGATCGAACAGGGTGCGCCCGCGGATGTGTTCGCCTCCGCCGACACCGCAAACATGGACAAGTTGAAAGGAGACGGCTTTACATCTGGAACCCCGCAGGTGTTCGCACGCAACAAGCTCGAGATCGTGGTCGCTCCGGGGAATCCGAAAGGCATCACCGGGCTGGCCGACCTCGCGAAGCCTGGAGTGATCTACATCACTGAAGCACCGACCGTGCCGGCCGGTAAGTACGCGCTCCAGGCCTTGAAGATGGCCGGTGTCACGGTGACTCCAAAGAGCCTGGAAACCGACGTCAAGTCTGTCGTCAGCAAGATCGAGCTGGGCGAGGCGGACGCCGGCATCGTGTACACAACCGACGTCACGGCAGCCGGGAGCAAGGTGTCGGGCGTCCCGATACCCGACGCCGACAACGTGATTGCGACCTACCCGATCGTTGCGGTCAAGGCGACCACCAATGCCGCAGCCGCTAACGCTTTCATCGCCTACGTCCTGACCGCGGCGGGACAGGCAAAGCTTCAGTCTTTCGGCTTCCTGTCGGCCTCCTGATCCCCGTGCGGCGAGAGGGCGTACCGATCATCGTCATACTGCCGGCGGCGCTTGGGGCCGCATTCTTCATAGTGCCTCTGGCCGGGCTGATCGTCCGGTCCCCGTGGGGCGATGCCCTCACTGCTCTATCGGCGCCGGAAACGCTTGACGCGCTGAAGCTGTCGTTGATCGCATCCTTGTCGGCCACCGCGGTCGCGCTTGTTCTCGGCGTGCCGCTGGCGTGGGTCTATGCCCGCGTGGCATTTCCGGGTCGCGATGTGCTGCGCGCCCTGACCACATTGCCGATGGTGCTTCCACCGGTGGTCGGAGGCATTGCGCTTCTGCTCGCGTTCGGGCGGCGCGGGCTGCTGGGCGCCTGGCTCGCCAACACTTTTGGGATCACGTTTCCCTTCACGACCGTGGGTGTCGTCATGGCGGAGACGTTCGTTGCGATGCCTTTCCTCATCCTCACCGTGGAAGCGGGTCTGCGTTCGATGGATCGCCGCTACGAGGAGGCTGCCCGCGCGCTGGGAGCCAGCCGCTGGAGGGTGTTCATGCGGGTCACCTTGCCCTTGATCGGTCCATCGCTGTTCGCCGGTGCCGTGCTGTGCTGGGCACGCGCGCTCGGAGAGTTCGGCGCCACGATCACGTTCGCGGGGAATTTTCCGGGCGTTACCCAGACCATGCCCCTGGCCGTCTATCTCCTTCTGGAGACCAACCAGGAAGCCTCGTTCATCCTGAGCCTGGTGCTGCTGCTCGTCTCGTTGGTGGTACTGGTCGGACTCAAGGATCGCTGGCTCGGCTTCGGCTCAGCGTGAGCCTTGATGCCTCGATCCGCCTCACTCTCGGACCCCTGGACCTCGACATGGACCTCATTGTCGAGGAGGGAGAGGTGGTGGCTCTCCTCGGTCCGAACGGGGCTGGCAAGACCACGCTTCTGCGGGCAATCGCGGGACTGGTTTCGTTCAGCTCCGGCCACGTACGGCTGGACGGGAAGGTGCTCGAGGACCCCGCGACGCGTCAGTACGTACCCACAGAGCAGCGGCCTATTGGTTTTGTGTTTCAGGACTACCTCTTGTTCCCGCACCTCACCGTCCAGGAAAACGTCGCCTTCGGTCTCCGCTCGCGTGGCATCCCACGGCAGGTCGCGGCCGAGCGGGCCACTGGATGGCTGGATCGAGTCGGACTCAAGGGCTACGCAAGGGCGCGGCCGGCCGAGCTGTCAGGTGGCCAGCGCCAGCGGGTCGCGCTGGCCCGCGCGCTCGCGCCCGACCCACGCCTTCTGCTCCTCGATGAGCCACTGGCGGCGCTCGACGCGACCACACGTGCCGAGGTGCGGCGCGACCTCAAGCGCCATCTGGAGTCATTTGAAGGAATTCGCCTGGTTGTGACCCACGACCCACTGGAGGCGGTCGCACTGGCCGATCGGCTGGTGGTGATGGAGAACGGCCACCTGGTTCAGACCGGCACCGCCTCGGACGTCACCGAGCATCCACGGTCGCAGTACGTCGCTGACCTGGTCGGAGTCAACCTGCTCCGCGGAGAAGCTGGTAACGGATCGGTGAAACTGGCGAGCGGCCAGGTGGTCGCCGCGGCGGGAGCCGAATTGGGCGACGTGTTCGTCGTGGTTCACCCGAGAGCGGTGGCGATCCACAGGACCCATCCCGAAGGCAGCCCCCGGAACGTTTGGTCAGGACGAGCCTCGAGCATCGAGTTGATGGGCAATCGCGTCCGGGTTCGGATCGACGGCGCTGTTCCGTTGGTGGCGGAGGTGACGCCGGCAGCCCTGAGGGACTTGAATCTTGTCGAAGGAGGCGAGGTTTGGCTCTCCTTCAAAGCCACCGATGTTGGGGTCTATCCGGCTTGACGCTGTCGACAAAACATCAGTAGGAGGAGTGTCGTGCAGATCAGCGCTCGAAATCAGCTCAAGGGCCAGGTTGTGCGCGTCAAGTCCGGCGCAGTCATGGCCGAGGTCGAGGTCAAGGTCAAGGCTGGCAAGGTGGTGGCAGCGATTACCGACGGTGCGGTCAAGCGGCTGAAGCTCGAGGTTGGAGACAAGGTCACTGTGATCATCAAGGCAACCG
>WNFG01008527.1_pt1 | contig 17381 bp, 17 predicted proteins | sample 5400431 | NCBI WGS metagenome assembly WNFG01 (sample SAMN13153346, study PRJNA577476) | soil metagenome | isolation source: 120 cm saprolite under Douglas fir tree site 2 hole 3 replicate 2 | place: USA:California | collected 2015-04-18 | reverse complement strand
CTATTTTCAGTGGCTACGTCCCCGAATTCGTCCCCAGCCTGCTAGCGGGCGATTAATGCTGGCCGTGCTTCCCTTCGAGAACCTGACCGGGGATGCTGGGCAAGAGTATTTCAGTGACGGCCTCACCGAAGAAATGATCACCCAATTGGGACGACTCGATCCGCAGCACCTTGGGGTGATCGCGCGCACATCGGTCATGCACTACAAGCACAGCCAAGAGCAACTGGACCGAATCGGGGCGCAACTGGGAGTTCAATACGTGTTAGAGGGCAGCGTGCGGCGTGATTCCGGGAACGTACGGATCACAGCCCAGTTGATTCAAACCAAAGACCAGACCCACGTCTGGGCCCAGGAGTACGACCGCGAGCTCAAGGATCTACTAGTCCTTCAAGGCGAGATTGCACGGGAAATTTCTGACGAGATCCAGGTCGCCCTCGGAGAACACAAACGGATTACGCCTATCGAACAGGCTTCTTTGTCTCCGCAGGGGTTGGAAGCATACGACCTCTATCTTAGAGGCCGATACTTCTGGAACAAAAGGACGACTGAGGGATTCCAGCGCGCGATCGGCTATTTTCAACAGGCCATAGCCCAAAACCCCAACTATGCCCCCGCCTATGCGGGCTTGGCCGATTCCTACACTTTGCTGAACGTTTACAGTTTGGCTCCGCAAACTGAATTCATGCCGAAAGCTCGCGCCGCTGCGCTCAAAGCGCTGGAATTGGATGAACGACTCGCAGAAGCCCACACTTCATTGGCATTGATTACCGAAAATTACGATTGGGATTGGCAAACCGCCGAGAAAGAGTTCCGTCGGGCTATCGAATTGAATCCCAACTACGCTACTGCCCATCACTGGTACGCCGAATATCTGACCTGGCTCGGCCGTTTCGATGATGCGCTGCGCGAGAGCGAAAGAGCGCGACAGCTCGATCCTCTTTCACTGATCATTGCCGCCGACAACGGCGCAATTCTGTATTTCTCACGGCAATATGACCGGGCTATCGAACAGTTTCACACTGTACTCGAAATGGAGCCGGGTTTCCCACGGGCTCACCTTGTGTTGTACGCCTACGTAGAAAAAGGAATGTATGCGGAGGCAGTTGCCGACATCGAAAAGCGGGGCGAACCTGACGACACCCCATGGAAGTGGTCGGCGCTGGCCTACGTCTATGGCCGCTCAGGCCAGCCTGTACAAGCCCGCCATGCGCTGGAGAAATTGGAACAGTTGTACCGGCGCCAGCCGATGGACCCGGCCGCTATTCTTTCGGCATACGTCGGTATGGGCAAGAATGACCAGGCGTTCGCCTGGCTGGAAAAGGCATACGCACAACATTCCAGTGGTCTGACCTCGCTCAAGGTAGACCCCGGCTACGACCCCCTACGCAACGATCCCCGCTTCCAGGATTTGCTGCGGCGTGTGGGGTTAGCACAGTAATCCGCAGGGACTGGCCCACCGTTTTGACTAATGAACCGTAACTTGAGACCGCGGGATGGCGCACCCTTGTATGTTGCGATTCCAGACGTAACTATTGAGGCCACGTTTCGGAGAGGCCGTGCCGCCCTTAGGGAGGCCGTGTGTTCCGAGCGCGTAGTACGTTTCGCATACGTAACTCCTTTTGTTTGCAGGTTGTTACCGCAAATGTACATACAATATTGATACTACATGCTAGGTAGTACAATGTTCCACGTGGAACATTGCGCACATAAACAAATCGACTCTAATATTTCACATAAACACTTCCCCATGCGCTTCGCCCGCCGCTGGCCACAGGGACGGCCCCCGGCTACGGTTAAGACCTCCGCCCGACTACAGTGTTTTGCCTCTTTCCATGTGCACCTTTTCGGCATATACTGCGCCGCAGGTGGCCTTCTCTCCCTAACCCCCGGGGACGCTGCCCTCCCAACCCGGCCACTGGAGGTGCAAGATGTGTTCTATCTACGACCTGGTCCGCGACCAGGATACGTACCGTGCGGACGTCAATCAGACCGTTCTTGATGTGGCCCAGGCTATGGTTGACCGCAATATCGGGGCCGTCCCCGTGCTCGCGGACGGACTGCTGGTCGGCATCTTCTCCGAGCGCGACCTGATGAAGAAAGTTGTCGTGGAAGGTCGCGACCCAACCCGCACCCGCGTCGGCGAAGTTATGACCCCCGATCCCCTGACCGTGGCGCCTAGCGAGGAGTTGGAAGCCTGCATGGTTCTCATGCGACAACATGGTTTTCGCCACTTGCCTATCTGTGATGGCAAGCAGCTCAAAGGCATGGTCTCTTTGCGCGACATCATGCTGCGCGACCTCACCGAGAAGGACGATGAGGTGCGAATGATGCGCGCCTATATCCATTCCACTCCACAGATTTAGCGAGCAGCGCTGCGTTCGGGGGTGGACACCTTACTTCAGGCCAGACTGCTTTTTCAAAGAGGGCGGCAGTTGCCTGTGGGATGCGTCTTTTAGTACTTCCAAAATGATTCCAGTGGCGCTCCGTGGAAGAACGGTGAGGACGGCAACACTGCATTCTGAATAAGTTACGAGCATGTTGCCGTGACAGAGGTAATGGTTACCCGTGGTTACTTAGGTACATTGATCATTAGAACAGACCTGCTATCGTTGGCAAGGTGGAACCCGAAAGGTCAATACCTTTAGCTCCACTTAGAGCGGCGCACTACCCCTAATGAGCCCGCGCACACAACTCGCCTACTACGTGCTCTGGCTGGCACACCCTACCTTGCAGGCCGCGGTGGCGGGGGTGATGTTTTGGCGAAAGCTGCATCGCAAATTCCCCATATTTTTTTCCTACATAATTTCTCAGATCGTTATTTTTAGCGTGGTCTTTCCGGTTTACCGTTCGGGAAACTACGCCTGGTTCTTTTATGTGTACTGGGTGGGGACGGCGATAGGCGTGGTGCTGGGATTCAAAGTCATCCATGAAATTTTTCTGGATGTGTTCCGTCCGTATCACACACTCAAAGATCTGGGAACAGTGCTATTCAAATGGGCCGGCCTTGTAATGCTGCTGGTCGCGATTGTTGTAGCTGCATCGAGTCCATCTGCCCAGGGGTGGCCTCTTATCCAGGCTACTCTCACTACCCAGAGATGTGTGCGGGTGATTCAGCTTGGATTGGTACTGTTTCTTCTGGTGTTCTCCAGATATCTGGGGGTTTCCAAGCGCCAAGATAGCTTTGGCATCGCGCTGGGCTTCGGGGGCTTCGCGGGAATCGAATTGGCGTGCGTCGCTCTGTTCACCGGCAATTATCTCTCGGAGGTGGCCCTCAATCTGGTCAACATGGCGACGTACAACTGCGCCATTGTAGTTTGGCTCACTTACGTTTTGATAAAGAGCCCGGCCCGGGAAAATGCGGCGAATTTGCTGCGACCGCAGCGGTGGGAGCAGAGCCTGGTCGAGATCCAGCACCCGGACAGCGCGGACTCACTGATCCCAATGTTCGAAGGCATGGTGGATCGTGCCCTCTCGCGCACCAAAGGAACGACGTTCTCGCTACAGACTAAGATGCCCGCCAGCCCCGTAGCCTCGCCCGCGGCTTCAGCCGGCACGATGACCAGCGCGGACGTGAACTGTTCCGCATTCTTCCCGCAAGGCAGTCTTTCCAAGTAGACGGACGAAGGTTTTTTTGAACAAAGCCGTTGCCAATTATTCGAGGTAGCAGTGTGATCGTCAACAACCTTGAGATGAGCGAGCTGGTCGAGGAATTGCAAGCGGCGAACCATGAAATAAAGGATGCGGTAGCGTGGGGATTACTCGAGGGACGCGACCCCTGTTACGAGTGCTCAAAGTCGAACTGTTAGGCCAGCCCAAAGAAGTTGCCGAGCACGTCCGGCAATTGCGCTGGCTTCTGCACGAGATGGTGGAAAAAGAGAATGATGAAGATCTCACCGAGACGTTGGGCGTACTTCACGAGCGCGGTGGAGCAACCTTTGTCGAGCAAGTAGAAGCCCTCGTCAGCGCCAAGCTGAACGAGAAACAAAATCAATCCTAGGTTTTTCCTTTCGAAACCAATCGATCGTGGATTGCCTGAGTCGGGCTGCCATTATTCCCGTCACAGGAATCGTAGGCATGTCCGCGGCTTCTCGATGACACACTTACTTGCTTCCCGATAGGTCGCTAAGTTATTGAGTATTAATAGGAAACAAAGCTTAACCCGTGGAGTTTCAGGTTCTGGGAGACGAGATTTCGGCAAGGGGACTTGCATACCCCTTGTATAATTCGTCCCCGTGAGAGTTCTTCGGTTTAAAAGGAGACCTCTCACGCAAGGAGAGAACCCAATGAAACGTGCGATCAGGGTATTACTCCTGATGCTAATGGTGGGCACATATGTCACAGCCGCCGTCCCCAGAGTTCCCGCTCCGGACGGAGGACCTATGCCGCTATGCCCACCCTCTAGAGGGCCACACTGCACCCTTTAAGGGTGAAAAACAAGGTCACCAAAGTAACTATCGGTAACCTGTAGACGATATCGGGCTGGCGGACAGTCGAAAAAACGCCAGCCCTCTTTTTATTCTCTGCTCGAATTGTTTCGAGCGAGGGTACTTAGGCGAACCCGATCGGTTGTGGAATTTCGGTTTCCTGCGACTGCGAAAGTTTATTGTCTGCGAAGATCTTCCAGGGCACTTTTCAAACCTTTCACCTCAGAGACCGGAGGCTGACAAGTGAAACCGGAACAAATCACGGCGGTGCTCTCGCCGGAAGCGATTCCGGGGAGGTGCGGGATTGTTTCCGCAAGTGCCGGTGCCAAGTTTTGTGGAACAGCCTGATTTGCTTTCAGCTTGATCACCGACTTGTTAAACGCAAACGGCGCGCATGCGGCGGAATAGAGCTGAGAGGCCAGTTCGTCGTCACCGATGATTACGACCCGAGTGTGTGGGCGGGAGAACTGCACGCCAGCGACGCCATAGGTGGCGCCGAAAATGCCATATTGCCCTGCCATGCCGGCAAAGACGTCCATAGTCTGTTGGGTTTTATCGCGGTAGCTTTGATCGTTCGTATAAGCATAAAGGCGGAGCAGGGCAACAGCGGCGACGGAGTTTCCTGCTGGCGTTGGCGAGTCCTGGAAGGGTTTTCGGCGGGCGCCAAGGACACCCAGAACCTTTGTATCTGATGTAGTCGTTTGATCGGTATCGAAAAAACCGCCCGACACCGGGTCAAAAAACCTGTCCACCATGGCGTCCGCGATCTGGCGGGCGAACTTGAAATAGCTGAGATCAGCGGTGGCCTCGTAGGCGTCTAAGCAAGCGACGGCAGTAAAGGCATAATCGTCGAGTACCCCGGCAATCTCGCGGGCCTCTGATTGCGGGTCAGAATACGCAATTACGTGGATCAGTCCCCGTTGCGGACGCCAGCCTAGCGACAGCACACGATCCAAGGAATGCAAGGCGAAATGGCGGGCGCTGTCGAGCCCGAGGACTTTCGCCGCCTCCAGGTAAGCCGAAATGCAGATTATCAACGTAGGGAGTGGGGCGCTTCAGGCGAGCGGCGTACATCTTTTTCTTTGCGGACCCCAGGAGTTTCTGGACGTGTTCTGGAGTGAGTTCCAGCCGTCGTGCGATTTCATCTACTGACGCTCGCACGTAGAGTACGTTCTTGGCTGGATTGTGATGCATCTCGCCGACTTCGTTTATGTCGTAATAGAAGCAAGCGGCTTTGGCTTCATCTTCCTCGAGAACGGCGCGAGTTTCTTCGACGGTCCAGGTAAAGTAATCGCCGTCGTCTTCCATGGAATAGTCGGCGTCTTGTGACGCGTAAAACCCACCGTGCTCGCGATCGCTGAGCCATTCGTCCATCCAGCGGATGATGTCACGCGCGACATTGGCAAAGAATTCCGCGCCGGTAGCCTGGTATGCGTGAACGTAGTTCTTCAGCAGCTCGGAGTTGTCGTAGCACATTTTTTCAAAATGCGGGACGATCCAGCGCTCGTCCACCGAGTAGCGGTGAAATCCGCCCGCGAGCTGATCGTAGACGCCGCCATTGGCCATGTGCTCGAGCGTGGTCACGAAGACATTGCGTAACTGTTCGTCACCTGTTTGTGCGTAGCGTTCGATCAACAGGTCGAGCGCCGCGGGGTGAGGAAACTTGGGCGCCTGGCCGAAGCCGCCATTTGTGCTATCGAACATTCCGAGCGCTGATTTGATGATGGCGTCGACAATCTGCGGGGACAATTGGCCACTGCGTCCGGTGAATGATTCAGCCTGCGAGATCGCGCCTTCTAGCATCTTTGCCTGTTCGACTACGTCACCATTCTTCTCGCGGTAGGCATTGGCAATCGATAGCAGCACGCGCTTGAAGCCGGGACGCCCCCAATGGTCATCCGGAGGAAAATAGGTGCCGCCATAGAACGGCTTGCCATCCGGCGTGAGAAATGCGGTGAGCGGCCAGCCGCCTTGCCCGCTGATAGAACTCACGGCTACCTGATAACGGCTGTCAATGTCGGGGCGCTCATCGCGGTCGACCTTCACCGGAATGAAATTTTCGTTAACGATCTGCGCGACCTCGGCGTCGTCATACGACTCGCGATCCATCACGTGACACCAGTGACACCAGACGGCTCCGATGTCGAGCAGCATGGGCTTGTTCTCACGCTGCGCGGCGGCAAAGGCCTCCTCGCCCCATTCATACCAGTGGATGGGCTGGTGCATCGCCGAACGCAGATAGGGAGAAGCGGCCTTGGCGAGGGAGTTTAGGGTCTGGGTGGTCATTGTCTCAGTTTAGCGATTTTTGGCCACGGAGGCACTGAGGCGCGGAGAAAACCCCTGGATCGATCTTAAACCTGGGTTGTAGGTCAGGTTATTTTACTTTGGAGTTCGTTACGTTATCCTTCATCTGTTCGTATCGGGGCGTGCAGGCTGCAGGCTGCGTAGGAACTGCCGAATACCCCAATCGTAGACAGCCGCTCCTACCAGACCACCCAGAAGAGGGGCGACTATCGGGATCCACCAGGTACGGCTTCCGTCTGTCAGGCCGTTATTGCGAAAGCCGGCCACTGCGGTGAACAGCCGGGGTCCAAAATCGCGCGCGGGATTAATTGGATAGCCGTGCATGCCACCGAAGCTCATGCCAATAGCTACGACCACCAGCCCAATCATCATTGGCGCAAGGTTTGCTCCCGGAGGCGAATTGAATTCGTCGGTGATGGCGAATATCAGCAACAGCAGTAGAGCGGTGCCGATCACCTGATCGAGAAAACCCGCTCCGGGCAATGCGGGGAACGCGGGAAAGGTGGTGAAAACACCCGCGGTCCTTTCTAGTGTGGGGTCCACCTGCCGGAAAGCTGGAAGATAATTGCGATACACCAGGGCCGCTGCGACGAACGCTCCCGCGGTCTGTGCAATTGAGTACGGCATCACCTTGCGCCAGGGGAAGCCTCTGAATACCGCCATGCTCACGGTGACCGCGGGATTCAGGTGTGCGCCCGAGATGTTTCCGGCGACATAGATACCCATGGTTACGGCCAATCCCCAGCCCAGAGTGATGTTTGTGTAGCCCCCATGGACCAACTCTCCGGGAGTCTTGGAGGGAAACAGTACGATCATGGCAACTACGCCCGTGCCCAACAAAAGCAATATGAAAGTTCCGAGGAACTCGGCAATCAACTGGGCGGCCAATGAGGGTTTAGAATTCACGGTTCCCTTTCTCTGCTTACCAAATCTCCGTGCGAGCGAACTAGTGTAACAACGGAGGATGTTTTAGACGCAGAATGACATGGCTCGCATTTACGAGGCATGCTGCAAGAAACTGGCTTCTGACTATTAAGCGACCAGCTTTCTTGCGATTGCGCAGTAAAGGTCCACAGCGGCGGTTAACTGCTTTTTTTCCACGTACTCTCCTTCGGTGTGAGCCACATGAATTGAGCCGGGACCAATTAGCAGCGGCTCGCCCCAGTTGCTGAGCGCGGGAATGTCGGTGGTGAAGGCCGCGATCATAGTAGGCAGGCTATCGACAGTGCGCAGACGTACGAATGGGATCTCCAATGAAAATTCGACGTGAGCCAAGTCTGCCACTGCTTCGGCGATCTCGCGGCGCAAAGATTCTGATGGTCCGATCAGGCGGTAGAGCAATTCGGCGCGCGCGTGGTCGGGAATTACGTTGGGAGCGCGGCCGCCCCGGATGGTGCCGATGTTGAAGGTTGTGGGGCCGATCTCATCATTAGTGGGAAGTGTCATCATGCGCAAACGCCGGAGTGCTTCCAGAAGTTTGTCGATGGCAGACTCGCCTAGTTCTGGATAAGCGGAGTGCGCCATTCGTCCTTCGGCGGTGATCTCGACTCGTAAGGCACCTTTGGAAGCAATGGCGGCGCGGTTTTCGGTGGGTTCTCCGTTGATAAGAAATCGTGATCCCGGAGAGTGTTCATTCGCGACCTTGGCTCCCAGACTGTCGCGTTCTTCCCCAACCAGGAAAAGCAACCCGGTGTTGACGCCTTGCTGACGCAAGTTTTGTGCCGCTGCAATTTGTGCCGCGATGATTCCTTTGGCATCGCATGACCCGCGGCCGTAGACGCGGGTATCGTCTTCAGAGGAAGGAATGAAGGGGGGCACGGTGTCCATGTGGGTGGAGAAGACGACGGTGGGGCGAGATTCTTCCGGCACGGCCGCGTAGATGTTTGATCGCTCTCCCTCGACTGGCATCCTTTTGGCCTGCCAACCCAGGCGGCAGAGTTCGCGGTAAAGAAAGTCCCCAACGGTTGCCTCATTGCCGGTGATCGATTCGATGTCGATCGACGAGTTGGCGGGTGACGGCGACGACGTCCATGGCAGAGAGGATAACCGATGCGGGTGGCGGTGTAATCTGGATAGCGTGCTGACGAGCGACTCCCATATCAAATCACTTTTTATTGATGGTCCCGCGGGAAGGCTGGAGGCGCTGCTCAACGCAGGCGCGGCGAACGCGACACATGCGGCGCTGGTCTGTCATCCCCACCCGGTGTATGGCGGGACGTTGCATAACAAAGTTGTTTTCCATACGTCGAAGGCGCTGAATAGCTTTGGTTATCCGGTGCTGCGATTCAATTTTCGAGGGGCGGGGTTGAGCCAGGGCGAGCACGCTAATGGCATCGGCGAAGTGGATGATGTGCGCGTGGCGCTCGACTGGTTGGAACGAAAATTTCGTTTGCCAGTGATCTTCGCGGGATTCTCGTTTGGTGCGGCTGTGGGTTTGCGCGCAGCTTGTCCAGACCCGAGGGTGCAAGCGGTAATTGGATTGGGGATACCGCTAGCTCCGCTTGACGAACGTGTGTATGAGTTCGAGTTTCTTCGGGAGTGCAATAAGCCGAAGCTGTTTGTCAGTGGAGCGCGCGATCAGTTTGGTCCTCGCGCGAAGCTTGAAGCGTTGGTCAATTCATTGCCCGACCCGAAGCAACTTATTTTGATAGAAGGCGCTGATCATTTTTTTGAAGGTCGTCTGCGCGAGCTACGTGAGGCGATTGAAAGCTGGGTTCGGAAGTTCGTTGAGGATTCAGTAGAACGGCCCTCGCTATAATCGCCGGGTGGCCGAATCCTCCCCCGCTAGCGAAAATCAAATCCGCCAGATGCGCGAGGTCGCGCGTCAGATTTTTCGGCATGCGCTTGCCCAAGCAACTGTAGAGAAGGCATTCCAACGACACGTGAGCTGTGAGCGCGGCGTGCTCCGCGTATGCGAGGACTTATACGATCTGCATTCTTACGCGCGAGTTTTTGTGGTGTCGATCGGCAAGGCCGCACACAGCATGGCGCAGGCGCTAGAAGCACAGGTCGGAAGTTCGCTGGAAGGAATTGTCGCGAGCTCGGTTGAACCGGCGGCCCAGATTCGAGGGCTGCGCTATTTTCGCGGCGGGCATCCCACGCCGAATGCCGAATCCATTCGGGCCGCGGAAGCCATTCTTAAATCGCTGATGGTGCAGAACGCGTCGTCCCTGGTGCTTTTTCTGTTGAGTGGCGGGGGATCGTCGATGGTCGAAAAGGCCATTGACGACGAGATTTCGTTGGCAGACCTCGCTGCCACTCATCGCGCGCTGGTGCATTCTGGAGCACCGATCGCGGAGATCAACGCGATTCGAAAACATCTTTCCGCGGTGAAGGGAGGTCGGCTGGCACAGGCGGCGCATCCGGCGCGGCAGGTTTCGTTGTTGGTCTCAGACGTGCCGGAGGGCAAGCTGGACGCCCTGGCTTCCGGACCAACCATAGCGGATTCGACTACAGTGGAAGATTGTTATGCCATTGCAGCGAAATACGCTCTGCTCGAGCAACTACCGGTGCCGGTGGGCGAACTTTTTCGTCGTCACGCGCTCGAGGAGACGCCGAAGTCGGATGACCCCGCGTTCTCTCGCTCGCGATGGTGGCCGATATTGTCGAACAAAACGGCTGCTGAGGAAGCTGGCGTGGCAGCAACAAATCTAGGTTTTGCAGTGGAGTTGGATCATAGTTGCGATGACTGGGATTATGAACGGGCGGCAGAGTACTTGCTGGGGCGTATTCGCAAGCTTAAGCAAAAAGTCTCGCGCGTTTGCTTAATTTCGGGTGGCGAAGTGACGGTCAAGGTCGCAAATGGAGGAGTCGGCGGGCGCAACCAGCAATTTGCGCTGGCCTGCGCGGGAAAAATCGCTGGTGAAAATATTACTGTGCTAAGCGCGGGAACCGACGGCATCGACGGCAATAGCCCTGCTACGGGAGCGGTAGTGGATGGAACAACGGTCGAACGCGCCAGAGCGCGCGGTCTTGATGTTGCCGCGGCCCTGGCGCGTTTCGATGCTTATCCCTTTTTCGAGGCGCTAGGCGACGCAGTCGTTACTGGTCCCACCGGCAATAATTTGCGTGACCTGCGAATCCTGCTGGCTTATTGAACCCCGCAGATCATCAGGCTGACTTAGGCATCTTCGAAAATGCTTGCTCCCGGGCCGCGCGCATTTCTTCCTCAGACAGGTCGCGAACGTGGGTCGCCAAAGACCACCTGTGTCCAAAAGGATCGACGACCTGACCGTAACGGTCTCCCCAAAATTGATCCATCGGCGGCATTTTTACGGTGGCGCCAGCGGACACGGCACGGTTGAAAACGTTGTCTACATCCTCAACGTAAATGTGAATAGCAACTCCGGTGCCGGCATTGCCGGTTGACAACGGAGACAGCGTGCCCCACTCGGGGAATTCGTCGTTCAACATGAGCATGGAATCGCCTATCTTCAGGGTCGCATGCATTATTTTTTTACCTTCGTGAATGACACTGCGGACTTCGGCTCCAAATGCCTGCTTGTAAAACTCGATTGCCTTGGCGGCGTCGCGAACGGTCAGATGGGGTGTGAGCGTGTGAAAACCATCAGGAATGGGTTTTGCTTTGTCAGCCATGAGGCTCCTCCCAGATTAATGTCGGGGAGAGATTTTACACCCGTTAAAAAAACTGGGTGACGCCTTCCTGGAGCACCAGGACGCGGTCGCGAACCCCGGCTGCTGCGGCCTCTTTTTCCAGGAGCTGGAGAGGTTCGTCCATAGGTTCATGGGAGAGGCGGAAGGTGCCGTAGTGCATGGGGACCATCCAGCGTGCATTCAGGTCGAGGAAGGCGCGAGTGGCGTCAGCCGGGTTGGCATGGACATTGCGGAAGCTGGGTGGGTTGTAAGCACCGATGGGGAGCAGTGCGAGGTCAGGCGACAAGCGCTGGCCGATTTCCCGGAATCCCGAAAAATACGCGGTATCGCCGGCATGGTAAACGGAATGCTTCCCCGAGCGCAGCACGTACCCACCGTAGCCACGATGGGAATCTTTGATAATGCGCGCACCCCAGTGGCGCGAGGGGACATGCGTGACGGTCACGTCGCGATGCCGGTAGCTGTTCCACCAGTCCAGCTCGATGACATCCTCGAAACCAAGGTCGGAAACCAGATCGAACACGTGATGCGGAACAATGATCGACGGCGGAGCGCTCCGCTGACGGCGGGTTTGCTGTACGATGGCGCGCAACGATGGACGATGAAGGTGGTCAAAATGAGCGTGCGTCACCAACACCAGGTCGATGGCGGGCAGGTCGCGGACATAGATTCCTGGCTGGCGCAGCCGCTTGAGAACGAACAGCCAGCGGGCGAAATTAGGATCGATGAGGACGTTCAGTCCGCCGATCTGCACAAAAAAACTGGCATGGCCAATGAAAGTAAGGCCCAGTTCTCCATTGGTGACCAATGCGGGCCGGTGAATTTCGCCGGTGCGCGGAGTGACCACCGAGCGCCGTACCAGCCTGCCAAACTGGCGGGCACGTCTGCGAAGAGCGGGATTTCTTATGCTGGCCTTTAACATTAAAAATTAAGAATGCTGGATCTCGCGCTCTGAATCCGTGTCAGAGTATTTCATTGATCGCGATTTCAAGTCCCAGGCGGCGATTCTGTGCCCTATTTAGGCGTTTTGAGCCGCAGGGAAATCTTTGTTCGATTCTAAATGAAAGTTTCGCAGATTGCTTGACGCCTGCTTCTGCTGCCCTCATATTTAAGTTAGATGTTCAAGGAGAATTGGGGATGCGCGTTGCTTTTTTAGGTCTGGGAATTATGGGACGTTCAATGGCGGCGAACCTGGTGAAAGCCGGCCACGAGGTCGCGGCCTGGAACCGCTCACCGGGCAAGGATGTAGAAGGCGCGCGCATGGCAGCGTCGCCCGCAGATGCGGCTAGCGGCGCAGAAGTGGTGTGGATGTGTGTCTCTGATACCAAAGCCGTCGAACAGGTCTTATTTGGTCCACAGGGCGTGGAGGAATCGCTAAGCGAAGGCATGGTCGTGGTTGACTCCAGCACTATTTCACCTTCAGCCACGAGAAAATTCGCCGAACGCGTGAAAGCTCGTGGCGCCCAGTATGTGGACGCGCCTGTGACTGGGTCGAAATCCGGCGCCGAGAATGGCACGCTTATCTTTATCGCGGGCGGCGATGAAGCTGTCATCGAAAGGATTCAACCGCTATTCCAGTCCATGGGCAAGCAGGTCTTCCGCATGGGTGAAACCAGCAAGGGGCACGCCGCAAAGCTGGTAATGAATCTGCAAATCGCACTTATTTATGAGGGTTTTGCCGAGGCCTTGACCCTGGCTACCAAGTTGGGGGTGACGGCAGAGACATTGCTCCCGTTGATTCAGGCTTCCATGGTGCGGTCAGGAGTCGTGGATTACAAGGCGCCGTTTGTACTGAAGCGCGACTTCTCGCCGAATTTTCCGCTACGGTTGATGCTCAAGGATATCCGCCTGGCGCTTGAAGCCGCAAAGGAAGTGCGGGTGAAACTGCCTGGGCTTGAGACCGTCGAAGAAATCTATGACCTGGCTACAGAAGAAGGCCAACAGGACCTGGACTACGCCGCCACACTCACTTTGCTGGAAAAATGGGCAGGGGTAGAAGTGAAGGGGGCATCCGCTTCCTAGCCAGTTCTTCGATGCGGTATCGTGTGCGATACTAGTCAGCTTCGTGGCTACCGCGATTCCAGCTTCCTGACAACGCGAATGGTCTAGACAAGGATTGTGACACGCTATTCTGCAAGTGATTTGAATCTGCGCCCATTACCTTCGTAACTCCTTCTATTACACAAGTATTACAAATTCCACCGCCATGTCTTGCTACGCTAAAGATGACAGTTCATCACCGGGGACAAGCATATGGAACTCGAGGCTCTAAAGAAGAAGCAGGCGGCCGACGACGAGATTAATTGGGTTACCGCATCTTTCATGGCTGCTTTTCATATCGGGGCCATAGCAGCGATATTTTTCTTTACCTGGAAGGCTTTCATTCTATCCATTGTGTTGTGGTGGGTTTCCGGGAGCCTGGGAATCGGAATGTGCTACCACCGCCTATTAACCCATCGTGGCTATAAGACTCCGAAGTGGGTCGAGTATTTCATGACGGTGTGCGCGACGCTGACCCTCGAAGGCGGACCGATTTTCTGGGTCGCAACCCATCGCATTCATCATAAGTTTTCGGATCACGAGGGTGATCCCCATTCGCCAGTTGACGGCAAATGGTGGGCACATATGGGATGGATTCTCACCGGAAAATCCATGCACCATGACACAACCACGCTGGCGCATTATGTTCCCGATCTCGCCAAGGACAAATTCCATGTCTGGATCACGAAATATCACTACGTGCCAATTATCGCCTCGGGCGTAGTGCTGCTGGCGATCGGCGGACTTCCATTCCTGATGTGGGGCATCTTTGTGCGGACCGTGGTTGGCCTGCACGCCACCTGGCTGGTGAACTCGGCGACGCACAGCTGGGGATCGCGGCGCTTTGCCACCCGCGACCTCTCGACCAACAGTTGGTGGGTTGCGCTGCTGACCTTCGGCGAAGGCTGGCACAATAACCACCACGCGCATCCGACTTCGGCTCGGCACGGTTTGAAATGGTACGAGATTGACATCAACTGGTACGGAATCTGGGCGCTTAAGAAATTGGGCCTGGCCCGACAGATTCAAAAGGTGAACCTCTCGCAACTGATGCACCAGGAAGTGCCAGCACCGAATGGCCGGCTGATCCAGGCGTAGAACTGTTCGGCATCGCCATCGATAGTTTTGTGACTTGACCAGTGCGAGTCGGGGAACCCGTGATCCCCTTTTTTTGCATCTTCTGCGCATTCGTCTGCGAACTTTGTGGTTACGAGCTTTTTGACGTACAGAGCTGCTCCACAACTGCCCAACGCTCCGATTCTCCTTTCATATCGCGGTAAAATCAGGCATGCGCATTACCAGCCGCCGCAAGACTATCGCGTTCTTCCTGACACTAGGCGTGTGTCTGGCTGCGCTGGCGGTGGCCGTCGGAAGCGGCTGGATCATCCTCAACTGGCGCGAGGGCGTGAAAGTCTTCCTCGGTGTCATCTTCTTCGGTGCCATCATCGCCGGCATCATCCTTAACACGATCTTTCTGGTGCGCGAGATTCGGCGCAACGAACAGCACGACAGTTTCATCAACGCCGTCACCCATGAACTGAAAACACCGATCGCCTCCATCCGCCTCTACCTGGAAACCCTGCAACGGCATGAAGTGGACGACGCCCGGCGACGTGAGTTCTACCGCCTGATGCTGCTGGATAGTGACCGCCTGCTGGGTACAGTGGAGCAAGTGCTGAAAGCCGGGCAGGCAGCCGCGAAGCGCGCCCTAGGTCATCGTATCGACATTGAGCTCGATACCTTGCTGCGCGAGTGCATGGAACTGGCGCGCACTCGTCATCATCTGCAGCCAGAAGCCTTGCGTTACGAAGAAGCTAGCAGCAACGGGATGGCTCCCAAGGTACTTGGCGAACCCGAAGAACTCCGCACTGCCATATGCAACGTGCTCGATAATGCCATCAAGTATTCCGGTAACCGAGTGGACATTTCGGTGCAATTGCAAACTCCAGACGAGAAGCACGTGCTATTGCGAGTGCGCGACCGCGGTGTGGGTATTCCAGCGGAGCAACTGAAACGGATCTTTAAGCGTTTCTATCGTGTGCCTAATCCCGCGGTGACTCACGTGAAGGGTACAGGGTTGGGATTGTTCATCGTGCGTGCCATCGCTCGCAAACACGGTGGGAGGGTATTTGCCGAAAGCGATGGTGAGGGCCGCGGTACCACGGTCACGATCGAACTGCCCCGGAGTGTGGCATGAGTCGCGTGCTGGTGGTCGAAGACGAAGCGCATCTAGCACAAGGCTTGCGTTTCAATCTCGAGGCTGAGGGACATTCCGTGCAGGTGGTGGGTGACGGTGAATCGGCGCTCGAGCGGCTTCTGACAAATAACGAACGATTTGACGCGGTCGTGCTCGACGTGATGCTGCCTGGCAAAGACGGATTTGCTGTGGCTTCCGCATTGCGCGCTTCCAGAAACTACGTCCCGGTACTCATGTTGACCGCGCGTGGCCGCCCTGAAGATGTCCTCAAAGGCTTCGCTTCGGGCGCAGACGATTACCTTCCGAAGCCGTTTGAACTGGCCATTCTGCTGGCCCGGCTTCAGGGGCTGCTCCGCCGGAGTGAGTGGTTGCAAGCGGGCCAAAATGCCACCAAGAACGCGGATGGTAGGCCGCAGGCCGAGACAGGTACCGACTATGGAGTATTTTCATTCGGAGGGAAGAGCATCAACTTCGGCACGTTGCAATTGCAGACCAACGGCAACATCATCCAGCTTACTGTTATGGAAGCCGAACTTCTACGCCACCTTATCCGCAACAGTGGGCGGGTAGTTTCGCGAAAATCTATTCTCGAACAAGTCTGGGGATTGCATGAGGACACGGATACCCGTGCGATCGACAATTTTATTGTGCGCCTGCGCCGCTACATCGAGGAGAATCCCTCCAAGCCTCGTCATCTGCTCACGGTGCGCGGGGTGGGCTATCGGTTCGTAGCCGAGCCTGAGAAAACCGAATCCTAAAGTGTCTAACAAATCCCACAAAGGGCGATCATGGGGAAAGCACGCGAGACCTATCCAAAGACTGTTAGTAGCTATTTACAACTGCTTGGCGGAGGCGCCTGCGGCCAGCTCACGCAATACGGTAAGCAAGCCGGCTGCAGCTTCCTTGTCGTAGAGCGTTTCCAGAGCCACGGTAGCCGAGAAATGCGGTGACTCGGGGCGGAATCGTACGTTGAGGAAGTTTTTCTCACGGGAGGCCACAAGCGCGTTTACCACCGGCGTGAGTTCCTGGGCCCATTGCTCACGGGTTGTGAGCACCACAGGTCCTGGCCGGGAGAGGCTCCACTCTCGCGAACGGGAAAAGAACTTGCTGCGGCTACGCCCGCACCAGCGGTGATTGAATACATCCAATTGGAACCCGGGAGCATACTCTAAGTCAGCTTCGAAGGTGAGGGTTTCTTTCTGCTTGCGCCACCGGCTGATCATCCACTGAACCGGAACATGACGGGGCAAGAGGTGGACAGTCAGCTGAGCGTCCGCAAACCAGCGTGAAGGCAAGTGCAGCGTGGCTTGGAGGAGAGAACTGCCGATCCAACGGGGTGCGAGAACGCGACCCCTATCCGCGCAGGCGAACTGGACCCAGCGCAGCACAGTGGCTGCCTTGCGGTGGTTATAACGAATAAACCAGAAGTACCACACGCCGAGCAGAGCCCCGGCGATCAGACCGTCAATCAAGAGAAGGCGTCCCACGACTGCCTCTGATGCAAATGTTACGTCCGCGGATGCCGCCGGTGCAAGGGGAGCGGAAATTCATTTTTCAAAGGATTCCCGACTCCGTCTTCCTCCGCGGCTTCCGGCGTCAGGCTTCCGATGCCCCGGCCTAAGATCTCGGGTTTGACGCCCTGGGCTTCAGTGGTTGTCTCCTGAGCGTTGTGCAGCTTTCGCGTTAGTTTTGGCAAGAATTGATGGTCCGCCCAACGCTAACCGAGCCGCCCAGAAATGGCAAAGCCTGAAAACCAAGGATCCTGAAACTGGAGGCTCAAACATGAAGCCTGAAGCCTCCCA
>WNFG01002078.1_pt1 | contig 17383 bp, 17 predicted proteins | sample 5400431 | NCBI WGS metagenome assembly WNFG01 (sample SAMN13153346, study PRJNA577476) | soil metagenome | isolation source: 120 cm saprolite under Douglas fir tree site 2 hole 3 replicate 2 | place: USA:California | collected 2015-04-18 | reverse complement strand
GTTTACAGGCGGCGATCTCAGCGCGATTCTTAGCTGCACAACAAATCCGGTAACCCTCAGCAACGGCGTTGCTACCTTCGCCGGTTGCTCGATCAGCAAGGGGTCGGCCACTCCGTATCAGCTGACCGCTAACGGTACGAGTCCGATACTAGGTCCCGTCTCGAGCACAAGTGTCACGGTGACGTAGGCCAGTGTCGGCCTGCGCTCACCGAGTCGCGAATGGCGCGAAGAGGATTGTGAACTCCTTCGCCGGAAGAGCCTTGCGGACCACAAGCGCGCCCGCCGCGACCATGCAGGCGTTCATCACGCGGCGCCAGGATTCCTCTTCGTAGGCGGTCGACATGATCCGGATGATGGCATCGGCTTCCGCATCGGGAGGCAGCCGTTCATCAACGACCGCGGTGCCAGCGGGTTCCGGTCGGCTGGAAGGCTGGAAGGCGCTGGCATCGGCGACCAGTTGGGCGGTGCGCATCGCGTCAAAAAACGCCGACTCCGATCCGGGGAAGACCTGACTCTTGGCGACCCGGCTCGCGGCCTCCAACGACTCGTGGGGGGTCAGCCGGCGGAGCCGCTCGAGGAACGCCTCGACCTCGGCGGTGTTGGGCCCGAACCTCTCGTCGCCCACGTGACTTAGAATACGCGCCATTCCATGGTCGTAGGAGTCGCCTTGTGCCTGTAGTCCAGTGGGTCGTGAAGGTCGGCTACGCCGTGGAGGCGCGCGATGGTTACCTGGGGACGGTGCGCGAGATTTTCGAGGGGCCGCCCCAGTCCGCGCAGGCCATCTTCGTCTCGACCGAACCCTACATGCGGGTGGTCGAGCCCGGGCAGCCTGACCTCTACATACCGTTCGAGGAGATCGTCGACGTCAGCGAGGTAAAGGAGGCGGTCTACCCCAAACGGTCGATCAACGAGATCAATGCCCTGGGCTGGACGCAGGATCCACGCCGTCCGGAGATGGCGCCGGTCCCGTTTTTCCCGAAGGCACACGCTGAGCCTGAGGTACAGCCGGACGCCAACGGCGGTGTGCCACCACGGCCACTGGTCGCGAGCGGCGCCTGGTCACCGGGTCAGGCAGCGCCGCGGCTGGAGCCCGGCAAGAGCGTGCGGATCGGCGACCGGTTCAAGCCGGGCGATCCAATTCCCATCCCCGGCCAGTACCTGTGCACCATCTGCGGCTTCCGCAAGCACTCACGCCAGTTTCTCGAAGAGAATCCCGACGGCCGTTTTCCGCCAGCTCATCATTCGGGCGGGCTCTGGGAGCTGGAAGACCTGCGCCCATAGGGCGCCGACCTGATTCGACGCGGCAGAGCTCGATCCGCGGTTCGTATTCAGGAACCGCTTTGTTAGACTAGCTCCGTACCGTGCTGAGCGACTATTTTCCCTTGCTCATTTTTCTTATCGCGGTCTTTGTCTTTGGTCTTATCGCCCTCTACCTCCCGCCCTGGCTCGCCGGTCATCTCGACTCAGCGGCCAAGGACCTGCCCTATGAGTCGGGCATTGTGCCGCGCACCGGCGCCCGGCGCCGCTTTGCGATCAGTTTCTATTTGACCGCCATGTTGTTCATCATCTTCGACATCGAGGCGATCTTCATCTATCCCTGGGCGGTCAACGTCAAAGGGCTGGGCTGGTTCGGGGTCGCCGAGATGGCGGTCTTCGTGGCCGTCTTGCTGGTGGCCCTCATCTACGTGTGGCGGAAGGGAGCGCTGGAATGGGGGAGCTGAAGCTCCGCGACACGCCGTTTCTGACCGGTCGTGCCGCCGGACCGACTCCCCTGAACGCGCTGGGGCAAAACGTCCTCACCACCACGATCGACAAGGTCATCAACTGGGGCCGGTCGAGCGCGATCTGGCCCGCGCTCTTCGGCCTCGCCTGCTGCGCCATCGAGATGATGGGCGCAGTGGGCCCACGCCAGGACATCTCGCGCTTTGGCTCGGAGCTCTTCCGCGCCTCGCCGCGGCAATCCGACCTGCTGATCGTTTCCGGCCGGGTGGCGATCAAGATGGTGCCGGTCATTCGGCAGGTCTATGACCAGATGCCCGAACCGAAATGGGTGATCGCCATGGGCGCCTGCGCCTCGTCGGCCGGCATGTTCAACAACTATGCCATCGTGCAGAGCGTCGACAAAATCATCCCCGTCGACATCTACCTACCCGGCTGCCCCCCTCGTCCGGAGGCCCTGTTGGACGCCGTCATCAAGCTCCAGCGCAAGATCCGCGGTGAACCGCTGGTCAAGCGGCCTGCCTGACGCCGGCCATCTTGTCGCGAGGGAAGCCAACCAGATGGCAGTGAGCGCTACCGCTCCACTCGTCGAGCGCCTCGGCGAACGCTTCAAGCAGGCGCTGCAGGAAAGCTCCGATTTTCGCGGGGATCTGAGCATCGTTGTCACGGCGGAGGCAGTCGTCGATGTGGCCCGCTACCTCAAAGAAGAGGAGGGCTTCGACTACCTTCTCTATGCCACCGCCGTCGATTGGCCGGCTCGCGACCCACGCTTCACCGTCGTCTGGGAGGTACGCTCGCTGGCTAGCAAGACACGGATCCGGATCAAGACAACCGCGGCGATGCCCGATCCGCACGTTCCGAGCCTTACCTCGGTCTGGCCTGCTGGCAACTGGCACGAGCGGGAAACCTGGGATCTGTTTGGCATCAAGTTCGACGGGCACGCCGACCTGCGCCGCATCCTGATGCCGCCGACCTGGGAGGGGTTTCCGCTGCGCAAGGATTACGTCTCCTTCGGCGAGCCGGTGATCTTCAGCGATCAGAAACTCGAAGGGCTGGAGCCCGACGCCATCCGTGGTTAAGGCCGACATCACTCAGGAACCAGTCGGTCCCGAGCACGAGCCCGAAACCGAATGGATGGAGCTCAACATGGGGCCGCACCACCCGAGCACGCACGGCGTGCTGCGGGTTCGGCTCAAGCTCGATGGCGAGATCGTGCGCGACGCCGACGCCGACATCGGCTATCTACACACCGGGTTCGAGAAATCGTTCGAGGACAAGACCTACACCCAGGGCATCACGTTCAGCGATCGAATGGATTACCTCGCGCCACCGATCAACAACGTGGGGTTCGTCAGTGCGGTCGAGAAGCTGATCGGGGTCGAGGTGCCGCCGCGGGCGCAAGCCATTCGGGTGATCATGATGGAGCTGGCCCGGGTCTCCAGCCACGAGCTCTGGCTCGGTACGACCGGCCTCGACCTGGGGGTGTACTCCGGGTTCTTCTACGCTTGGCGCGATCGCGACCTGGCCCTCGACCTCAACGAGGCCTACTCCGGGGTCCGGATGATGACGTCCTTCACCCGGGTGGGCGGGGTGGCGTGGGACCTGCCGGACGGCTGGCTCGACCAGCTGCAGAAGTTCATCGACGTCATGCCCGGCAGGCTCGACGACTTCGAATCGATGCTGACCGACAACCCGATCTGGCACCAGCGCCTGAGGGGAGTCGGCGTGATCTCAGCGCAGGACGCCATCGAGGCCGGCGTCACCGGACCGGTGCTGCGCGCGTCCGGGGTGACCTACGACGTGCGCAAGGCGTTCCCCTACTGTGGGTACGAGAACTACGACTTCGAAGTCCCGGTCGGGACAAACGGCGATTGCTACGACCGTTACCGGATGCGGGTGGCCGAGATGCGCCAGAGCTTGCGGATTCTCCAGCAGGCGGTCGACAACCTGCCGGGCGGACCCTGGATCACCAGCGACCGCAAGGTCGCATTGCCCCCGCGGAGCGAGCTCAGCAAGAGCATGGAGGCGGTCATCCACCAGTTCCGGTTGGTCAGCGAAGGGTTCAAGGGTCCGGTCGGCGACGTCTACGCCTTCGTCGAAAGCCCCCGCGGCGAGCTCGGCTTCTACCTGGTTTCGGACGGCACCAACAAGCCGTATCGGATGAAGGTGCGACCGCCGTCGTTCTGCAACCTGCAGTCGCTGCGCAAGCTGGTCCAGGGAGTCCTGGTGGCAGACGTGATCGCGATCATGGGCAGTCTCGACTTCATCCTCGGGGATTGTGACCGCTGATGCCCCTCGCGAAGTCGACGGCCAACCACATCAAGGATCTGGCCCAGCGCTATCCATCGAAGCAGTCCGCCATCATCCCGGCGCTGTGGGCCGCCCAGCATGAGCAGGGCTACGTCACGAGCGAGGCGATGGCCGAGATCGCCGACCACCTTGGCCTGCCGGCCTCGCTGATCGAGGCAACCGCATCCTTCTATTCCATGTTCCTCACCAAGCCAGAAGGGCGGCACGAGGTCGTCATCTGTGTCAACGCTCCCTGCATGCTGCGCGGCGCCGACGAGATGGCGGCGTACCTGGCGCGGGCGCTCGGCGTCCGCGATGGAGGGACGACGTCGGACGGTGCCATCACCTGGCATTCCACGATCGAGTGCCTGGGCGCCTGCGGCGGGGCGCCCATGATGCAGGTCGATCATCGCTTCGAGGAGAACCTGACCGAGGAGCGGATCGACACCATCATCGAGCGGCTCCGGCAGCCCGTCGCCGCCGGCCGCGCTGCGACCCCACCTGCGGCCGAGCCACCGAAACGGAAGGCCGCCGCCCCCAAACGGGCCAGGACCGAAAACTGATGCCAATCAAGCCAGTCCTTACCAAGGACTTTGCCACCGAGAATCTCGAGCAGCTCAAGGTCTACGAGCGGACCGGGGGCTATACCGGGTTCAAGAAGGCGCTCGAGATGCAGCCCGACGACCTCGTCGAGCTGGTGAAGAAGAGCGGTTTGCGCGGCCGCGGCGGTGCCGGCTTCCCCACAGGCAACAAGTGGAGCTTCCTGCCTAAGGGCGTCTACCCGCGCTACCTCGTCTGCAATGCCGACGAAAGCGAGCCCGGAACCTTCAAAGACCGGTACCTGATCGAGAAGAGCCCGCACCAGGTGCTGGAAGGGATCCTGATCGCGAGCTACGCGATCGGCTGCAACCTGGCGTTCATCTATATCCGGGGCGAGTACCTTCCGCAGCACGATGCGCTCGAGACCGCCATCGCCGAGGCGCGGCAGGCCGGGTACATCGGAAAGAACGTTCTGGGCAAGGGCTATGACATCGATGTCATTCTGCATCGTGGCGCGGGCGCCTACATCTGCGGCGAGGAAACGGCCTTGTTGACCTCGCTCGAGGGCTATCGCGGCGAGCCCCGGCTAAAGCCCCCGTTCCCGGCGGTTAAGGGGCTCTATGGGAAGCCGACGGTCGTCAATAACGTCGAGACTTTGTCTAACCTGCCTCACATCGTCGTGAACGGTCCCGATTGGTACGTCTCTATAGGGACGCCGACCTTCAAAGGAACCCGACTCTGGTGTCTCAGCGGACACGTCAACCGGCCGGGAAACTACGAGCTCGAGAACGGCACGCCGATCCGCGAGTTGATCGAGGAGCACGGCGGCGGCGTCTGGAAGAACCGCAAGCTGAAAGCGTTCCAGCCGGGCGGCGCATCGATGATGGCGCTGTTGCCCGAACACCTGGATGTGGCTTTGGACGCCGATGCGATTCAGAAGGCCGGATCTCTGGCCGGCTCCGGTGGGATGGTCGTGATGGACGAGACCACCTGCATGGTCGACGCGGCCCGCCGCTACGTGAAGTTCTTCCACCACGAGAGCTGCGGCAAGTGCACGCCCTGCCGCGAAGGCACCTTCTGGATGGCGAACCTGTTCGACCGCCTCGAGGCCGGCGCTGGCAAGCCGGGCGACATCGACCTGTTGCTCGACATCGGTTACGGCATCGAGGGTCGCTCCTTCTGTCTGCTCGGTGATACGTCGACGTGGTTCCCGCGGAGCGTCATCAAGTTCTTCCGCGACGAGTTCGAGCAGCACATCTCCGAGAAGGGCTGCCCCTTCAAGAAGTCAGTGCAGGAGGCCGTCGCCTGATGGCCGCGGTGCAGACCGACCAGGTCACGCTCACGATCGACGGCCAGTCGGTCACCGTGCCGAAGGGCACGCTGATCCTCGACGCCGCCAAGAAGATCGGCATCGACATCCCGATCTTCTGCTCGCATCCCAAGATGGCACCGGTCGCGGTCTGCCGGATGTGCCTGGTCGAGGTCGAGAAGATGCCCAAGCTCCAGCCCTCGTGTGCGGTCTACGTCGCCGACGGCATGGTGGTCAAGACGACCACGGAGCAGGTCGGCAAGTATCAGAAGGACGTACTCGGGCTGCTGCTCATAAACCATCCGCTCGACTGCCCGATCTGCGACAAGGGCGGCGAGTGTCCGCTGCAGGACCAGACCTACCAGTACGGTCCCGGTGCCAGTCGCTTCGATTTCCCGAAGGCCCACTTCGACAAGTCCGTCCCGCTGTCGGACAAGATCCTCCTCGATCGCGAGCGCTGCATCCTCTGCTGGCGCTGCACCCGCTTTAGCGAGGAGATCTCGGGCGAGCGCGAGCTGGCGCTGATCCAGCGCGGCACGAACACCATCATCGGCACCTTCAACGACGAGCCGGCCCAGTCGAATTACCAGGGGAACTGGACGGAGATCTGCCCGGTCGGCGCCCTGACCTCGCGGCAGTACCGTTTCATTAGCCGCCCCTGGGACCTCGATCGCACGGCCAGCATCTGTCCCGCCTGCAGCATGGGCTGCAACATCCAGATCGACGCGCGGAGCAACCGCATCGGCCGGTTCCAGTCACGCGAGAACGTCGCCGTCGACGACAGCTGGCTCTGCGACCGCGGCCGGTTCAGCTTTCCGAATTTCCAGCGCCAGGGGCAGGAGCGCCCCCGGGTGCGCCGCAACGGCGCGCTCGAAGAGGTCTCCTACGACGAAGCCATCGCCTTCACCGCCGATGCGCTCAGGCAGGCGGGCGGGCAGGTCGCCGGCTGGGCGTCGCCGGCCGATACCAACGAGGAGCTGTTCCTCTTCCGCCGGCTCTTTCGCGACGTACTGAAGTCCCCGCACCTCGATCACCGCGGTACCGCGGTGGCTGACGCCGACCCGGATGAGATCGCATTGCCGATCGCCGACATCGAGCGCTGCGACCAGGTGGTCGTGCTTGGTGGTCAGGGCGTGATCGATGCGGCACCGGTGCTGCACCTGCGCTTGTTCAAGAGCGAGCGCAAGGGCGTCAAGATCCTGAAGGTCGGCGTCACCGAGGGCAAGCGGGCGCTCGACGCCATCCCGGCCGAGGCGCAGGCTGTCGGCATCCTCGCGACCGAGGCCGACAAGCAAGCGGCGGTGGACCTCCAGACCAAGCTGGCCAAGAAAGTGAAGGGCAGCGTTCGCCGGCTGATCGTCACGACCGGGCCCAATGGGCGCGGCGCGAAAGACCTGGGCATCCTTCCGCACCTCGGCCCGGGCTACACCTCGTTGAATGGGCAGGCGGGGAAGGGGAGACCGCACTGGCCGGGGGCTGGCGTCAAGGGCCTCTACGTGCACGAGTCGAGCCCGCTCCACGGCTTTGTGCCGACCGACGCCGAATCGATGTGGCTCTCGAGTCTGCCGCTGGTGGTCGTTCACCGCTTCAGGGCTTCGCCACTGGACGAGCTTGCGCACGTGATCCTGCCAGGCCACGCCTTCACCGAAAAGTACGGCACCGTGACCAACATGGAGGGTCGCGTGCAGCGGATCAAGCGCGGCATCGACGCCGAGTCGGTCCGCGAGGACTGGCTTGTCTTCCAACAGATCGCCAACCGGCTGGGCGCCTCCTGGGTTTACGAGTCGGTCGAACAGATCACCGGCGACCTGGTTCGCGCGCTTCCGCCGTACGCTGCCGTCAACCAAGAAGCGCGCGTGCTCTGGAGCGAGCGGTCATGACGACCGAAGTCATCGTCGTCACCCTGATCAAAGCGGTGATCGTGATCGGCGCGCTATTGACCGGCTTCGCCTATCTCACGCTCTTCGAGCGCAAGGTCCAGGCGCGAATGCAGCAGCGGCCCGGGCCGAACCGGGTCGGCCCCTGGGGACTGCTGCAGCCGGCCGCCGACGGGCTGAAGCTGTTCTTCAAATCGAGCAGCGCGCCCTCGGGCCGCGACCGGTTTCTCTACCTACTCGCACCGATGATCTCGATCATGGCGGCCCTCGCCAGCTTCGCCATCATTCCGATCAGCGGGCCGGGGCCGGTCAACCTGTTCGGCCATTCGATCGGCTGGTACGTCATGAACGTCAACATTGGGATCCTCTGGTACCTGGCGGTCACCTCGATCGGCGTCTACGGCATCTTCCTCGCCGGCTATTCGTCGAACAGCAAGTATTCGATGCTGGGCGCGCTGCGGTCGTCGGCCCAGATGATCAGCTACGAGATGGCGCTGGGCCTGTCCCTGGTGCCGGTCTTCATCCTGGCGGGATCGGTCCGCCTGGTCGATATCGTCAACGCCCAGCACACCTGGTGGTTCATCATCCCGCTGCTGCCCGCCTTCTTCCTCTACCTGATTGCTGGGATCGCGGAGACCAACCGGGCGCCCTTCGATCTTCCCGAAGCCGAGACCGAGCTGGTCGCCGGCTATCACACCGAGTACTCCGGGTTGCGGTTCGCACTCTTTTTCATGGCCGAGTACATCAACATGATCATCGTCAGCTCGATCGCGACCGTCGTCTTCCTCGGTGGATGGTGGGGGCCGGTGGGGATCTTGCCCGGCCCCTGGTGGTTCGTGCTGAAGGTAGTGGTGCTGCTCTACGTCTATGTCTGGATCCGGGCGACCCTGCCGCGGATGCGCTATGACCGGCTCATGGCGCTCGGCTGGAAATCGCTCTTCCCGCTCTCGCTGGCGATGATGATGGTCACCGCCGTCGTGGTGGTCGCGGCCCAAGGGGTGTTCTGATGGCCCTCAAGGAGGTCTTGCTCGGGCCGATCTACATCGCCCGCGCGCTGGCGACCACCTTCAAGCACAATGCCAAGCCGATCGTCACCATCGAGTACCCCGAACGGCAGAAGGCCGTCCCACCCCGGGAACGCGGCAAGCATATCCTCCATCGCTACGCGGATGGACTGGAGAAATGTGTCGGGTGCGAGCTCTGTGCCATCGCCTGCCCGGTCGGCTGCATCGTCGTCGAGGCGGCCGAGAACACGCCGGAGCACCGGGTCTCGCCCGGCGAGCGCTACGCCAAGCGCTACGAGATCAACCTCCTGCGCTGCATCTACTGCGGACTGTGCGAGGAAGCGTGCCCCTACGATGCGATCACCATGGGACCGCGCTATGACCTGGCGGATGACCATCCCGACAAGTTCATCGCGGTCAAAGAGGATCTGCTCGAGCCGCTCAGCGCCAGCGTCAACGACACGGCTGTCCCTTCGGGCGCCCCCTCGGCGCAAGCGGTACCGCGCAAGTGGTAATCGGGTTCGCAATCGTTGCGGCCTGGGAAATCGTCACCGCCGCCGGCGTGGTGGGCTTCCGCAAGCCGATCTACAACGCGCTCTCGCTGGTCGCCAATATGCTCGGGCTGGCGGTGCTCTTCCTGATGCTCAATGCCCAATTCCTCTTCGCCGCACAGATAATCGTCTACGCCGGCGCGGTGATGGTGCTCTTCGTCTTCATCATCGCCCTGATAAACCCGGAATCGGACGTAGCCCTCCCGCAGCGAGGCACCGAGTGGATCTATGGCGCGGTCTTCGGCGTCATATTCGCCGCCCTGCTGGTCACCCTGCTCTTCAACCGTGGACTGACCGGGCGGCCGGGGACACTGACGCCCGAGGCGATCGCCGCCGTCGGCAACGTGCAGACGGTCGGCATCGCGCTTTACACGAAGTTCCTGTTCCCGGTCGAAGTCACGTCGTTGCTGCTGCTGATTGCGGCGGTCGGCGCCGTCTACCTGGCGATGCGGAGGATCCGCTGATGCCGGTTCCCGCCTATAGCTTCCTGCTGCTGAGCGGCGTGCTCTTCACCATGGGGGCGGTCGGCTTCCTGATCCGTCGCAACCCACTGGTTGTCTTCATGTGCATCGAGTTGATGCTCAACGCCGTCAACCTGGCGTTCGTCGCGATCAGCCGCTACCTGAATTCGCTGGACGGCGTGATCTTCGCCTTTCTCGTGATCACGGTCGCGGCGGCGGAGGTGGTCGTGGGCATCGCCATCATCGTCCAGGTCTACCGCGCCGGACGGCCGATGGATGTGGACGATCTCGACTTGATGAAGGAGTAAGGCGGGACGATGGATACGCTGGCGCTCGTGGTCCTGCTGACGCCGCTCGCCGGCTTCCTCGTGAACGCGCTGTTCGGACGCCTCTTGCCCCGACGGATTGTCGGCTGGATCGGTGCCGGCAGCATCGGGCTCGCCTTCGTGTTCGCGCTGCTGGCCCTGAGCCAGGTGCTCGGCGGGCATCGCCTCGACCAGACCTATTTCACCTGGTGGCAGAGCGCCGACTTCAACGTTCCCTTCAACCTCTATCTCGACCAGCTTTCCACCCTGATGATCCTCGTCATCACGGGGGTCGGCTTCCTGATCCACGTCTACTCGATCGGCTACATGCGAGAGGACCCCGGATACTCGCGCTTCTTCGCCTACATGAACCTCTTCGTCTTCACGATGCTGCTGCTCGTCCTCTCCGGCAACCTGCTCTGGCTGATCATCGGCTGGGCCGGCGTTGGCCTCAGCTCCTACTTGTTGATCGGTTTCTGGTTCGAGCGCACCGCGGCGGTGCTAGCGGCGCGCAAGGCTTTCGTGATGAACACCATCGGCGATGTCGGCATGGTGTTCGCGGCCTTCCTGATCTTTCTCAACCTGCGGGTGCTCGATTACCAGGGTCTGTTTTCGCGCGTCCACCAGCTGCCCAAGGGCGGCGTCGTCATCACCGCCATCTGCCTGCTGCTGCTGGTCGGGGCGGTGGCGAAATCCGCCCAGCTGCCGCTACACACCTGGTTGCCTGACGCCATGGAAGGTCCGACGCCGGTCTCGGCCCTGATCCATGCCGCGACCATGGTGACCGCGGGCGTCTATCTGGTGGCGCGCATGCACCTGCTCTACGACTGGGCGCCGACCGCCGCCGCCGCCGTCGCCGTGATCGGCGGCGTGACCGCGCTCTATGCGGCCACCATTGGGACCGCGCAAATCGACATCAAGCGGATCCTCGCCTACTCGACCATGAGCCAGATCGGCTACATGTTCCTCGCCGTGGGGATCGGCGCCTACACCGCCGGCATGTTCCATTTCATGACGCACGCGTTCTTCAAGGCGCTCCTCTTCCTTGCGGCGGGCAACGTGATCCACGCCTTCCACGAGGACCAGGACATCCGCCACATGGGGAATCTGCGCGCCGGCCTGCCGATCAGCTTCTGGACGTTCTTGATCGGCACCCTCTCGATCAGCGGCTTCCCGCTGCTCGCCGGCTTCTTCAGCAAGGACGAGATCATTCGCGGGGCGCTCAGCACGCCGGGTGGTGAGTACATCCTGGGCATCCTGGCTCTCATCACCGCCGGTCTCACGGCCTTCTACATGTTTCGACTCTTCATCATCGCCTTCGGTTGGGAGTGGCTGGCGCACGACGACCGTCACCTCCATGAGGCGCCGCCGATCCAGACCATTCCGATCGTCATCCTGGCCGCCGGCGCGGTCGTCGGCGGCTACATTCCGGTCGCGAGCTTTCTCTCGCCGGTGTTCGGCCAGCCGGCCGAGGTGGGTACGCTGGCGTTCTGGGGCCTGGCGGCGTTGACCCTGGCCGCCTCGACGGTCGGCTTCGCGGTTGCCTACGTGCTGTACGCCCGCCGGCCGGAGCTGGCGGTCGCCTGGCGGACCCGGCTCGGCCCGATCTACACGCTGGTCGAGCACAAGTACTACGTCGATGAGCTTTACGACCGCGTCTTCGTTCGTCCGGGTCTGGCCCTCGCCCGCTTTCTCAACGACATCGTCGAACCGCGCGTCATCGACGGGGCGGTCAACGGCGTCGCCGACTTCTTCCTGCTGGAGGCGCGCGAGTTCCGGCTTATCCAGACCGGCCGCGTCAGCAGCTACGCGCTCTGGACGCTGGGCGGTGCCATCGGGGTGGTCCTGGTGGTGGCCGCCTTCCTCGGCTATCTGCCAGTGAGGTTGGGCGGATGAGCTGGTACTCGCTGCCCGCCAGCGTCCCCTGGTTGACGCTCGCGCTCGTGATCCCGCTCGCGGGCGCGCTGCTGGTGGCGTTGACGCCAGGCGAAGTCCGTCGCGTCGTCAAGCAACTCGGCGTGCTCAGCGCCGTGATCACGCTGGTGCTCGTGTTCGCGATCATCGGCGGGTTCCAGCACGGGGTGGGCAATCTCCACCTGCAGTTCGAGGAGACGCTGCAGTGGATTCCCACGGCAGGCATCAGCTATCACCTCGGCGTCGACGGGCTCAGCCTCTTCTTGCTGGGGCTCAATGCGCTGCTCTTCCTGATCGCAATCGCCATCGTCGATCCGCTCATCCCCCGGCTCAAGCAATTCATTCTGTTGATGCTGATCCTCGAGACCGCGACCGCCGGCATCCTGCTGTCGCTCGACCTCGTCCTCTTCTATGTCTTCTGGGAAGCGATGCTGGTTCCGCTCTACTTCCTGATCGGCGTCTGGGGCGAGGGCCGGCGCGTCTACGCGGCCTTCAAATTCCTGATTTACACGGTCATCGGCAGCTTTGCCATGCTGGTCGCGATCCTTGCCGTCGCCGCGATCAGCTTCTCCCAAACTGGGCAGCTCAGTTTTGACTGGACGGTGCTGGTCCAGCATCCGGCTGCCGGTGTCTGGCATCTGCCCGCCGGGCTGGGCACGATCGGCATCCAGCAACTGCTCTTCATCGGCTTCGGCCTCGCCTTCGCGATCAAGATGCCGATCTTCCCGTTGCACACCTGGCTGCCACCGGCCTACACCTCGTCACCGATCCCGGTGGTGATCGTGTTCGCGGGCCTGGTCTCGAAGCTCGGCGCCTATGGCTTTCTGCGCTTCAACCTTGCCCTCTTTCCGGATGCCGCGCACAGCCTTGGTGGCCTGCTCGCGGTGCTCGCGACCATCGGGATCCTCTATGGCGCCTTCATGGCGCTGGTCCAAACCGACCTCAAGCGGCTGGTGGCCTACGCGTCGATGAGTCACCTCGGGTTCATCGGGCTCGGGATCTTCACCGGCAACCTGCTCGGGATCGAGGGTGCGCTGGTGCAGATGATCAACCACGGGGTGATCATCGCTGCGCTCTTCCTCATCGTCGGCATGATCGAGCGGCGCGCCGGAACGCGGCTCCGTGCTGAGCTCCGTGGGTTGGCGGCGACCGCCCCGCTGTTTGCCGCCCTCTTCCTGGTGGTCTCGCTGGCCGCGCTCGGCCTGCCCGGCCTCAACGGCTTCGTCGGCGAGTTCCTGATCATGCTGGGCGCCTGGGCGTCGTCTATCCCGCTCGCGGTCGGCGCCGGCATCGGCGTCATCCTGGCGGCCTGGTACGTGCTCCGCTTCTACCAGGGCAGCACGCAGGAGGCGCCCCCGCTACCGGCCGGCTTCGGTGAGCTGCGCGTAGCCGACGTCGGCGCGCTGGCTCCGCTGCTGGCGTTGATCATCCTGATTGGCGTGACCCCCGCCTTTTTCCCGGCCGCGGTCGACGCCACCGTCAAGGCCCTGCCAGTGCTGTTGCGATGACGATCAACCTCAGCGGTATCGGCATCGACTACGGCGCCATCCTCCCCGAGTTGGTCGTCGCCGGCACGGCCATCGTCGTGCTCTTCCTCGAACTCGTGGTGCCGCCCGATCGCCGCCGCTGGCTGGCCGCCGTGACCGTGGTCGGCCTGCTGGGCGCGCTGGTTGCCACCATCCCGCTCTGGGGCCAGAACCGGTCTGCCTTTGGCGACACCGTGACCGCCGACAGCCTGGCGGCCTTCTTCAACGTCCTCCTGATCGTGATCACCATCTTCACGGTGGCGATCTCGCCCCGCTACCTGCAGGCCCTGGGCCTCGACTATGGCGAGTACTACGTCCTGATCCTGGGGGCCACCGCCGGCATGATGCTGCTGGCAGCCGCCATCAGCCTGATGACGATCTTCCTCGGGATCGAGTTGCTCTCGATTTCCCTTTATGTCCTCTCGGGCTTTGCGCGTACGGCGCTCCGTTCACAGGAATCGGCGCTGAAGTATTTGTTGCTGGGCGGCTTCGCCACCGGCTTCCTGCTCTATGGCATGGCGCTGATCTACGGGGCGACCGGCAGCACGACGCTTCGCGGCATTGCAGCCTTCACCTCCGCCATCTCCTCGAATGCCGGCGGCAACGTTTTGCTTTTGCTCGGCATCGGGTTCCTCTCGGTTGGGCTGGCCTTCAAGGCGTCGGCCGCGCCGTTCCACATGTGGACGCCTGACGTCTACGAGGGCGCGCCCACGATCGTCACGACCTTCATGTCGGTCGCCACCAAGTCGGCGGCCTTCGCCGCCGTCGGCCGCGTCTTCATCGCGACCTTTCCCTCGATCTCGACCCGCTGGTACTTCCCACTGGCCCTGATCGCGATTTTCTCGCTCTTCATCGGCAACCTGGTCGCGATCACCCAGGACAACATCAAGCGGATGCTCGCCTACTCGGGCATCGCGCACGCCGGCTACATCCTGCTGGGCGTGCTCCCGGGAACGGCGCAGGGCTTCTCTGCCACGCTGTTTTACATCGCCGCCTATTCCGTGATGAACTTCGGTGCGTTCGCGGTGGTCACGGCAATCACGGCGGGCGGCGAGGAAAGCGCCGACCTGTCCCACTGGCGCGGGCTCTTCTACCGCCGGCCATTCCTCGCCACCGTGATGACGATCTTCATGATCTCGCTGGCCGGCATTCCGCCGACGGTCGGATTCTTCGCCAAGCTCTTCGTCTTCCAAGCCCTGGTCAATGCCCAGATCTGGGCGCCCTTGATCGTCGCCGTGATCATGACGGTCGTTTCCTTCTATTACTACTTGCGGGTGATCGTCATCATGCTGGCGGCTCCGGATGAAGCGGTCGTGGAGAAGCGACGGCTGGGGATTCCAACCAGCACGGTATTGGGCGCCGCGGCGCTGGCGACCCTGGTCCTCGGGATCTTTCCCGCGGTCGTCCTCGACTGGGCGACCCGGGCCGCGTCTCTACACTTCTAGCGTCCGATGAGCTTGCGCGCCCCTGCCCCCATGATCGCGCCGCCGGATCTGTCCCCCTCGCCCAAAGGGGGAGGGCGGGGTGGGGGCCTCGCGATCGCGGTCGCCCTGCGCACGGCTGCTCGCGGCTGGCGCGAGCTGCGCAAGATGCGCACTGCCATCATCCTGCTCGCCATCCTCGCGCTGCTGGCCACCATCGGCACGCTGTTGCCGCAGATCCCGCAGAACCCGCGGGGCGTGATGGGCTACGTGTTGCGCCATCCGGCGACCTCCTCCTGGTTTGCCCGCCTCGGCCTGTTCGACATCTTCAGCTCCTGGCCCTTCATCATCGTTGCCGTACTGATGTACACCTCCATCGGGGCCAGCATGTTCATCCGCGTGCCGGCCGCGTGGCGGCGTGCCAGGGACCGAGCGCAGCGCAATCGGGGGCTCTGGGCGGAGGTCGCGAGCATCATCTTTCATGGGAGCTTCTTCATCTTGCTGGTGGGTGTCATCTTCGGCAAGGCGGCCGGCTTCCTCGGGAACGTCGCGGTGGTGGAAGGGGATAGCTTCACCGAGGCGCGAGCCAACTACGACAACCTTAGCGAAGGCGTGCTGGCTACCCAGCACGCGAACTTCCAGGTGAAGGTCGACAGTTTCAGCGCCGCCTACTGGCCGAGTGGCGCACCCCGCGACTTCACCTCCCGGGTGCGTATCTACGATGGCGGCGGACTCGTCGAGGCGAAGAGCATCCAGGTCAACCACTACGTCGACTACCGGGGGGTGAAGATCTACCAGGCCGGCTTCGGGTGGGCGCCGACCCTTCGAATCGAGACCCCCGACGAACGCGTCGTCGAGGACAGCCCAACGATCTTTGTTGGCGACCCGCAGCTCGCCAACGGCGTCATCAAGGCACCCTCCGCCGGGCCTGGCGATCAGCAACTGGGGGTGACGGCGATCTTCATTCCGGATCCGCAGATCCAGGACCAGTCGATTGCCCCGGGCACGCCCCAGCTGCGCAACCCGATTCTGCTTGTCCGGCTGTTCCGTGGTGATCTGCACCTCAACCGGCCGCAAAACGTCTTCGCGCTGGACACCAGCAACATGGACCTGCGCTGGCGCGGCGCCCTACGCAGAGGCGAAAGCGTGGTCACACCAGACGGGTACAAGCTGAGCTTTACCGGGCTCAAGCGCTACACCGACCTGACGATCAACAAGGATCCCGGGATTCCGATCGTGCTGGCCGCCTTCGTCATCGGACTTGGCGCGCTGCTGATCAGCCTCTACCTGCCGCTGATGGGGCCCGAGCAGCGCCTTTCGCCCTCGCGGGAGCTCACCGGCTAGCGCCAACATAACGCCGCCCGCAACGTTTTTGTCGTCGTATGGCCATGGTGAATAGGTCCAACGGCGGGGACGCAAAGCGAGCTGGGGACCGCATCCTTAAGGGCGTTATGCGGTGCCGCCGTCTTTGCTTTTCCAAGAGGGGCCAGGCGATCGTCGAGACCGCCCTCCTGCTGCCGCTCCTGATGCTGCTCACGATGGGCAGTGCCGACCTCGGTCGGGTCTTCTACTACTCAATCGCCGTCACCAACGCCGCGCGCGAGGCGGCCCGTCAGGGGACCTACTACGACCCAACCGCTAATCCGCCGGCCAACGCCTTTGATGACTACGCCGACATCCTGGCCGCGGCCAAGGGCGACGTGCCGGGCGACGTCACGCTGGCGATGTCGACCATCGCCCCATTGCATTGCTTGACGGGTCCCCAATCGAGCTGGTCGGCGAACTACCCGACAGCCCCGAATACCGGGTACGTCTACATCTGCTTCGACGGGCAGGACAACCCCGCACCGTCCGTCGCGACCACCACGATCCAGGTCACGATCCTCTACAACTACCAGCCGCTAACACCGCTGGCGGATGTCGTCGGGGCCAGTACGGTGCACGTCGTGGCGTCGACCACCATGGAGGTGCAGCACCAGCAATGAAGCAGAAGCGGCGCGGCCAGTCACTGGTCGAGATGGCGTTGATCGCGCCCTTCCTCATCATGATCCTGCTGACGGTGATCGACTGCGGGCGTGCCGCGTACGACTACTCGACGCTTGCCGCCGCCGCCCGCGAAGGGGCACGCGCGGCCATCACGACCGGGAACAACCGACCGGACAACAACCGAGTGATCGGAGCGGTGGCGCAGAACGCGTTCGGGCTGGCGCTGAGCGCCGGCAGCTGTGTCAACGACACCCCGGCGCCAAGCCCGACCATGTCGCCGAACACCGGCTTTGTCTACGTCGGCGGCGGGAACGGAAACCTGACGCCCAACGCGCCCTCCGGTCAGGCGCCGGCGGGCGTCGGAGGCTGCCAGGCGGTGGTCCCGAGCTACGCCGGTCACAACCCGCTGACGGTCACGATCAGGTACAGCTTCATGCCGCTGACGCCCTTCGGCTCGCAGTTTTTCCCGGGTGGCATCGTC
>WNFG01001950.1_pt1 | contig 17383 bp, 17 predicted proteins | sample 5400431 | NCBI WGS metagenome assembly WNFG01 (sample SAMN13153346, study PRJNA577476) | soil metagenome | isolation source: 120 cm saprolite under Douglas fir tree site 2 hole 3 replicate 2 | place: USA:California | collected 2015-04-18 | reverse complement strand
GCCCAACGCGTCGAAGTGGACACGAAAGAAGTTCGCATCTTGGGATCGAAAAGCGTGCTCCTGCGCACGCTCGTTGCCGCTTCAAGCGCGAAAACGGCGGGTTTTGGCGTTACCAGTTTTGTACCGAAGTGGCGCGCCCTACGGGACTCGAACCCGTGTTTCCGCCGTGAAAGGGCGATGTCCTAGGCCGCTAGACGAAGGGCGCGCGAGGCGGCGACATATAGAGGCCTTTGCGCAGTGCGGCAAGGAAGCGCCCGACCTCCGAACCGGGCCGGGCTACCACTTTCCGGAGTTCGGCATCGAGCGCCACGGCTCCTTCGGCGGCAGCGCGTCGCCTTTCTGCAGGAGCTCGATCGAATGCCGGTCGGGCGAGCGCACGAAGGCCATCACGCCGTCGCGCGGCGGGCGATTGATGGTGACGCCGGCCTTCATCAATTTTTCGCATAGCCCATAAATGTCGTCGACCTCGTAGGCGAGGTGACCGAAATAGCGCGCCTCGCCGTAGTCCTCGCCGTCCCAATTGTAGGTGAGCTCGACCAGGGGGGCGTCGCGGCCGCCGCGCTTGCTCTCCTCGACCCGGCCCTCGTCCTCCGGCGCGGCCAGGAATACCAGGGTGTAGCGGTTCTTCTCGTCGACGCGGCGGCGGACCTCCTTGAGCCCGAGCTTGTTGCAGTAGAAGTCGAGCGCCTGATCGAGGTTGCGCACGCGCAGCATGGTGTGCAGATATCTCATGGTGTGACCTCTTTGCATCGCCTGGCGAAAAAAAGCGGAGGAGGGCAAGCATTATATGATCGCGCCCGACCTCAAGACAGCCGTCGACGCGCTCAAGGACCTCCTCGCGCAGGCGCGCGTGGTCGCGCCGTTCACCGGCGCCGGAATTTCCACCGAGTGTGGCATTCCGGACTTCCGCTCGCCGGGCGGCCTGTGGACAAAAAACCGGCCGATACCGTTCGACGAGTTCCTCGCCAGCCGGGAGATGCGCAACGAATCCTGGCGGCGACGCTTCGCCATGGATGCGCAATTCTCCGCGGCGCGGCCCGGCCGCGGCCACCTGGCGCTTGCGAGCCTCCATCGCGCCGGCAAGGCTCCGGCGGTGATCACGCAGAATATCGATAATCTTCACCAAAGCTCCGGAATATCAGCGGAACACGTGATCGAGCTGCACGGCAACAACAGCTATGCCTCATGCCTCGACTGCGGCCGGCGATACGAGCTCTCCTGGGTGCGGCAGCAGTTCACGCAAGGCCGCGAACGGGCGCCGGACTGCGCCGACTGCGGCGGTCCGATCAAGACGGCGACGATCTCCTTCGGCCAAGTAATGCCCGAGCGCGAGATGCGCCGCGCCGAGCAACTGACTCTTGACTGTGATCTTTTTCTCGCAGTCGGATCCTCCCTCGTGGTCTGGCCGGCCGCCGGATTCCCCTTGCTCGCCAAACGAAACGGCGCCCGTTTGGCGATTATCAACCGCGAACCGACCGAATTCGATGAAATTGCCGACGTGGTCGTTCGCGAAGACATCGGAACGGTGCTGTCTCCGTTCATCGCCCACTGATTCGGCAGCGCAAAGATTTACACAGGCATCCACCGGCATACTTGCATTTTGGCCTTTCCCGTTCGCCGCCGAATGATATCTTCGTGACGGCACAGATTCGAAGCGCGGGCTAGAAGCGCCAAGGCTAGCGGCGGCGTCGGGGCGTCATGTCGGACGGAATGGGACCGAAGGGGCCGGGCGGCGGGCTGGGGATCGACCGCGGCCCCGGCGGCGAGGTCGGGGACGAGACGGCGAGCGTCATCGAGCTCTCCGGCGTCATCAAATGGTTCGACGTCTCCAAGGGTTACGGCTTCATCGTTCCCGACAACGGGATGCCCGACATCCTCCTGCACGTGACCTGCCTGCGGCGCGACGGATTTCAGGTCGCGTACGAGGGTGCGCGCGTCGTGGTCGAGGTGCTGCAGCGCCCGCGCGGCCTGCAGGCGTTCCGCGTCCTCTCCATGGACGAATCGACGGCCGTGCACCCCGCGCAGATGCCTCCGCCGCGTACCCATGTGAGCATCACCCCGACCAGCGGGCTCGAGCGGGCGCAGGTCAAGTGGTTCAATCGGCTGCGCGGCTTCGGGTTCCTCACCCGCGGCGAGGGCACGCCCGACATCTTCGTGCACATGGAGACCTTGCGCCGCTTCGGCCTGACCGAGCTGCGGCCGGGCCAGTTCGTGCTCGTGCGCTATGGACCGGGGCCGAAGGGGCTGATGGCGGCCGAGGTGCGCCCGGAAGGCGCGCCGCTCGGCCCGGCCTCCCACTGAGCCAACCTAAGACCCAGGCGGCCGCAAGTCTGGTATCATGGGCCCCGTCCATCGAGGCCCCGTCCATGCTTCGCCGCTCGCTCCTCTCCGCGCTCTGCTTCCTGCTCCTTCCGCTGCTCGGCCCCGCCGGCCGGCTCGCCGCGGTCGAGCTGCAGCCGCTCGAGATCGCCGGCAAGAGCGGGGTGCACATGTTCGCGGTCGAGATGGCCAACACGCCCGAGGAGCAGGCCAAGGGCCTGATGTTCCGGCGCTCGCTGCCGGAAGGGCAGGGCATGCTGTTCGACTTTCATGAGGAGCAGCCGACCAGCTTCTGGATGAAGAACACCTACATCTCGCTCGACATGATCTTCATCCGCGCCGACGGGCGGATCCTGCGCATCGCCGAGAACACGGTGCCGCTCTCGGAAGCGCTCGTTCCCTCCGGCGGGCCGGTGCGCGCGGTGCTCGAGGTGATCGCCGGCACCGCCAAGAAGCTCGGCCTCGCCGCCGGCGACCGCGTGGCGCATCCGATTTTCGGAAGCCGCCCGTGAGCGGCCGCACGGCTTGCTGGGCAAAACCGAACCGTGTATCGGAAGGCGCGTGGCGGGCACCGGGGCATAGCGCAGCCTGGTAGCGCGGGAGTTTTGGGTACTCCAGGTCGCAGGTTCAAATCCTGCTGCCCCGACCACCTTTCGGACAGCGGACGCAATCGATAGGGACATGATCGCGCGCATCTACAAGCCGGCGAGGACCGCGATGCAGAGCGGCACCGCCAACACCAGGGAATGGGTGCTCGACTACGAGCCCGAGCAGCCGCGCCAGATCGAGCCGCTGATGGGCTGGACCAGCTCCGGCGACATGCGCCAGCAGGTGCGGCTGCAGTTCGACACCGCCGAGGAGGCGATCGCCTATTGCGAGCGCCACGGCATCCCCTACCAGGTCTCGCAAGCCAAGCCCTCGGCGCGCCGCGCCATCGCCTACGCCGACAATTTCGCCTTCCGTCGCCACGATCCCTGGACCCACTGACACCGGTTCGTAGGACGGGTCGAGCCTGAGCGCGTTTACGCGCGTCTTCGACGCACAAAGCGAGACCCATCGCGGCGGGATGTTGGGTCTCGCGAAGCGCGCTCGACCCAACCTACCAAGCTGGACTCACTGATTCCCACTTCGTAGTTCGTAGGATGGGTCGAGCAAAGCGAGACCCATCGCCGCGTGGCCGGATACGATCCCCTACGGCAACAGCGCGTAGACGTCGCCCGAATTGGCGGCGTGCGGCAGGGCGCGCAGCCAAGCGGTGATCGCTTCGGCGCTTGTCCAATCGGGGTGGACGAGGGCGTGGCTCTCGCCGAGCGTGGCGTTGTAGCGCCGATAGCCCAGCGCCACGCAACGCTCGATGCATGCGGCCGCCACGTCGCGCTGGATGGTGGTGAATTCGAACGACAGCGCCGTCGGCGGGCGGGTCAAGCCGGCGAGCGCCTCGGCTTCGAAACCCTCGACGTCGATCTTGATGAACGCAGGGCTTCCGTGCCGCGCGCAGAGCGCATGGAGCGTGGTCACCGGGACGCGAACGGTCCTGCTCCAGGTCTGTCCCTCCCAGCCGGGCGCGCCGTCGGCGGCGGCGACGAATGCCGGCGAGGCGGTCGACACCGTCGGATTGTCGACGTTGACCCTGAGCTCGACCGTGCCGGCGTCGCGGCCGACCGCGACCGGCTCGATCGCGACGGCGCGATCGCGGCCATAGAGCAGCCGCAAGGTCGCAATCAGCGCGGGCTGCGGCTCGACCGCGACCACCCGCGCTCCGAGCCGGCGAAAGGCGGCGACACGGTCGCCGACATGGGCGCCGACGTCGAAGACGAGATCGCCGGGTCGCACGAACCGGCCGTAAAGGCGGTCCATGGAGTTACGGTGATCGCTCCTGCCGTAATAGATGCGCAGCGATCGCACGACGCCGCGAAGGGTGCGCCAGGACTGATGCAGAGACTTCCGCCCGGCTGTGTTCACGTCCGGCTTACGGCGGGCGCCGCGACGGGGCTCGATCGCCGGAGGCTCGAGCGCGCGCAACTCCGGCGGCGGCATCGTCTCCTCGGGCAAGCGGTCGAGCCCGGCGGCGATCAGCGCGCGGCCGAACGCGGGCGAGGCGGTCAGCACCGCGAGCGGGATCGAAAGGAGCGGGCCGCCGGCGATGAACAAGGCATAGGGAATGGCCGACGGCGCCGCGGCCGCAAGCAAGAGCACCGGCACGAGCCCGACCAGGGTCTGCGGCCAGAACTGCCGGATCGCGAGCGACCACGGCACCTCGTGATCGTCGCGCGCCTGCGTGCCCCAGCCGACCGTGCGCCCGAGCAGCAGCCGCGCCAGAAACAGGGTGTGGCTCGCCCACATGATCGGAGCGAGCAGCACGACGAAAATCACCGTGATCAGGAAGCTCAAGGAGAACCGCAGCCCGCCCCCGAACAGGCGCCGCAGTCGCGGGCGCGTGAGCACGTCGAGCACGGTCGCGATATTGGGCGCAAACCACATCGCCAGCACGAGCAGGAGGACGGTGATGCCCGCGTCTGGACGCATGAATTCCGCCGGCGCCAGCGCCGCCGCCGCGCTGCCGAGCCACAGCATGCCGATCCAGGCCGGCGAGCCGATGAACATCAGGATGGCGAAGGCGAGCTGATAGCGGCTTACCGGCCGCAAGCCCGGGCTGCGCAGGAAATGCCAGTACTGCATGTTGCCCTGGCACCATCGCAGATCGCGGCGGATGAATTCGACGAGGGTCGGCGGATTCTGCTCGAAGCTCGCGCCTTCCTCCGCCAGCACGCGGACCGCGTAGCCGGCCTTGCGGATCAGCACCGCCTCGACCTGGTCGTGACTGAGCACGTGGCCCTTGACCAGCGCGCCTTCGGTGAGCACCGGCAGCCGGCAATGCGCCATGAACGGCTCGAGCCGCACGATCGCATTGTGCCCCCAATACGGTCCGCAGTCGCCCTGCCACCAGGCGCTCCCGATGGTGTAGGAGCGCATGCCGAGCCGCATGCCGAACTGGAAGATGCGGGCAAAGGCGCTCGCCGAAGGCATGCCGACGACGAGGCTCTGCAGGATGCCGAGGCGCGGGTCGAGCTGCATCATGCGCACGAGCTTGAGCACGAGGTCGACGGTCATGACGCTGTCGGCGTCGAGCAGGATCGCGAAGTCGTGGTCGTTCCCCCAGCGCGCGCAGAAATCCCCGACATTGCCGGCCTTGAAGCCGACATTGTCCGCGCGACGACGGTAGGTGAGGGGGATGCGGCCGCGCCAGGCCGCGGCGAGGGCGGCAAAGCGCGTATCTTCGGCGGCGGCAATGGCCGCCTCGCTGGTGTCGCTCAGAACATAGACGTGGAAGCGCTCGCCGACGCCGCGCCCGGCGAGCCCGGCGAGCATCGGCTCGACGAGGCGCGCGACCCGCTCGGGCAACTCGTTGCGGACGCAGACGAGGATCGCGGTCGACGCGGTGATCGGCTCGTCGCCCCGCACGCGGCCGGCGATCGGGGCGACCGCCGCGACCGGATCGCGCGCAAAGCGCATGATCAGAAGGCCGATGGTCGCATTCCAGAAGCCGATCACGTACCAGGGCAGCGTCACCGCAAAGAGCACGACCAGGATGAGGTCGACGACGCCGAAGCCGCCCGGCGAGAGCGCGACGACGGCGAGCCAGATCAGGCCGGCCATCGTCAGTCCGACGCTCAGGAAGAACGCCGCCGGACGCCAGGCGGGCGGGGCGGGGGACGCGGCGACGGCGACCTCCTCGCGGGGCGAACGCTCGAGCATGAAGGGGGGCTATGCGTATCTTTATCGGGCGTTTTGAGGATATAACAGGAGCGCGTTGGTCCCAAGCCAATTCGGTTCGACGATCATCCCCGACGTGCCCGGCCTTGTGCCTGGTATCCACGTCTTTACAACGGCTACGACAAAAGCAAGACGTGGATGGCCGGGACAAGCCCGGCCATGACGCCGGAATCATCGCCTGATGCAGGGCAAAGCGCTTTGGTACGTCGGCGCCGGCTTGGCCGAGCTGCGCGAGGAGCCGGTTGCTGCGCCGGGGCCCGGCGAGGTGCAGGTGCGGGCGTTGTTCGGCGCGGTGAGCCGCGGCACCGAGCGGCTCGTCCATGGCGGCCGGGTGCCGGCAAGCGAATACCGTCGCATGCGCGCCCCGCTCATGGGCGGGGCGTTTCCGTTCCCGGTGAAATACGGCTATGCGACGGTCGGGCGGGTCGAGGCCGGCCCTGCGCAGTTGCAGCGGCGCGTGGTCTTCAGCCTTCATCCCCACCAAAGCGTCTTCACCGTTCCGGTCGAAGCGGTGATCCCCGTTCCCGACGACGTTCCGCCGACGCGCGCCGTGCTCGCCGCCAACATGGAGACGGCACTCAATGCGACCTGGGACGGCGCTCCCGGTCCGGCCGATCGCATCGGCGTCGTCGGCGGCGGGCTCGTGGGACTTCTGGTCGCGTATCTGTGCGCGCGGCTGCCGGGAGCGCGCGTCACGGTCATCGACGTCGCGCCGGCGCGGGCCGCGTTCGCGCGCGCGGTCGGCGCCGGCTTCGCGACGCCGGACGCGGCGCCGACCGATTGCGATCTCGTGTTCCATGCGAGCGCCAGCGCGAGCGGGCTTGCGACCGCCCTGCGGCTCGCCGGAGAGGAAGCAAGCGTGGTCGAGCTCAGCTGGTACGGCAGCGGCGACGTTGCCGCGCCGCTCGGGGAAGCCTTCCACAGCCGCCGGCTGCGGCTCGTCTCGAGCCAGGTCGGCAAGGTCGCGCCCTCGCACCGCGCGCGCTGGAGCCGCGGCCGGCGCCTCGAGGCGGCGCTGGCTTTGCTCGGCGACCCCGTGCTCGACGCCTTGATCGCGCCGGCGGTCGATTTCGAGGACCTGCCGGCAAGGTTGCCGGCGATTTTCGACCCGGCCTCCGACGTGATCTGCCAGCTGATCCGCTATCCTGCGGCCGCGGCAACGGACTGACCAAACGACGACGCAGAGGACGACCGGTGTACGCAGTCGAAGTCTCCGACCAGATCATGATCGCGCATTCGTTCCGCGGCGAGGTGTTCGGCCCGGCGCAAAAGGTGCATGGCGCGACCTTCGTCATCCGGGTGGCGTTTCTCGCCGCCGAGCTCGACGCGCACGGCATCGTCGTCGACATCGCCCGCGCCCACGAGGTCCTGCGGGAGGCGCTCGTCCCGCTCAACTACCGCAATCTCGACGAGCTGCCGCAGTTCGAGGGCGTCAACACCACGACCGAGTTCCTGACCAGGCATCTATTCGATCGCCTCGCCGATGCCGCGCGCGCGGGCAAGCTCGGCCGCAACGGCCGCGAGCTCGGCGCGATCCGGGTGACCATCGCGGAGTCCCCGGTTGCGCGCGCCTGGTACGAGGCGCCGTTGTGGTGAAAGCGGCGGCGTTCGCGGTGCCGGGCGATCTTGCGACCCCGACCGGCGGCTACGCCTACGACCGGCGGATCATCGCCGGGCTTGCCGCGCTCGGCTGGCAGATCGACGTGATCGACCTGGGCGAGGGCTTCCCGCGGCCGAGCCCGCAGACGCTGGGCGCGGCGCGCACGCTGCTCGCCCGCGTCCCGGACCATCGAGCGATCGTCGTCGACGGCCTTGCCTTCGGGGTCATGCCGGAGCTCGCGGCCGATCTGCGCCGCGACCATCCGCTGCTCGCTTTGGTCCACCATCCGCTGGCGCTCGAAACCGGCCTGTCGGGCGCCGATGCACGAATGTTTCGATCCCGGGAGATCGCCGCGCTCGCCTGCGCGCGCCACGTCGTGACGACCAGCCCTGCGACCGCGCGCGTGCTCGCCGCCGATTACGGCGTGGCGCAGGAAAACATCACCGTCGTGCGGCCCGGCACCGACCGCGCCACCTTGGCGCGTGGCGGCGGCGACCGCACGGTCGCGCTGCTGGCGGTCGGCGCCGTGGTGCCGCGCAAGGGCTACGATCTCCTGGTGGCGGCTTTGGCTCAACTCAAGCATCTGCCGTGGCGCCTCACCATCGCCGGCGATTGCGGGCGAAGCCCGGACACGTTGCGCCGGCTCGAGGCGGACATCGCACGCTGCGGCCTCGCGCAGCGTATCCGCTTGCGCGGGGCTTTGACCGCGGATGAGCTCGCGTCGCTCTACGCCGCGTCCGATCTGTTCGTGCTGCCGTCACGGTTCGAGGGCTATGGCATGGCCTTTGCCGAAGCCATCGCCCATGGCCTGCCCGTCGTCGGCACCAGGGCGGGCGCGATCCCCGACACGGTGCCGGCCGCCGCCGGCGTGCTGGTGCCGCCCGACGACGTCGAGGCGCTCGCGGCCGCGCTGCGGCGGCTGATCGAAGACCCGCGCGAGCGCGGGCGCCTTGCCGCCGGCGCCCGCGCCGCCACGTTTCCGACCTGGCAGGAGCAGGCCGCGCGCTTCGCCGCCGTGCTGGACCGGCTCGCATGAGCGGCTTTTCCGCCGAATGGCTGGCATTGCGCGAGCCCTACGATCGCGCCGCGCGCAACGCGACCGTGCTCGATGCGGTCGCCGGCGCGTTCAACGGCCACGGCGCGATCGCGGTGGTCGATCTCGCCTGCGGCACGGGCGCGACGCTGCGCGCCATCGTGCCGCGGCTGCCGCCGCGGCAGGCCTGGCGGCTCGTCGACAACGACCTCGGCCTGCTGGCGCAGGCCCCGCAGCCGGGACAGCGGCCGCCGCTGACTGTCGTCGTGAGGCCGGTCGATCTCGTGCGCGATCTCGAGCTCGCGCTCGAGGGTCCGCTCGACCTCATCGTCACGTCGGCGCTGCTCGATCTCGTTTCGCCCGAATGGCTCGATCGCCTCGTCGTCGAGGCGGCGGCGCGGCGACTGCCGGTCTACGCCGCGCTCACTTACGATGGCCGCGCCGTCATCGAGCCGAGCGAGCCTTTCGACGGCGAGCTCGTCGATGGCTTCAACCTCCATCAGCGCACCGACAAGGGCTTCGGCGCGGCGCTCGGGCCGACGGCCGCGGCGCGCGCCGTGGAGCGCTTCGAGCATCTCGGCTATTCGGTGGTGCAAGGCCGCTCGGACTGGGCGTTCGGGCCCGACGATCGACCGATCCAGGACACGCTGTTCGCCGGCTGGGCCGAGATCGCCGCGCTGACCACCACCATGACCGCCGCCGAGATCGCGGGGTGGCTCGCTCGGCGCCGCGCCCATCTGGCGCAAGGCCGCTCGCGCCTGCGGGTCGGTCATCGCGACATCTTCGCCCGGCCGATCGGCACGCGCTGAGCGCTCAGATCGCAGTCGAGCAGCAGATCGCCGTCGAGCGCGTGGGCGCGGATCGGCGCGCGCATCGCCTCGTCGACCCGCGCGATCGGCGGCAGCTCGAGGCTCGACCGCCCGGCGCCGAGAATGATCGGAGCGATGAGGACATGCAGCCGGTCGAGGCAGCGGGCGGCAAGGAAGCGCGAGACCGTGTCGGCGCCGCCCTCGATCAGAACACGGCGAAAGCCGCGCGCGGCGAGGGCGGCGAGGATCGCCGCCGGTGCGAGCCGACCCTTGTCGGCGGCGAGCGGGACCACCTCGACCTCGGCCGGGAGCTTTGTCGGCGTGCCGGCGGCGGTGACCACCAGCCGCCGGATGCCGTCGGGCGCCAGCGCCCGTGCGCTCGGCGGCAGTCGCCCATTGGGATCGAGGATCACCCGCGCCGGGCTCGGGCCGGCGACCCGCTGCACGGTCAATTGCGGATCGTCGGCGATCGCCGTGCCCACCCCGATCACCACCGCGTCGACCAGGGCGCGCAGGCGATGCAGATGGGCAAGCCCGGCCTCGCCGTTGATGTAGTGCGAGTGTCCGGCCGCGGTGGCGATGCGGGCATCGATCGACTGTCCGCATTGCCCGACGACGACGAGGTCGTCGACCGCGCCCTGCCGCAGCGGCCCGAAAATGTCCTCCCAAGGCCGGGGCAAGGAACCGGCGGCGTGTCGAAACGTTTCCGGAACGGACGCCCACGTGGAGTCGGAGCCGCCGTCAGCATGGCCGAATGCATCCCCAACCGGCTTGGCAACGCGTCCATCCGCCATCGTCGAATACCTGCTTTCGGAGCCGGCTGCGGCGTGCCATGATATTTTGCGGCATGGGAACTGCAAACGTTGGTCGTGAAAAAGTCATTGCCGATGGAATAAAGTCCGGGAGGGTGCATTCTTCATTCGCGGCCGCTCCGGCAGGGGAATCGGTCGGCCCGGGGAGAACGTGCGGGGTGAAATGAGTGCGAGTGGTAAGTCCGGCCTGTTTGGCTCGCCCAGACACGTCGGGGTGGAGCGTGGACTTGCGGAATTCCGGTCTGGCCGGCCGGTGGTCCTGACCTCGGAATCGGAGTCGGTGGCGGTCTTGCCGGTCGACGGCATGACCGACCAGGGCCTCGCCGCGTTCCGACAGCTGTGCCTGCCGGGGCGTCCTCATCTCCTCGTTACGGCGCGCCGCGCCCGCGCGCTCGGGCTCAAGGGCGCGGGCGCGACCGGGCTTGCGATCGGCGATCTGCACGACGTCGCTGCGATCTTCTCGCTGGCGGCCGACGCGCAGGTCGGGCGGCAGCTCGATGTCGTCGCCCCTTGCGAGGCCGCCGATGCCGCGATCGGGCTTGCCAAGCTCGCCCAGCGGCTGCCCGCGCTCCTCATCGGCGACGGCACGACGGCGGCGGTGCGTGCCTGCGACCCGCCGCTGATGGTCGTGCCCGCCGCCGCGGTCGCGCAATTCCGTCAGGCGGCGATTGCGTCGCTGGCCATGGCTGCCGAAGCCAACGTCCCGATCAGCGGCGGCGTCCCCGCGCGGTTCGTGGTTTTCCGCGACTCGACCGGCGGCACGCCGATCGCGGTGATCGTGGGCAAGCCGGACCTCGCGCAGCCGGTCCCAGTGCGGCTGCACTCGGCTTGTCTCACCGGGGACGTGTTCGGGTCGCGGCGCTGCGACTGCGGCGATCAGCTTCGCCTGGCGCTTCCCCAGCTCGAGCAGCACGGCGGCGGGATCATCCTGTACCTGGAGCAGGAAGGCCGCGGCCTCGGCCTCGCCAACAAGATCCGCACCTACCAGCTGCAGGATGCCGGCCTCGACACCGTCGATGCCAACACCGTGCTCGGCTTCGACGACGACGAGCGGGACTACGGTATGGCGGTGCGCATGCTGCAGATGCTCGGCTGCAGCCGGGTGCGGCTGTTGACCAACAATCCGGCCAAGCTCGAAGGCCTGTCGCGCGCCGGCATCGACGTGTCGGGACGCGTGCCCCTGCAGGGCCCGGTGAATTCCGACAACCGACGCTATCTCACCGCCAAGGCGACCCGCGCCGGCCACAAGCTCGATCACGTGCTCGGCGTCCTGGCCGAGGCGGGCGAACGCGAGCCTTGACCAGCGCCGCCAGCCGGTCGATCGGAGACCTCGCCTTTCCGGAGGTCGCCCGGCGCCTGCGGGAGACCTCGATCCTGCTCCTGCCGGTCGGCGCGATCGAGCAGCACGGGCCGCATCTGCCGCTCAATACCGACGTGATTGTCGCCGAGGAGCTCGCGCGTCGCGTGGTGGCGCGCTGGGGCGACGCGCTCGATCTCTGGCAGCTGCCGACCGTGTCGATCGGCCTCTCGCGCGAGCACGATTGGGCGCCGGGCACGCTTTCGCTGAGCATTGCGGGCTTCGTCGGGCTCATCCGCGAGCTGGCGCGCGCCATCGTGCGCGCGCTGCCGGCGCGCAATCTCGCAATCGTCAACGGTCACGGCGGCAACCGCGGAGTGCTGGACAATCTCCTGCACGAGCTCGCCGGCGACTTCGCGCTCAATGCCTGCGTCATCCACCCGTTCGACCTGTCGAAGGCGAAGATCGACGCAACGAGCCCCGACGTCCATGGCGGTCTCGGCGAGACCTCGGTGATGCTGGCGCTCGCCCCGCACCTGGTGCGCCGGGAGATGATCGCGAGCGCGCGCTCCGAGCCGGACGCGATCGCGGCTTTGATCTTCGATCGCGGCGCGAGCTTTCCATGGCGCACCGACGACCCGCGCCTGACCGACAGCGGCGTGATCGGCGACGCCCATGCCGCCACCCCGGAGCTCGGACGGGCGATCATCGACAGCGTGGTCGAGGAGGCGCGGGGCGTTCTCGAGCGGCTGTCCGAGAACCAGCGACAGGGGCAAGCAAGGCCGCGCCGTCCGCAGGCTTAGATCCTGTGCCAGATCGGGTCAGCACCCGTTGGGGCCTCGCCGATCACCCCGTCGCGCGCGTGGCTCTGCCGCAACACTCGGAATAATCACGCAAAAGCCCGTTGAACCGCCGGTCGCCGGCAGCGCATAACAAAATTCTGCCATGGGCTTGCGCCACTGAGCGTATCGGGGTGGGGCATTCTTCTGGCCAAAGGAGCTGGAGCAGGAAGCTTTCGGGGTACTGTTGCGGTTGGGGGGTAATCGTGAGGTCGACCAGGGCGACGCTCTTGCGCGTGCTGCTGGCCGTGGCGTTGGCCACTGCGACCGCCATCCATGAAAGTCGCGCGCAGATTTGCACCGCAAACTGTCCGCAACCACCAACGACGCCTACTCCGACGCCCACTCCGACGCTTACTCCTCCGCCTCCGCCTCCGCCTCCGCCGCCACCGCCACCGCCGCCGCCACCGACCCCCGGTCCGCAGTTTCCCGGCGGGGGCGGTTCGAGTTCGCACAATAACACTGTCTTGTACGGTGTTCTCGGCGCGATCGCCGCCGTGGTCATCGGCGCGGGGATCAAGACCCTACTGTTCCCGGATCCGCCCGCGCCCGGCTCGCCGCCTTCGCCGTCTCCGTCCGGCCCGCAGACGCTGACGCAGGTGCAGATTCGCACAACGCAAGGCCCGCCGCCCTCGCCGGGCGGCGGCCAGACCACGACGACCACGCAGCGGCTGCGCCCCGGCTGCACTCTGCCGGCCGCCGGCGCCCCCCACGTGGTGAACGAGCTCGTCCTCGAGACCCGCGCCGGCGTGTCGGACGCGGCGCTCGACCTCATCGCCGCGGCCCACACGATGACGCGGCTCGAGAGCGCGTTTCCCTTCGGGCGCCGGCTGCATCGCTGGCGCATCGACGGCGGCACCTCGGTCGAGGACATGATCCGCAACGTTTGCGCGCGCGACCCGCAGATCACGGGCGCCCAGGCGAATTATCTCTACCAGTTGGCGCAGCAGGAGCAGGAGCCCGTCAACAGCGACCAGTATGCGCCGCAGAAGCTCAATTTGATCGCGGCGCACCGCCTGGCGCGGGGCGAGCGGGTGCTCGTCGCGGTGATCGATTCCGAGGTCGATGCCACGCATCCCGACCTCGCCGGCGCCATCGTCCGCAGCTTCGAGGCCGCGAGCGAAGCCGAGAGGCCGCACGCGCACGGCACCGGAATGGCCGGGGCGATCGCGGCGCATCGCACCATGCTGGGGACGGCGCCGCGCGTCGGGCTGCTCACCGTGCGTGCCTTCGGCACGCGCGCCAACAGCGTGGAAGGCACGACGTTCAACATCCTCAAGGGGCTCGATTGGGCGGCGGCGCAAGGCGCGCGCGTCGTCAATATGAGCTTCGCCGGCCCGTCCGATCCCCGCCTGCGCGATGCGCTCGCCAAGGCCAAGCAGAAGGGCATGGTGCTGATCGCGGCCGCCGGCAATGCCGGTCCAAGCTCGCCCCCGCTCTATCCCGCCGCCGATCCCAACGTGATCGCGGTCACCGCGACCGATCCGGATGACAAGCTGTTTCCCGGCGCCAATCGCGGCAACCATATCGCGGTGGCGGCGCCCGGCGTCGATATCCTGGCGCCGGCGCCGGACGGCACCTATCAGTTCACCACCGGAACCTCGGTCGCCGCCGCCGAGGTGAGCGGCGTTGCCGCCTTGATGATCGAGCGCAATCCGGCGCTCACCCCCAACGACGTCAAAAAGATTCTGATGGACACCGCCAAGCGCATCGGCCCCAAGGGCAAGGACTTCGGCGCCGGGCTGGTCGATGCCTTGCAGGCGGTCTCGGCGGTCAAGCCGCCGCCGGCGGTGCGCTGACGGCTCAGAACGCGTCCCAGCTTTCGGCCGGGAGGTTCTTGCCGTGCCTGACCATGAGCTCGAACGGCGTCAGGCTCGGCACGACCTCGATTCCTGCCTTGCTCGCACCGTTCGGCCTGGGCAACGTCGATATCGACCAGGCGGCGGCAACCGCGGCGACCGCGATAACCGCGGCCATAGTGACGATCTTATGCATGTCCTTCATCCTCTGGCGTGATCAGTTGCGCTCGCATTCGCATGTTTTGCGCAAGCCGAGCGTGATCCGCGTCACACACCGGGATTTTCTTTGGGGGGTGCGGCGAGAAAGAGAGCAGGGCGGACATTGCCGCCGGCGGCGGAGAGGGCGCTTCCCTTCGATCGCGGTCGGTCGTAGGCTCGCCAAAAATCCGACGGCGGGAGGAAGCGCGATGAGCCGCATCAGCCTTGGCGCCTCGAGCCTTGGCGCCGCGATGGCCGTGCTCGCGCTTGCCGCGCCGCTGTCGGGCGCGGCCGCGCAGCAAGGCGCGCTCGACGACCGGCAGCTTCTGGGCATGCGGCTGTTCAATCAGTCGTGCCGCGTCTGCCACACCAAGCCGCAGCTCGCGAGCCCGCTCTATGGGCCCGAGCTGTCGCAGAAGTCCCTCGACGGCCAGGAGGCGGTGATGCGCGAGGTGATCAGCAACGGCACCCCCCGCATGCCCGGCTTCAAGTACCACTTCGAGCCCGCCCAGATCGAGGCCATCGTCGCGTATCTGAAGACAATTCCCGCTCCGGCCGCCGCGGCGATTCCGGCGCGCTGAGCGGATGCGGACAACGGGAGATGATGTCATGAGCGGCGCACGCGGCTTCCTGCTTGTCACCATGGTCGTCGGCTTCGCCTCGGCGGCAAACGCCGATGCGATCCTGAGCGGAACCATCGCCTCGGCGGCGGGCGAGAAGCTCGGCGGGGTGACGGTGTCGGCGAAGCCTGCCGGCGGCACGGTGACCACCACCGTCTTCACCGACGAGGCGGGCGAATATTATTTCCCGCCGCTGCCGCCCGGAACCTACCGGGTCTGGGCGCAGGCGGTGAGCTTCGAGACCGCCAAGGCCGAGGTCGAGCTCAGCGCGCCGCGCAGCCACGGATTCGTGCTCAAGCCGTTGAAGGATTTCGTGCGGCAATTGCCGGGCAACGTCATGCTGGCGGCGCTGCCGGAGGAGACCGAGCAGGACAAGCGCATGAAGCGGCTGGTGCGCAACGTCTGCACCGGCTGCCACACGCCGAGCTACGTGCTTCAGCACCGCTTCGACGAGGCCGGCTGGAGCGCCATCATCGAGCTCATGAAGAACGCCAACGTCTACGGCACCTTCGTCGGCAAGGAGCGCAAGCCCTCGGGCATTCTCGACTATCACCAGAAGGAGCTGGCGGCCTACCTCGCCCACGCGCGCGGTCCCGGCGAGAGCGCCATGAAATTCAAGCTCGAGCCGCGTCCCGCGGGCGAGGCGGCGCGGGTGATGTTCAAGGAATACGACGTACCGCTCGATCCCGACGCCGGGCTTCCCGCCAATTTCGTGCAGAACGACGGCAGCGACTGGTCGCTCGGGACGCCGTCGGTGCTGATCCCGGGCTGGGGCGTGCACGACGCCTGGCTCGATCTCGACGGCCAGCTCTGGTTCACCTGCAATATCCCGAACCGGCGCACCACGATCGGCAAGATCGACGGCAAGACCGGCGAGGTGAAGCTCCTCAAGGTGCCGGCCGTGAACGGTCTCGCCGCGCAGACCCACGGCATGACGCGGGACCCGAACGGCATCATCTGGTTCAACGCCAACAACGGCCGCGGCGGCATCGGCCGCCTCGACCCCAAGACCGAGCGGATCGACGTCTACCTGCCGCCGGCGGGAATGTCGCCGACCGGCGGAGCGGTGACCGTCGATTACGACGGCAAGGGCCGCATCTGGGCGTCCGCGCCGGACGGGGCGCTGCGTTTCGATCCCACGACCGAGCAGTTCACCGAGTTCAAGTCGGTCACCCCGAAGACCGCGAACGGCACCGGGCTGACCTACGGCGCCGCCGGCGACCGCGACGGCAACGGCTGGTGGGCGGAGATGACGCTCGACATCATCGGCCACGGCGACAGCGCGACCGGCAAGTCGCAGGAGATCAGGCTCGCGCCCGTCAAGGAGGAGATGGACCGCGTCACCGAGGAGGAGAGCAAATTCTACGAGACCTACAACCAGCCCGATTTCAACAATCCGTTCCCGTGGGCGCAGGGCCCGCGGCGCATGGGCACCGACAAGAACGCCGACGTGCTGTGGGTCGGCAATTCCTGGGGCGCCAACCTCGCCCGCATCGACACCCGCACCAACGCGGTCAGCTACGTGCCGCTGCCCGGCCAGCAGCAGCCCTATCACGTGGCGGTCGACAAGAAGCACAACGCCTGGACCAACCTGTGGGGCGCCGACCGCGTCCTGCGCTACGATCCGCAGACCGCGACCTGGACGGCGTTCGATCTGCCGACGCGGGGCGCCGAGCCGCGCTACGTCTCGCTGCTCGAGCGCGACGGCGCGCCCACGCAGGTCGTGCTGCCCTATTTCCGCGCCCGCAAGGTCGCGGTCATGACGCTGCGCAGCGAGGCCGACCTGCAGGCGCTGAAGGCGCAGGCGCACAAGTAGGGTGGGCAAAGGCGCCAGCCGCGGCTTCGATGTGATGCGCGGGCTCGCGCGCTCCCCGCTCGTAGGCGGGGACAAGCTTTGCCCACGCGTTCTTTTGTCAATCCGCCAAATGCGCGTGGGCACGGCGCTGCACCGCTCGCGTGGCGAGAGCCGAGTTTTGGCCCGCGCCTTTGCCCACCCTACGCAATTATTAGCCATTCGCTACTCACACCTTCTCGTTCCCGCGACGCGTTGCGCCCGGGTTTTGAACCTTCCCTTCGCCACCCGACGAGGGGTGGCGGAGCGCCGAGAGACGCGGGATGCCCAGCGGGGCATCCCGGCGTGCTCATGACGCGGCACGCCAGGCGCTTGCGAGGCGCCTCGCGTCCCCAGCGGGGGACGCGCGCCTCTCGGCGCTCCACCGTGGCGATTTTTGGCCGGGGGCCGCGCTTCAGTTTCCGGCATTGCCTCCGGATCCGTAGAGCGAG
>WNFG01006288.1_pt1 | contig 17392 bp, 17 predicted proteins | sample 5400431 | NCBI WGS metagenome assembly WNFG01 (sample SAMN13153346, study PRJNA577476) | soil metagenome | isolation source: 120 cm saprolite under Douglas fir tree site 2 hole 3 replicate 2 | place: USA:California | collected 2015-04-18 | reverse complement strand
ACCTTCTCGGCGTCGAACTTGCCCTCGAGCGCGGCGCGCACGCTGCGGTCGAAGCGGACCTTGCCGGTGGCGATCTCGCGCAGCGCGAGCACCGGCGGCTTGTCCTTCGCCTCGAGGAGCGGCCGCGCGCCCGCCATCAGCTGCCGCGCCCGCTTGGTGCCGAGCAGCACCAGGGCGAACCGGTTGTCGACCAGCGGCAGGCAATCTTCGACGGTAACTCGAGCCATCCATTCCTCCAGCGAGCCGGCCTACATAGCCTCAAACCCCGCCACAGTCGAGGAAAAAAACGAACGCGGAGGCGCGGAGGCGCGGAGATCCTGGGGTTCTAAAAAACAAGACCTCCGCGTCTCCGCGCCTCCGCGTTCGTCTTTAGTCACTTTCCGGCTTGCAGACTGGTCCCTCCGTCCGGAGAGGGAGGGGGTTCGAGGAGGTCGTCGAGGGACTTGGGGAGGTCGTCCACGGTGGCCTTCTCGACTTCGGCGACGCGGGGCTGGGCGTCCGAGGAGACGTAGCGGCGCTTGCCGTCCTTGGTCAGGGCGCCGATGCGGACCTTGGCGAGGACCTTGTCGCCTTCGCCGAGCAGCGCAATGGTGCGGGCCCCATCGAACGCCTTGGAGTCGGGCTTCGAGGCGAACGCCGCCGCGCGCAGCCCCGTGATCGAGTACAGCGCGCTCGAGACCTTCCACTTCTTCGCCGGACCCTGCTTCGGCTCCAGCACGGTGAAGGACTCGTCCGCGAAGCCGCCGTCCTTCGGCTGCTCCTTCTTGCGCTCCACCACGATCTTCGGGCTGCCCGGCTGCTCCAGCACGATCTTGCGAACGTCCTCGCGATTCGCGTGCGCCAGCGCCTTGTCCTGCAGGTCGAACAGGTCCTTCTGCAGGTCCTTCAGGACCTGCTGGTCCACCTCGAACACGGTGGGCGCGTCGTCGCGCTTCGCGTACGTCTTCACCGCCACCGAGCCCTTCTGCGGCGCGGGCTGGCCGAGCAGCAGGGTCCTCCGGTAGGTGTCCTTCCCGCCGGCGGCCGCGACGGTGAGCTGCACCGTGATCTTCGCCGGCGACAACCCGTACTGCTTCAGCGCCGCGCCTCCGGCGCTCTCGGCCGCGATACCCGTGGCGCGCAGCGACTTGAGCGCCGTGGCCACGCGGTCCGCCGTGGCCGTGTCCGCGGCGTCCTTCTGCGGCGCGAGCATCTTCCACGACGCGCCATCCTTCTCGAGGGCGTACGCGGGCGCGGTGCCGGCCACCTCCACGCGCCGCATCTCGGCGGTGTCGTCGAGGTGGAGCACGCGCTTGTCGCGCAGGTCGAGCAGCTGCTTCTCGAACGGCGCCTTCGTCCATCCGTCGGCGATGCGCACCGTCTTCTCGCCGGCCTTCCGCACGTAGATGCTCGAGTCGAACGGGTTGCTCTCGCCGATCTCGACCGAGCTCTCCTTGCCGTCCTCGGTCTTCACCGAGACCACGAGGTTCGGCCGGTCCAGCCCGTACTGCGTGGGGTCGGCCTCGCTCAGCTCGCTCTTCTGCTTGAAGTCGGCCACGCCGTTCACCACCGCGTCCACCGTGGACGCGTCCGCCTCCGCGGCCACCGGCTCGACGATCTTCCACGGCGCCGAGGCGTCCGCGCGTGTGACCAGCGCGACCAGCTTCCCGCCGCTGACCAGCTTGACCTGGCGCACCTTGGCCTTGTCCAGCTCGTCGAACAGCTTCGCCGACTTCTCCTTCTGCTCCGCCTTCTTCTCCGTGTCGCGCGTGACCCAGAGGGCCGCGCCGCCGATCGCGGCGGCGAGCGCGAGAACGCCCAGCGTGGTCACCAGCGACTTCGTCGTCTGCTTCATGGCGGGTCTACCGGGCCTTGCGGGTCTGCCAGACGAACAGGCCCGCGAAGAGCAGCGAGAACGGCAGCAGGTCGAAGGCGAACAGCGTCATCTTGTTCTTCTGCTCGGCGGTGAGGAACAGGTGGTTCCCGCTGCGGCTCCTGGGCCGGATGGAGATCTTCGCCTCCTCGTGCGCCACCCAGCTCGCCGTGTTCAGCGCGAAGTCGCGGTTCCCGCGCAGCTGGTAGAACCCGTTGGCGGCGAAGTTCGAGTTGCCGATCACCACCACGCGCGATTCCGCGTCCCCCGATCCGTGGGTCGCGGCGACCGCGAGCGTGACCGGGCCCTTCAGGTCCTTGCCCGGCGTGTACTCCACCCGGCCGTCGCGGATGGGGTCCGTCTCGCCCCAGGAGCGCGGGCCGGTCCTCGCCAGCTCGATCACGCTCCAACCCGCCGGGGCATCCTTCACCTTCGAGACGCTGCGGGCGAGCGGGAAGATGCTGGCCACCTGGAACGGCGAGCTGCGCGGGTTCGTGATCGGGTGGTCGGCATACTCCTGCGCGATCGCGAACTCCGGCTGCTGCGACTCGGTGTCGATCACCTCGTCGTCGCCCAGCTTCAGGCCCCACGCCGCGAAGGCCTTCTCCAGGCCGGAGTGGATGCTGGGATCGATCAGGGCGATGAGCTTCCCGCCCTTGTCCACCCATTCCTGCACGAGCTTCGCCTCTCCCTCGGTGAGCGAGGCCACCGGTCCGGCGAGGACCAGCGCCTGCGCGTCGGCCGGCATCGCCTTGGTGGCAGCCAGCTCGATCTCGGCGACCTGGTAGCCCTCGGACTTGAGCCCGTCGACCCAGAGCTTCATGCCGCGCTCGGTGGCGTCGCCGATGCCGTGCTCGCCGTGTCCCTTGCTGAAGTAGATCTTCTTGGTGGCGCCCCGCGTGACCTCGCCGATGGCGTTGGTGAGCGACTCCTCGCCCACGTCCTTGGCGCGCGACTCCTTCCCTCCCGCCTTGACGATCACCCGCGGGCCGCCCTGGGAGATGTTGAACTCCTTCACCTCCTTGACGTGCTTGGTCGGGTCGAGCATCTCGACCTTCAGCTTGTCGGTCCGCTGCCGGTACTGGCGCAGGCGCTGGTCCAGCTCGGCGAACTCTGGCTCGTTGGGCGCGTAGAAAGCGATCACGCGCACCTCGTCCTTGAGCCCCTTGAGGACGCCGTCGGTCTGGTCGGAGAGCGTGTAGATCTTCTCCTTGGTGAAATCCCAGGTCTTCGGCTTCTTGACCGCGATGTAGTTGAGCCCCGCCAGCGCGAGGACCACGATCAGCGCGGTGGCCGCGCTGATCACTCCGTAGAACGTCCCGCGGCCGGCGAGCTGCGTCCCGAGCGAATCGAGGTTGGTCACCAGGTACGCGGCGACGGCGACGACCCCGAGGACGAGCTGGACCCACACCGCCGGGTGCGAGAACCGGCCGGCGATGAAGAGCCAGCAGAACAACGCGCTGAACAGCGCGACCGCGCCGAAGAGGCCCGCGGCCTGGCCCTGCTGCTTGATGGTCATGGCGTTCAGCTCCAGCGGTGCGCCTCGACCGCGCGGTGCGTGGCGAACAGGCCCAGCGCGCAGATCGAGAGGAAGTAGACGAGGTCCTTCAGGTCGACGGTGCCCTTGCTGAAGGAATCGAGGTGCGAGACCGAGCTCAGGTAGGTGACCACTTCGCGGGTGGCCCCCTCCGTCTCGGCGGCGGTCCAGCCGATGATCCAGGTCATCAGCAGCACCACGAAGGTGATCAGCGCCGCCACCACCTGGCTCTCGGTGAGGCTGGAGATGAACAACCCCAGCGCCATGTACGCGGCGCCCAGCAGGAACAGGCCCGTGTACCCGAGGAAGATGCTGCGCCACTCGACGCCGTTCGGGTCCTTGGTGACCAGCTGCACCAGCGCCGGGTAGAGCAGCGTCAGCGCCAGCGTGCAGACCAGGATGACCAGCGCCGCGAGGTACTTGCCCCAGACGATCTGCCCCGGGGTGACCGGGGTCGAGTAGAGCAGCTCGATCGTCTTTTGCTTCTTCTCCTCGGCCACGAGGCGCATGGTGAGGAACGGCACCACGAAGATGAGGATCACGCCCAGGTTCCCGAACAGCGCGCGGAAGATCGCGTCCTGGAAGTTGAGGCGGTTCATCATCTCGGGCGAGTTGAAGCGCATGTACATCAGCGACGCCTGCTCGTATGCGCCCAGGAGGCGCAGGAAGAAGTACGAGCCGATGACGACGAACAGCGTGAACATCACGTACGCGATGGGCGTCGCGAAGTAGATGTTCAGCTCCTTCTTGGCGATGGCGAATGCGTTTTTCATGGGAGTGCGGCTCGCGGTCAGGCGGAGGTCAGCTTGAGGAAGATCTCTTCGAGCGACGGCACCGGGCCAGTCTGGCCGTCGGCGGTCGCCGCGCCGGCGTGCGCGCGCTGCAAGTTGTCCAGGGTGTCGTAGGCCACGACCTTCCCCTGCGAGATGATCAGCGCCTTCTGGCAGATGGCCGTAACCTCGGGAAGGATGTGCGTCGAGAGCACGATGGTGTGCTTGCCGGCGAGCGACTTGATCAGCTGGCGCACCTCGATGATCTGCGCCGGGTCGAGACCCACCGTCGGCTCGTCGAGGATCAGCACCTCGGGGTCGCCCAGCAGCGCCTGCGCCAGGCCCACGCGCTGCCGCTGGCCCTTGGAGAGGTTGCCGATCACGCGCTGGATGAACTGGGTGCAGTTCGTCTTCTGCGCGACCCGGTCCACCTCGCCCTCGCGCGCCTTGCGCGCAACGCCCTTGATGGACGCGACGAAGCGCAGGTAGGAGCGGACCGTCATGTCGGTGTAGACGGGCGGGTTTTCCGGCAGGTACCCGATGCGCTTCTTGACCTCGAGCGGCTGCTCGAAGACGTCGAAGCCGGACACCTTGACCGTCCCGCTGGTGGGCGGCAGGACGCCGGTCAGGATGCGCATGGTGGTCGTCTTGCCGGCGCCGTTGGGGCCGAGGAAGCCGAGGATCTCGCCGGACTGCACCTGGAAGCTGACGTCGTCGACGGCCTTCAGGTCCCGGTAGCTCTTCGAGAGGTGGGACACCTCGATCATGGCGATCCAACTCCTTGAAAAAAGGCGATTGCGCGGCTGGGAGCGCGCGCAATCTAGAGCATCGAGGCAGGCTGTCAAGCAGTCGGTCCGACCGAGTGCCAACCTGCCGGGCGTTCCGCCGACACGCGCGGCCCGTCGGTTCCTCTGAACAGCGCAACCGGCGATTTTCTTCACGGGCCGCGGCGGAAGTCCGACCTCCCCCGCCATCCGCCGCCCTCGACCGGGGGAGCCGGCTCGACCTACACTCGGGCCTCCGTGAGCGTCGTGGTCCAGAAATACGGCGGATCTTCCGTCGCGGACGTGGAGCGCATCCAGCGCGTGGCCGCCCGGGTGGCGGAGACGCGGGCGCAAGGCCACCAGGTGGTGGTCGTGGTGAGCGCCATGGGCGACACGACCGACGAGCTGCTCGGTCTCGCGCGCCAGGTCAGCCCGGACCCGCACCGCCGGGAGCTGGACATGCTGCTCACCGCTGGCGAGCGCATCTCCATGGCGCTCCTGGGAATGGCGCTGCACGCGCGCGGAGTGGAGGCGGTCAGCTTCACCGGGTCGCAGAGCGGGATCATCACGGACGGGGCGCACACCAACGCGCGCATCCTCGAGGTGCGTCCGGTCCGCATCCTCGAGGAGCTGGGAAAGGGCCGGGTGGTCATCGTCGCCGGGTACCAGGGCGTCTCGCGCGAGAAAGAGGTGACCACGCTGGGGCGGGGCGGAAGCGACACTACCGCGGTGGCGCTGGCCGCCGCGCTAGGCGCCGAAGTCTGCGAGATCTGCTCCGACGTGGACGGCGTGTACACCGCCGACCCGCGCGTGGTTCCTGGCTGGCAGCGGCTCTCGGAGCTTTCTCATGACGAGATGCAGGAGCTGGCCCTCGCGGGGGCGAAGGTCCTGAACGCGCAGGCGGTGGAATTCGCCCGCGACCGGGGCATCGTCATCCACGCCCGCAGCACCTTCGCGCCGGGGCCGGGGACGCGCATCGCGCCGCGCGCCTCGCGCGAGCTGCGCATCTCGGGCGTGGCGCAGGATCCTGATCTGCTGGTCGTGCGCGCGGAGGACGGCGCCGCGCTGGCCGAGCTGCTGCAGAAGCACGGCGCCTGGCCTCGCGAGCTGTGGCTGGACGGTCCGTCCGCGCGGCTCGCCCTGGTGCCGCTGGAGAACGTGCACGGCGCTCCGGTGCTCCTGGACGCGCTCCGCGCCATGCCGGGCGTCACGGTCGAGGAGGGGCTGGCGCAGGTCTCGATCGTGGGCAGCGGGATCGGCGCCTCGCGGGACGAGCTGTCCCGCGCGCTGCGGGCCGCGCAGGTGGCGCCGCGCGCGGTGCTCGTCTCGCCGCTCCGCATCGCGCTCCTGGTGCCGCGCGCGGATGCCGGGGAGTGCGTGCGGCGGCTGCACGCCGAGTTCGTGGAAGGGAGCTGACCATGGCGAAGGCGAAGAAGCGGGCCGTGCGCAAGGCCGCGCCGAGGAAGACCGCGCGCAAGGTGGCCCCACGCAAGGCAGCGGGTTCGGGCGGAGGCGAGCGCGAGATGCTGGTCCGGCGCATCGCGCAGGCGCTGGGCATCACGGTGGCCGAGGCCTTGCTGCGGGCGCTGCGCGAGCTGGCCGAGCGGGTCGCCCCGCAGAAGCCGTCCCGCCCCGACCCCGCCCACGCGCAGGCCGAGAAGCTGCAGGCGAAAGCGACGCGCGTACGGCCGGGAGCGCTGCCGGAGCGCCTCTACCTGCTCCTCGACGGTCGCGGGCTGGACGGCCGGGGCATGCCCGTCGAGGTGATCGACGTGCCCACGGTGGTCGGAAGCGAGCGGCACTGCACGGTGTGGGTCAACTCGCCGCAGATCGAAACGCGCCACCTGCAGTTCGCACGCGACGAGGGCGAGTGGTACGTCGAGGACCTGGGCAGTACCCACGGCACCTTCCTCGGCGACCAGCGCATCACCCGCCGCCGCGTCGAGGACGGCGACGAATACCGCCTGGCCGGCTACCTGAGGCTGCGGACCGAATTGCGCTAGCCGCCGCCGATCGGGCGGCGCTACGCTTTTCCCAGCGCGGACGTTCTGGGATGCGGTCTGGCCGCCGCCGGCGGCGATCACGCCGGAGCGACCTCGATGCCGGCCAGGTCCGCGGCGGCCACCACGCGCGGGTGGACCGCGCGCGCCTCGTCGGCCACGCGCTCGCCGTCCACGGAAGGGGAGAAGTGCGTCAGGAGCAGCGTCCCCGCGGACGCCTCCAGCGCGACGCGCGCCGCCTCGACGCCGGTGGAGTGGCCGCGGGCGTGGGCCAGCTCGGCGCGCGCGTGCTCGTAGGTGGACTCGTGGACGAGGACGTCGGCGCCTCTGCCGAGCTCGACGGCGGCGCGGCAAGGCGTCGTGTCCAGCGCGTACGCCACCGAAGGCCCGCGCCGGACTGGGCCCAGGAACCGCGATCCGTCCACGCGCCGCCCGTCGGGCAGCACCACCGGCCGGCCCTCCTTCACTTCCGCGAGGAGCGGCCCGCGCGGGACGCCCGCCGCGAGCGCCCCCTCGACGTCGAGGGTCCCGGAGCGGTCGGGCAGCGACACGCGGTACCCGAAGGTGGGCACGCGGTGGGCGAGGGCGCGGGTCTCGACCGCGAACGCGGCCGGCGCCTCGCGGGGGAACTCGAGCGTTCCTCCCTCGCCTTCCAGCTCGACGATGCGGACCGGCAGCCCTCCCACGCCGAGCGAGCCTGCCCGGGCGAGCGTCTCCAGCAGCGAGGCGATGCCGCGCGGACCCGTCACCGTGAGCGGCCGCTCGCGACCCTCCAGGCCGAGCGTGCCGAGGAGGCCGGGCAGGCCGTTGAAGTGGTCGCCGTGCAAGTGCGTGATCAGCACCGCGTCCAGGCGCGAGAAGGAGAGGCCGGCCCGGAGCGCGGCCACCTGCGCGCCCTCGCCGCAGTCGCACAGGACCCAGGCTCCCTCGGCGACGACCGCCAGCGCGGACGCGCCGCGCGCCAGGGTCGGCCTCCCCGCCGAGGTGCCGAGCGGCACCACCCGCAGGCGGAAGCTCGAGGTGCGCGCCCTGGCTTGCGCTTCGCCCGCGGCGCCGGACGGATCTTCCGGAGGCGCGCTCATGCGGTCCGCTCCAGCACGACGGCGTGCCGGCCGCAGAGGCGCGCGGTCCCACTCTCGACCCGCGCCGGCCGGGCTCCGGGAACCGCGTACGGCTCCGCCCCGGAATCGAGCACCGCGCGCCACCTCCCCGGCGGAAGCTCCACCTCGCGCTCCTCCTCGGAGAAGAGGGCCACGACCGCGATCTCCTTGCCCGCGCTCCAGCGCCGCAGCACCAGCGCGGGACCTTGGCGCCGCGCTTCGAGCGCGTCCCGGCGGTCGTCCTGCAGCGCGGGATGCTCGCGGCGCAGCGCGAGCAGGTCCCGGTGCCAGAGGAACCCCGCGCGGCCCGCCGGGGTGTCCCGGTTCGCGCGGTCGACCTTGCTGCGCAGGAACGTCTGCTCGTCCTGCGGGTCGGGGACCTCGCCGGCCCAGGAGAATGCCTTGAGCTCCTCGCGCCGACCCTTGCGCACGGCCTCCACCAGCGCCGGGTCGCCGTGGCTGACGAAGTACTGGAACGGCTCGGTCGCGGCCCACTCCTCGCCCTGGAAGAACAAGGGGAGCGCCGGCGAGAGCGCGGTCAGCGCCGCGGCGACCCGCAGCCCTCCGGGCGAGGTGAGCGCGGCCAGCCGCTCGCCGCGCGCGCGGTTGCCGATCTGGTCGTGGTTCTGCGCCGCGACCACGAAGCGCCGGCCGCTCAAGTGGGCGCCGGGCGTGCCGTGCTTGCGGCCGCGATGCTTGGAGTACGCGCCGCCGTAGTGCCAGCCCGAGCGCAGCGCGGAGACCAGCGCGTCGAGCGGCTCGATCGCCGGCGGGGCGAAGTCCTCGTAGTACCCGGACGACTCGCCGGTGAGAGCGACGTGCAGGGCGTGGTGGAAGTCGTCCGCCCAGGCTGCCGAAAGCCCGTACCCGCCGCGCTCGGGAGGCTCGACCAGGCGCGCCTCGTTGAGGTCGCTCTCCGCGATCACGTGGATCGCGCGTCCGGTCTCGCGCGCCTCGCGCTGCACGGCATCGTTCAGCTCGCGCAGGAGGTGCACCGGCGAATCGTCCACGATGCCGTGCACGGCGTCCAGCCGCAGCCCGTCGAATCCGCCTCCCGCGCTCGCCACCCAGCGCAAGGCGTTCTCGATCACGAAACGCCGCACCGGGCCCGAGTCGGGGCCGTCGTAGTTCACCGCGTCTCCCCAGGGCGTGCGGTGGCGCGAGGTGAGGTAAGGCCCGAACTCGCCCAGGTAGTTCCCCTCGGGTCCGAAGTGGTTGTAGACGACGTCGAGGAAGGCGGACAGTCCCCGGGCGTGAGCCGCCTCGACCAGGCGCGCGAGCCCCGCGGGTCCGCCGTACGCCGCGTGCGCGGCGAAGAGGTCCACGCCGTCGTAGCCCCAGTTCCGCGCGCCGGGGAAGGCGGCGACCGGCATCACCTCGACGGCGGTGTAGCCCGCCTCGGAAAGCTCTCGCAGGTGACGGGCGGCGCCGCCGGCCGTGCCCTCCCGCGAGTAGGTGCCGAGGTGGATCTCGGAGAAGACGAGCCGCTGCAGCGGGTGCTGCGGGCCGCGCGAGCGGGGCGCGATGTCGGCCAGATCCACCACCTCGCTCGGTCCGTGCACTCCTTCGGGCTGGAGCAGCGAGGCGGGGTCGGGGCGCTCGCGCCCGTCGGGGAAGCGGTAGACGTAGCGCGCGCCGGGACGCACGCCCTCCAGGGTGGCTGCGTAGTAGCCCTCGCCGTCCGCCCGCAGGCGCGCGGTGGGTCCGTCCACGATCTTCACTTCCAGCGAGCTCGTTCGAGGGGCCCACACCCGAAACGAGGTGCCGCCCCGACCGGGGACGGCGCCGAGCCAGGGTTGCCAGTCGGCGTGAACACCCACGGATAGCCGACGCGCAGCTTGCCGCCGGACTGCGGCTTCTCGAACTCCCAGCCGCGCACGACCTTCACCACGCACAGCGACAGCTCGCGGTCGCCCATGCCCTCGGCGGTGGCGCCGATGACGTGACCGCTGGGACCGATGTCGAAGCGCGCCACGAGCTTGCCCTGGAGCGTCTTGCGCTCCTGCAGACGCTTCTCGTAGCAGTCGCGAATCTCGCGCGTGTGGTTGCGGATGTAGTCGCCGATGAGGCGCCGCTCCTCGCCCGCCGGCGCGGGAGGGGCCGCATCGTCCCCCGCCGCATCCTCCTCGATCGCCATCGAGGCAGCCTTGGGCTTCGCGCCGCCGTCGCCGCCCCCGGGCGGAGGAGCAGGCTGTTCGGCCTTCTCCGGCGGAGCGGAAGGAGCAGCGTCCTCCGCGCGAGCCGCGGCGCAGACGGCGAGCGCGGCGGCCAGGAAAAGCAGTGCGGAGCGGGAGGGTAGGGGAGTCACTCGACCCAAGGGTAGAGGGGACGCGGAGTAGCGGTCAATTTGCGGGGTGTGGCCGAGGAGCACGTCCGACGCGTCCAACCCACGTTCACGCACCAGAGCACCCGAAATGCGCCACCCTGACGCACCTGTTACGGTCTGAGAGATGCGCCGCGCACGGTTCTACCTGACGCTGCTTGCGCTCACGTTGCTGCCGCAGATGCTGGCGGCGACGGACCTGGTGCGTTGGCTGCAAGCGCGCGACGTCACGTGGCTCTCGCTGTCCGTTCCGGGCGTCCTGCTGCTCCTCAACGTCCCCATGGCCTTCGAGGTGCTGCGGCGCAAGCGCAAGGCGCGGCTGCCCCGCGCGCTCGCCGCCGCGGTGCAGACGCCCTGGACGGCCTGGTGGCTGGGCAGCATCTTCTACGCCCTGCTGCTGCTGTTCTGGGGGGCGGGCGCGCTGGTCGCGCGGCTGTTCGGCGCCGATGCGCAGATGCCGCTGTGGGTCGCCCTCTCTCCCTTCGCGCTCTCGCTGTACGGCACGCTGTTCGGCGCGCACGCCCTGAGACGCGAGCGCGTCGAGGTGCCGGTCGCGGGGCTTCCTCCGGGGTGGCACGGCGCCCGGATCGTGCAGCTCTCCGACCTGCACTCGGGCCGGCACGTCACCGCGGAGCGGCTGCGGCGCATCGCCCGCCGCGCGGCGCGCCTCCGGCCCGACGTGCTGGTGGTGACCGGCGACATCGTCCACAACTCCACGGCGTTCGCGCGCCAGGCGGCCGACGCGATCGCCTCCATCCCCGCGACGCACGGGACCTTCGCCATCCTGGGCAACCACGACTTCTGGGCCGGCGCCGACGCGGTGGATCGCGAGCTGACGGCAGCCGGCATCCAGGTGCTGCGCAACCGCGGCATCGCGCTCGAGCGCGGCGGCGACCGCATCTGGCTGTGCGGCGTCGACGACCCGTGGTCGGGCCGGTGCGACCTGCGAGCGGCGCTGCGCGGCCGGCCGGAAGGCGCCGCCACCGTGCTGCTCTCCCACCAGCCGAACACCTGGCCGCTCGCGCAGAAGGCCGGCGTGCATCTGCAGCTCTCCGGACACACGCACGGCGTGCTGTGGCTGCACCGGTCGCTCTCGCTCGCCCGGTTGATCACGCCCTTCGTCGCCGGGCTGTACCGCGCCGGGACCAGCTTCCTCTACGTGAATCGCGGCGCGGGCTCGGTGATGCCGGTCTTCCGCATCGGCGCCCGCCCCGAAGTGACCGAGCTGACCCTCGTCCCGGCGGCCACGCCGGATCCGGTTCCCGAGCCGGCCTGACGCGCGGGGGACAGCGGACGCCAGCCCCCGCCGCCAGCCGCCCGCCGCAGGCCGCAGGCCGGTGGGGCTCCTGCGCGGGCCCCAGCCGATCCCCCTGGTGCTGTCCCCGGTGGCGCTCCCGCGCGAGGAGCTGTCCGCGCTCGGGCGCGCGGCGCGGCTGGTCGTCTCCGCGCTGGTCAAGGTCTCCCGCGAGCTGATCGAGGGATCGCCCGAGCGCGCCAAGCTCCTCTTCCACCACCTCTCGCCGCTCGAGCAGGAGGCGCTCCGCACCCGGTGGCGCGAGGCGGAGGAGCTGCTCATCGGCCGCGTGGACTGGTTCGTCGACCGGGCGGGTCGCCCGCGCGCGCTGGAGGTGAACGCCACCATCCCCGCGATGCCCGCCTACTCCGACGCGGCGGCGCTGGGCTGGCTGCAGGCGTGGCCGATCGGTTCCGCGATTGAAAAGCGCAGCGCCGCCGATTACGGCGGCGGCTGGGCGGAAGCGCTCTTCGCCAGGTCGCACAGCAACGCCGGGTGGCTGGCGGACGGACTGCTGCAGGCCGCGCGGCGCGCCCGGCGCGAGCTGCCGCTGCGCGTGCAGCTCCTTCACCGCGAAGGCGATCCGCAGCGCTCCGAGCTGGTCGCGCTCTCGCGGCTCCTGCTCCAGCGCGGTTGCGCGGAGGCCCGGCCGTGCACTCCCGCCGACGTGGCGCTGGACGGCGCGCCGGATCGCGTCCTCTACCGTCATCTCTTCGCGCGCTACGTCGAGCCCGGCACCCCGCTGGCCCGGGCCTTCCTGGACCCGGTGCGCCACGGAATGTGGAACCGCGTCGACGGCTGGCTGGAGACCAAGGGGCTGCTGGCCGAGCTGTCGTTGCGCGCTGATTCGCCCGCGCTGTCTTCCGAGGAGCGCGACGCAGTCCACTCGCTGGTCCCGTGGACGCGTCTCCTCGACGACGTGTCCGACGCCCACCTCGGCACGGGCGAGGGGTACATCCTCAAGCGATCGCACGACTACGGCGGCAAGAGCGTCGTCATCGGCCGGGAGACGGGCGCGGCCGGCTTCCGCGAGGTGCTCGCCTTCGCGCGGCGCGACCCGCCGGGCAGCTGGGTGGCGCAGGAGCTGGTCGATTCGCCCCCGCTCGATCGGTTCTTCGCGCTGCACGCGCCGGGAGAGCCGGTGCGCGCCGGCCGGGGGCCGCTGCACCTCGACATCTCCACCTACGCCTCGCTGATCGAGGGCGTGCCGGCCGGGGGCAGCGTGTGCCGCGGAGCTCCCGGGCGGGTGGTGAACATCGTGGGAGGAGGCGGCGTCGCCCCGCTCTACCCCGAGGACGTGCTGCAGGAGGCGCTCGATGCGGCGTGATTCAGGCCTGGCCGCGATCCTTGGCGCGCCGGCGCGCGATGTCCTCGAGGAAGCTCACCGCGAGGAAGTGGCGCAGGCGATCGATGCAGGGGTAGTCCGGGGCGAAGCAGTACTTCTGGTGGAACTGGCACAGCCGCCCGTTGCGGTCGCGGCAGAACTGATCGAACCCTCCCTCGTCGCACGGGTCGTCGATCGCCGCGGCGACGCGGGCAGTGCGCTCGGGAGTGAGGAGGACGTCGTCGTTCGCCGCATGCTGCGCCGGAAGCTTCATGACGTCTCCAAGAACCTTGTGCGCGACGGAGTCTAACCCGATGAGCCCGCAGATCACCTTCAAGAGCACTCCCTCCCGCGCGCCGGCACCCGGGGAGGCGCTCACCGACTTGGCCGGGAAGACCGTCCCCCCCGCGCCCTCGCTGGCGGAGGTGGTGCGCCCGGAGTACCGCCCCAGCCACGGGAACCCCCCGGATCGCCTCCCGGCGGCTCCCTACGGGGTTTCCGACCTGGGCGCCGCCGCGGCGCTTCGCGTCATCGGACCGGAGCGGGAGGCGTGGATGCAGGGGATGCAGAGCGCCGACGTGTCCGCCGCCCCGATGGGTGGGGCGGTTGCGGCCCTGTTCCTGGGCGGGAAGGGGAGGCTGGTCACGGAGGGGCTCGTCTGGCGCTTTCCCGAGGAGCTGATCGTCACCACCCTGCCGGAGCGGCTCGACGCGCTGCAGGAACACCTGGACAAGCTGCTGATCATGGAGGACTGCGAGCTGTCCCGCGCCGAAGGGCTGCATCGCCTCCGCTTCGCGCCGGGCGAAAGCCCGCTGGGCAGGTTCGAGGAGGTGATCGGCTCGCTCCAGCCGCTCGGGCTCGAGCTTCTGGTCCCGGCCGAGCGCGCGCCGGAGCTGATCGCGGCGCTGCCCGCCGCCCCTCCGGCAGCCGTGGAGGCGTGGCGTGTCGCCCTCGGCGTGCCCGCCTGGGGCAGCGAGCTGGACGAGGAGGCCACGCCGGTGGACGCCGGCCTCGACCGGCAGATCTCCTTCGCCAAGGGCTGCTACGTGGGGCAGGAGGTGGTGGCCATGGCTACCTACCGCGGCCGCGTGGCCTGGAACCTGGTCCGCCTCCAAGTTCAAGGCGCCGTGCCCGCGCCCGGCGCGCGCCTCGATCCGTCGCGGCCGGCGCAGGGCAAGCGCGGGCGGGTCACCTCGGCGACGCAGGCCGGTGGAATTTCGGCGCTGCTCGGGTACGTTCACAAGGAGCTGATCGTGCCGGGCAGCGCGGTCGCGCTGGAGGACGGCCGCACCGCCACGGTGCTCGGCCTGCCGTATGGTTCGCTCCCCGGAGCAGGAGTCTGCGCATGAAGATCCTCGCGGCCATCCACGATCTGATGTTCTCCAGCAAGGTGAACGCGGCTGCGCGCGGGAAGGCCATCTCGTGGCTGCCGCGCGGCACGCCCGTCGCCGAGCACGTCGCGAAGGAGAAGCCCGACGTGCTGCTCATCGATCTCGCCAGCCCGGCGTTGAACGCGGTCGAGGCGGTGCGGACCATCAAGTCCGCTCCCGAGACGCGCGAGGTGGTGGTGATCGGCTACGTGGACCACACGCGCGAGGACTTGATCGCGGCGGCGCGCGCGGCAGGCGCCGACCACGTCATGAGCAAGGGCGAGTTCGCGCGGCGCCTGCCGGAGCTGCTGCAGGACGCTTGAATACGTCTGCTTACTTGACGGCCCCGATCCTGCTCCGTGCATGATGGACCATGCGAATCGAGCGCACCGACCTGGACGAGGCGATCGCGCAGCAGATTCTCACCGGCCCGCAGGGAGCGGCGCTCTGGCGCCTGTTGCAGTCGCGCCAGCCAGTGGCCGGCGCCGTTCCCGCGCCCGTGCCCGAGGCCCCGCAGCGCCGGTTCACCGGCCTGAACGTCGCCTACTACTTCGGCGCGCTGCTCGTCATCAGCGCCATGGGCTGGCTGATGACGCTGGGGTGGGAGGCGTTCGGCGGCAAGGGCATCTTCCTCATCGCGACCCTCTACGCCTTCTTCTTCACCATGGCCGGGCTTCGCCTGCTCGCGCAGCCGCAGACGCGGACGCCGGGCGGGTTGCTCGTCACCATGGCCGTCTGCATGACGCCGCTCGCCGTGTACGGCCTGGAGCGCATGACGGGCCTGTGGCCCGGCGCCGACCCGGGTGAGTACCGCGGGTTCTTCCCCTGGATCCGCGGCGGGTGGTTCCCGATGGAAGCGGCCACCGTGCTGGCCGGGCTGATCGCTCTGCGCAAGGTGAGGTTCCCCTTCCTGGTGGCGCCGATCGCGTTCGTCCTCTGGTTCATGTCGATGGACGCCGTGCCGGCCCTCTTCCACGCGCAGCCCTGGGACGGGGACATCGCCAGGCGGGTCTCGATCGTCTTCGGGCTGGCCCTGCTGTTCGTGGCGTTCCAGGTCGACCACCGCACCGAGGAGGACTACGCCTTCTGGCTCTACTTCTTCGGGATGATCGCCTTCTGGGGCGCGATCACCTCGATGCAGAGCGACCGCGAGCTGAGCAAGCTGCTCTACTGCGCGATGAACCTCGGCTTCGTGGTGCTGAGCGTGCTGCTCCGCCGGCGCGTCTTCCTCGTCTTCGGCGCCATCGGCGTGAACGCGTACCTCGGGCACCTCGCCTGGCGCGTGTTCGAGCATTCGTTGATCTTCCCCTTCGTGCTCACGCTGCTCGGCCTGGGGATCATCACCGCGGCCGTCTACTACCAGCGGCACCGAGCCGCCATCGAGCTGCGCATCGAAGGCTGGGTCCCGCTCTGGGTGCGCGACCTGCTCCCGCCCGCGCGGCTGGCCGCGCGATGACGTCGGCCCAGGCGGAGAGCTGGATCGGCCGGACGGGGCAGCGCACCAAGGCCATCGTCACGCTCGCCATCGCGTGCTTCGCGCCCGCGGCGGCGGTGTTCGCGTTCTCCGTCGGGGTCGCCTACGTGGCCATCGGCTTGCTGGCCGTCGCGGTGCTGTCGTTCGTCGCCTTCGCCACCACCGTCCGCTGCCCGAAGTGCCGCAAGTCCATCTCCTGGATGGTGCTCAGCACGCGCCCCTCGCCGCGGTGGCTGAGCGACCTGTTCGCGCTGGAGGAATGCCCGGCCTGCGACGACGGCGGGAAGCCGGCCTTAGCGGCCCGATGAACCTCGGCCCGTGCATCCTCGCATTTGCGCTCGTCGCCAGTGGGTCAGTGGAGGTGGCGCGGGCGGGGCCGCCTGCGGCGCGGGCCACTTCCTCTCCGGCGAACCTTCAACTCCGGGAGGGGGACCTCGTGTTCCACCGCTCGCGATCCGCGCAGAGCCAGGCGGTCGCGCTCGCGACGGGAAGCGCCTACACGCACATGGGTGTGGTGCTCGTTTTCGACGGGCGCCCCGTCGTGCTCGAAGCCGTCCAGCCGGTGAAGCTGACGCCGCTTCCGGTCTGGATTGCGCGCGGGGAGAAAGGGCGGGTGGTCGTCAAGCGGCTCCGGGACGCGGAACGCGTGCTGACGCCCGCGGTAACGCTGCGCATGCGCCGGCTCGCGAAGAGCTGGCTCGGCAGGCCTTACGATCTGCAGTTCCGCTGGGACGACGAGCGACTCTACTGCTCCGAGTTGGTCTACAAGCTCTACGAGCGCGCGGCCGGCATCCGGATCGGAGCTCTGCAAAAGGCGAAGGATCTCAACCTGCGAAGTGGCGAGGTCCAGCGACTGCTGGCGCAGCGCTTCGGCGGAACGAAATCGTCGTTCGACCCCGAGGAGACGGTGATCTCGCCGCAGGCGATGTTCGATGATCCGCGGCTCGTCACCGTCTTCGAGAATTGAACAAACGCGACGAAGCGTCCCGTCCCGGGGCTGATGACTCGTCGCTTCTCGCGTCGTGCACGCCAGCCGATGCGCCGAGCCTCGTCCTCCAAGCACGACATAACTGGATCTCGGTTGCTTTTCAGGTGAGGTGACACCGAGCGCAGCGAGCACGAGGGCGTGCATGCGAGTCAATGATCACTCTTCAAGCCTTGCGGAGCGTTGCGGCGGTGAAACGCCATCTCGGAGCGGCCGCCGCGTGCACGCCTTGACGCAGCGCGCCCCGCCCCGGCGCGGATCATCCTGCACTCACCCTGACGGAGTCCCGGAACCGGCTGCAAGCCGGTCGACCGATGCGCGCGCTCGTTCCATGAACGCGCGACCGTACATCTGCTCAGCGGCGTGTTGGTTGTGCGCACGGCAGAGCAGGCGGATCCGGTCCGCTCGGTGGAGATGCGTTCGCGCGAAGCCGTCGCGGTGATCGAATTCGAGGGCAGAAGTCTCGCCGCACCTGCGGCCATGCTCGTCGGTGAACGTGCAGCGGCCGCCGTCGCGCTCGAAGACCTCGCGTTTGATGGCGTCCGGGATGTGACGCGAAGGCGCTGCGTCCGCGTCTTCGGCCGGGGCGCGTCGCGCCT
>WNFG01002332.1_pt1 | contig 17392 bp, 15 predicted proteins | sample 5400431 | NCBI WGS metagenome assembly WNFG01 (sample SAMN13153346, study PRJNA577476) | soil metagenome | isolation source: 120 cm saprolite under Douglas fir tree site 2 hole 3 replicate 2 | place: USA:California | collected 2015-04-18 | reverse complement strand
AGGTCCGGGACCCCGTCCGCCAGGCACTACGACCTGGCCGCGAGGAGCTCGCTGCACGGATCCGGAGGAAATGCCGGAGATGGAAGCACGGGACCCCGGCCGAAAATCGCCACGGTGGAGCGCCGAGAGGCGCGCGTCCTTCCGCTGAGGGGCGCAAGGCGCCTCGCAAGCGCCGGGCGTGCCGCGTGATGGCACGCTGCGGGTGCCGCTGCACCCGAGCGCCGTCTCGGCGCTCCGCCACCCCTCGTCGGGTGGCAAAGGAAAGGTTCAAACCCCGGGCGCAAATGCGTCGCGGGAACGAGGAAGCGTGAGTAGGGAATGGTGAATAGCGAATAGGAGCAACGGGGTTTTCTATTCGCTATTCGCCACTCGCTATTCGCCGGGCTGTTTGACATCGTGAACATTCGTAGGGCGGATTAGCGTCAGCGTAATCCGCCACCCAACCCCGGTCTGGCGGGTTACGGCGCAACGCTAACCCGCCCGACGGGGCTACTGTCGGCTGTTCGACATCGCGAGATGGCGGCTACTTCGGCACGTTCTTGATGTAGTCGACGAGGAACGTCCGCACGTCCGGCGGCACCGACAACGCGGCCTGCGCCACCTTGGGCGTGTCGGGTCGCGCCTCCCACTGCGGCACGAAGCCGAAGCTCCGCTCCGCCTCTTCCGCATAGGCCTTGTCGCCGTTGACGCGGGTGATCGCCGCGCGCAGCGCCGCGACCGCCGGCGCGGGAACGCCGGGCGGCATCACGATCACCCGCTGGATCACCCCGTCGGCGGCGATGATCGCCTTGTAGATGTCCCAGAGCCGGCCCGACGGCATCGCGCCCTTGATCGACCGGTAGATCATGAAGGCGGTGCCGGTGAAGTAGCCGGCAATGCTGCCGTCGCGCGGCGCCACCTCGCCCAGGTATTTGGCGCCGACGATGCCGCCGGCGCCGTCCATGTTCTGAATGATGATGCTCGGCGCGCCGTCGATGTGGCGGGCGAGATGCTTGGCGAACAGCCGCCCCTCGATGTCGGTCGGTCCGCCGGCGGCGAAATTGATCAGGATGGTGAGCCGCTTGCCCTTGTAGAACGGCTCGTCGGCCTGCGCCGCGATCGTCGCGAGCACGACGCAAAGCGCAATGGCGGCGCGCACCAGGAGCATGTTCTGCCCGGCCCGGTCTTGATCGTCGAGCTTACCCGGCACCGCCGCGCCCGGGAAGCTCCCCGCCGTTGCCCGAGCGTCGGCGCGGGCATGACAATCCGCAGCGGGCGTGGCACAAGATTGCAAAGCGATTGCGAAAGGGAAACGCCGTGCTGGAAAAAACCCGCAGCTTCAACGCCTACGACCGGCCGCACGACGATCTGCGCGAGTTCATCACCCGCGCCGAGCGCGCCGGCGAGATCGCGCGCATCAAGGGCGCCGACTGGAAGCTCGAAATGGGCACGCTCGCGGAGATCGTGAACCACGCGCGGCCGGAGCCGCCGGCGATCCTGTTCGAGGACGTGCCCGGCTATCCCGGCGGCATGCGGCTCCTCTCCGGCGCCACCAATTCCTCGAAGCGGCTCGCCATCACCCTCGGCCTACCGGTTCCCGACGGCCCGCTCGCCGTGGTGCGCGCCTATCGCGACCGCATGAAGACGCACCGTCCGATCCCGCCCAGGACCGTGGCGAAGGGGCCGGTGCTCGAGAACGTCGACCGCGACGAGAAGGTCGATGTCCTGAAATTTCCGGTGCCGCTGCTGCACGAGCGCGACGGCGGCCGTTACATCGGCACCGATGACCTCGTGATCATGCGCGATCCGGAGGAGGGCTGGGTCAACGGCGCGACCTACCGCGTCATGGTGCACGACAAGAACCACGTCTCGCTCTGGATCTCGCCGGGCAAGCATGGCCGCCAGATCCGCGAGAAATATTTCCGCGCCGGCCGGCCCTGCCCGGTGCTGATCTCCTGCGGCCACGATCCGCTCCTGTTCCTCGCCGGCGGCAACGAGCTCAAGTTCGGCCTCTCCGAATACGACTATGCCGGCGGTCACCGCGGCGAGCCCTGCGAGGTCGTGGCGAGCGAATTGCACGGGCTGCCGATGCCGGCGCATGCCGAGGTCGTGCTCGAAGGCGAATTGATCGAGAACGTCACCGCCAAGGAAGGGCCGTTCGGCGAGTTCACGGGCTATTACGCCTCGAGCCCGAGCGAGCAGCCCCTGGTCGAGGTCAAGCGCGTCTATTACCGCGACGATCCGATTCTCGGCATCGCCTCGCCGATGCGCCCGCCGTCGGACTTCTCGTTCTCCAAATGCGTGATGAAGGCCGGCATGATCTGGGACGAGGTCGAGCACGCCGGTCTCTCCGGCGTCGCCGGGGTGTGGGTGCACGAGTTCGGCGGCGCGCGCATGTTCAATGTCATCGCCATCAAGCAGGCCTATCCCGGGCACGCGCGCCAGGCCGGCCTCCTGGCGGCCGGCTGCCAATCCGGCTCCTATCTCGGCCGCTTCGTGGCGGTGGTCGACGAGGACGTCGATCCGACCGACCTGTTCGACGTGATGTGGGCGATCTGCACGCGCTGCGATCCCGCCCACGACATCGAGTTCGTGCGCCGGGCGTGGTCGGGCCCGCTCGATCCGATGCTGGACAAGGCGAGCTCGACCAATTCGCGCGCCATCATCGATGCCTGCCGCCCTTACGAGCGGCTCAAGGATTTTCCGGTCGTCGCGCGCGCGAGCCCCGAGCTCACGCGCAAGGTGAAGGAAAAATTCGCCGACCTCTTGGGCAAGATCGGCTGCGCCTAGCCGCGAGAGCGCTACGCCCGCGGGCGCAGGCGCTGGATCTGCAGCTGCGCCAGAAACGGCACCAGCGGATGCGCCCCCATCTTCACGATCGTCGGCAGGTCGAGCTTGATCAGCGCCTCGCGCTGATCCGGCGGCAGTTGGAACCGGTCGGCGAACGCCGCGGCGTCCTCGAGATATTGCGCGCGCAGCTCGGCGTCGTGGGCGAGACCGTGCAGCGCCGAGGTGAGCTCCACCAGCTCGGGCTTGATCGCGGGATAATGGGCGGCGCGCTCCGCTTCGCCGTGGCCGCCGATCCAGGCGAGCGAGGCATAGTTGTGGTGCCAGCTCGGATCCATGGACACGATGTCGGGCTTGCGCTCGCCCAAGGCGCCGGCGGCGCAGGCCCAGCAGCGCAGCTCGATGTTGCCGGTATCGTCGAGCTCGGTCTCGTCGTAGCCGATCAGCGATTTCAGGTTTCCGGCCGTGAGCTTCGCGAGCGTGCGGTTGTCCCAGTCGAGCTCCGGATTGGAATAGCGGTCGGTGCCGGGAAAATGCGACATGCCGCCGCTCGACAGCACCACGGTCTTCAGCCCGAGCGCGGTCACCGTGCGCGCCACCGCCTGCCCGAAGGCGTAGCAGCGCTCCATCGTGGGCTGCGGCGGCAGGTAGGCATTCACGTAGATCGGCAGCACCGGGCCGGTGTGGCCGAGATGGGTCAACGGGATCCCGATCGCGTAGTCGATCTTGGCCGTGCTGGTGAAGGCCGGGTCGAAATTCTGCCGGTAGAGCTGGCGCACGATCTCGAACCCGATCTCGCTCGGAATCTTCCAGTGAAACTTGCGGCCGGCGAATGCGCCGGTCGCCTCGCCGCCGACATGGACGGTGAACGGCGGCGCCGCATTGTGGAAGAACTGCTCGGCGTGGTCGTTGGAGAAGATGATCCAGAGGTCGGGCTCGAGCGCGCGCAGCTTGTTGCCGATATCGGCCGCCACTTCGCGCACGTGCTCGACGTTCTTCTTGTCCTCGGTCTCCGGCATGGTGAAGAACTGGGGAGCATGGGGCAGCATCGCCCCGCCGATCACGGTCGACATCATGGCGTCTTCTCCTCGGCCCGCGCCGCCCGTGCCGAGCACGCGGACCTTCGTGGCGCGAAAATACGCCGCCATGCGCCCCGCAACAAGGCGACGCTTCACAGCCGAAGCAGAAGCAAGTACGCTTTCGAGACGATCGGGCGGCGAGCGCCCGCGTTCCTGCCGCGTCACACCCCGCGAAGCCGCAAGAGGAGCCCCATGGTCGAGGTGCCGATAACCATTGCCTGCGGCAATTACGACCGCACCCGCGCCCTCCGCGACGGCCGCGTGAGGGTGGAGGGCTGCGCGGTCACCTACCTGCCGCTGTACCCGGAGGAGATCTTCTTCCGCGCCTTCCGCTATCAGGAATTCGACGTCTCGGAGCTCTCGTTCTCGAGCTATATCCGCACCGTCGCCGCCGGGACCTCGGCCTATGTCGGCATTCCCGCCTTCGTGTCGCGGCTGTTCCGGCATTCCGGCATCTATGTCCGCGCCGATGCCGGCATCCGCGAGCCGGCTGATCTGCGCGGCAAGCGGGTCGGTCTGCCGGAATACCAGATCACCGCCGTGGTCTGGATGCGCGGCATGTTGCAACACGAGTACGGCGTCAAGCCGACCGAGATCCATTGGCGCAGCGGCGGCCAGGAGGAAGCCGGCCGCGACGAGCGCACGCCGCTCAAGCCGATCGCGGGCCTCGACCTCGCGCCGATCGGCAAGGAGCAGACCCTCGTCGGCATGCTGCGCGACGGCGAGCTCGACGCGCTGTTCACGGCGCGCGCGCCGTCGTCGTTCTTGCGCGCCGAGCCGCACATCAGGCGGCTGTTTCCCGACACCCGCGCGGCCGAGCAGGCCTATTACCGGAAGACCCGCATGTTCCCGCTCATGCATCTCGTCGGCATCCGCAAGGAGCTGGTGCAGAAATATCCGTGGCTCCCCTCCAGCGTCTACAAGGCGTTCTGCGAAGCCAAGGCGCTGGCGATGATCGATCTGCTCGACGTCAACGCGTTGATGGTGTCCCTGCCCTGGCTGATCCCGGAGACGGAAGCGACCATCGCGGCCATGGGCAAGGATTTCTGGGCCTACGGCATCCACGAGAACATGCGGGAGATCATGGCGCTCACGCAGTATGCTCATGAGCAGGGCCTGGTCGACCGCCGGGTGCCGGTCGAGGAGCTGTTCCATCCCTCGATGTTCGAGATTTCGAAGGTGTGATCTGCGACGTCATGCGCGGGCCTGTCCCTGCGGCTTGTCAGGGACAAGCCGATCGGTGCGTATAGAGCCGTAATCTGGTGGAGCTTTTGGATGGCGCAGCAAGCTCGGGTGATCGTCGTCGGCGCCGGACCGGTCGGGGCGGTGATGACGCTCGCGCTTACCAGAAGGGGCATACCGGTCACGCTCCTGGAGCAGCTGCCGGATGCCGCCGAGGATCAACGCGCCGCCACCGTGCATCCGCCGACCGTGGAGATGCTGGTGGAGCTCGGGCTCAAGGACGAAGCCTTCTCCGACGTGCCGAGCGGCGGGATGTCGGCGCCGCTGTTCCACTTCCGCGACCGCATCACCGGCGAGCTGGTCGCCGTGTTCGACATCAACATGCTCTCCGGCGAGGTGCCCTATCCGTTCGTCCTGCAATGGGAGCAATACAAGCTCGTGCATGCGGCGCTGCCCCGCATTCGCGCGACCGGCATCGCCGAGGTCCGGTTCTCCACCAAGGTGACCGCGCTCGCCCAGCACGCCGACCACGTCGACGTCACCGTCGTCAACGAGGCCGGGGAAACCGAGACGGTGGGCGCGAGCTACGTCATCGGCACCGACGGCGCCGGCAGCACGGTTCGCCGGCTGGCCGGGATCGAGTTCGAGGGCTTCACCTGGCCCGAGCGTTTCATCAAGATCGGAACCACGTTCGACTTCGGCGCGACCGGCAAGGGTCTCTGCACCCGCAATTATTTCTCCGATCCGAACGAGTGGCTCAACCTGTTCAAGGTCAAGGGCTATGGCCCGCCCGGAATCTGGCGCGGCGTGTTTCCGGTTCCCGCCGAGGAAACCGACGAAGCCGCGATGAGCCCGGAGGGCGTCCAGCGCCGCCTGCAGGGCATCCACCCCAAGCGCGGCGATTATGAGATTCCCTATCACGCGCTCTATGCGGTGCACCAACGCGTGGCGGCGACGTTCAACGCGGGCCGCGTGCTGCTCGCCGGCGACAGCGCCCATGCCAACAACCCGATCGGCGGGATGGGCATGAACGGCGGCATCCACGACGCCGTCAACCTCGCGGACAAGCTCGCCGACGTCTGGTTCGGCCGCGCCGAAGGCGCCGTTTTCGATCGCTACACGCGGCAACGCCGCAAGGCGCAGATCGATTTCGTGCAGGCGCAGACCATCCAGAACAAGAAATCGCTGGAGGAAAAGGACCCGGTGATCCGGCGCGAGCACCTCGACGAGTTGCGCCGCATCTCGGAGGACGTGAAGCGGCACAAGCAGTTCCTCTATCGCGCCTCGCTGTTCGACAGCCTGAACTCGGCGAACGCGGTGGAGTGAAGCAAGACTACTTCAACACTTCGCCCCACTTCTCCTCGATCGACCGCGCCTCCTCGAACGACAGCGCCGAGGCCGGCGGGAATTTGTCGATCCAGGCAAACGGCCGGCACGCCTCGACGATCACCTTCGAGTGCGCGGTGACGCCGCGCTGCCGGTCCTGCGGGGAGATGCGGGGGTCGAGCGCCGAGCTCCAGGCGTTGCGGATGATGTCGATCTGCTCAGCGGGCTCGCAGCGGGTCGCGACCGCCCACATCACGTCGTTGAGGTTCGACGGGTCGACGTCCTCGTCCACGACCACCACGATGCGCGCCATGTAGCTGTGGGCGGCGGCGACCATCGCGGCCCGCTTGGCGTGGCCGTCGTAACGCTGCTTGATCGCCACCACGGTCATCAGCTGGGAGACGTGCTGCCAGGCGCCGGTGACGTCGGTGACGCCGGCGGCATCGAGGTTCTGCCAGATGGTGGCGGCGCGCAACGGCAGCCCGAAATGAAAGCGCGGCGGCTTCATCGGCGGCGAGCCCAGGAGGATCGGATCGTCGCGATGGTAGGCGGCGGTGACCGTCATGACCGGCGCCGGGCGCGCTTCCGAGGCGTAATAGCCCGTGAACTCCCCGAACGGCCCTTCCGGCAGCACGGTCTGCGGCGGGAGCTCGCCCTCGAACACGATCTCGGCATGGGCCGGGACCGGTAGGCCGGTCTGCGGCGCGGCATGGATCTCGATCGGCGCGCCTTTGATGGCGCCGGCGAACTCATATTCGGATTGCCCGCTCGGCAGATATTCGAAGCCGGCGATGAACAGGGCGGGGTCCTCGCCGCTGACGACGGCGAGCGGACAGGGCTCGCCCCGGTCCCAATATTTTTTGGCGATGATGGCGCCATGCCGGCCGGCGTGGTCGAACTGCACGGTCAGGCGATTCCTGCCGTGCACCTGGACGCGATAGATCGAGGCATTGATCCAGCCGCCGTCGGGGTCACGCATGACGACGATCGAGCCCGAGCCGATGAACGCCCCGCCGTCGCCCCGGTGCCAGATCGGCGCTGGGAATTTTGCGAGGTCGACCTCGTCGCCGGTCGTCGTGTTCTCGAGAAAGGCGGCGTCCTTGACCAGCACCGGCGGACGCGGCGCGAGCGTCCGGCGCTTCTCCATCCAGGCCTTGAGCGCGTCGAGCGGCCGCAGCGCGGGATCGAGGCCGAGCGCGAGCGCCGCCCGCTGCGGGCTGGTGACGGCATTGGTGAAGATGCGAAAGCCGCGCGGGAAGCCCTCGATTGCGTCGAACAGCAGCGCCGGACCATCCGGCCGGCCGGCGGCGACCTCGGTGATGCCGCCGATCTCGAAGCGCGCCTCGGCGCCCTCGATCCGCCGCAGCGCGTTCAGCCGATCGATGAGCTCGATGAATTCGCGCAGACCCCGGTACATCCCCGCTCGCCCTCTGAAACCCCTCGGCATGGCTCAAGGATAGCAGGCCGCGCGCCTTGTGGTGAGACGCGGTTCCTCGCTATGCTTTGCCACCCCTGAACGCCAAGAAGGACGACGTCATGGCCAAGCTCCGCCACATCGCGCTCATCGTTCCCGATCCGGAAAAGGCCGCCAAGTTTTTCGAAGAGGCCTTCGACATGAAGGTGGCAGGCAAGGCCCGGCGCGGGCTCTATGTCTCCGACGGCACCGTCAATGTCGCGCTGCTCAAGCAGGAGGGCGACGAGAAGGTCGGCATCTATCATTTCGGCATGTGGGTCGACGACCTCGACAAGGCCGAGAAAAAGGTGGTGGACGCCGGCGGCACCTATCTCGCCGGCCGCCCGGAGCCCACGTCGCCCGGCACGCCGGCCAACACACACTCGTACTACGAGGCCAAGTACCGGGATCCGCTCGGCATCGTGTTTGATCTGACCCATACCGGCTGGATCGGCGCCGTGAAGGACGTGGTGGCCGCGAAGCATTGAGGGCTCGCGCTGCCGGCCCAGGCGCTGCCCTCCGAGGAGCGCCGAAGCGCGCGTCTCTCATCGGCGCGGATGCGCATGTCCCAACGTTCGGATCGCATCATCGTCATCGGTGCCGGCCCGGTCGGGCTCACCCTGTCGCTCGCCTTGGCGCAGGCCGGCGTCGAGGTCTGCCTGATCGAGGCGCTCGGCGAGGACAATTTCCTCGAGCAGGTGCCGCGCGCGGGGACCAATCACCCCGCGACCCTGGAAATGCTCGACCGCATCGGCCTCTATGCCAAGCTTGAGCCGCGCGGCATCATCGCCCCGCTGTTCCACTACTGGGACCGCCGCGACCACGAGCTGATCGCCGAGTTCGACCATGCTCATCTCAAGGACGACACCCGGTTCCCCTACGTGCTGCAATGCGAGCGCATCAAGATCGTGGAGGAGGCGCTGAAGCTGGCGAAAGCGCATGCCGACATCGAGCTTCGTCTCGCCACCACCTTCACGTCGTTCACGCAGGACGCCGACGGCGTGACGGCGCAGCTGGCCAATCCGGCGGGCGAGACCGAATCCGTCCGCGGCGCCTATCTCGTCAGCGGCGAAGGCGCCCGCAGCGCGGTCCGCAAGCAACTCGGCATCGAGTTCGAAGGCTTCACCTATCCCGACCGCACCTTGAACATCGAGGTCGCCTACGATTTCAGGCGGCACGGCTATACCGAGCGCAACTACATTTCGGATCCCGACGAATGGTCGAACCTGTTCCACTGGAAAGGCCCGCCCGACCGCTGGCGGGTGCATTTTCCGACCGCGCCGGACGACGACGAGGCGGCGCTCACGCGCCCGCCGGCGCTGCAGGCGCGACTGCAGAGTTTTCTGCCGACCGGCAGCGACTTCGACATCGTCGGCAGCAATCTCTACGTGGTGCATCAGCGGGTGGCGAAAAAATTCCGCGTCGGCCGCGCCATCCTCGCCGGCGATGCCGCGCATGTGAACAGCCCGATCGGCGCCATGGGCATGAACAGCGGGATACACGACGCCTTCAACCTGGCGGAGAAGCTCGTGAAAATCCTGCGCAAGGAAGCGGGCGACGACCTGCTCGACCGCTACGAGCGCCAGCGCCGGCACGTCGCGCTGCAGCACACGCAGGCGCAAACGGTCCGCAACAAGCGGCTGCTGGCGGAGAAGGATCCCGCCGTGCGCCGAAAGAACCATGACGAGCTGCGCCGCACCGCCGAGGACCCGAAGCTGGCACGCGCCTTCCTGCTGCGCAGCTCCCTGATCGAGAGCCTGCGCGAAGCCGAGCAGATTCCATGAGCCAGGGAGACTCCTGATGACGCGCTCGGCCCTGGCCTTGCTGGCGGGCCTCATTGCGATGGGCGGCGCGCAGGCGCAGAGCAGCGATGCGCGCTGGCCGGAACGGCCGATCCGGCTGATCGTGCCGTTCACGGCCGGCAGCAGCTCCGACATCGTCGCCCGCATCGTCGCGCAGAAGCTCGCGGAGCGCCTGGGCCAACAGCTCGTCGTCGAGAATCGCTTCGGCGCCAGCGGCAATGTCGGGACCGAAGCGACCGCGCGTGCGGAGGCGGACGGCTACACCTTCGGCGTCGCCAATACCAGCACGCACGCGGTGTCTGCGAGCCTCGCGACGCTCGCCTACGATCCGATCAGGGACTTCGCGCCGGTGTCGATGCTCGGGAGCTCGCCGTTCGTGCTGGCGCTCTATCCCGGCGTGCCGGCACGGAGCGTGCAGGACCTCGTCGCGCTCGCGAAGGCGCAGCCGCGCGTGCTCAACTATGCGTCCGCCGGTCCGGCGACGCTCGCGCACCTCGCGGGCGCGCTGTTCGAGAAAATGGCCGGCATCAAGCTCACCCACGTGCCTTATCGCGGCACCGCGCAATCGACGCTCGACCTGCTCGAGGGCCGCGTCGAGATGCAATTCGGCACGATCCCGCCGACCTTGACGCATATTCGCGCCGGCAAGCTGCGCGCCCTGGCGGTGACCGGGGCCGCCCGCAATGCCGCCTTGCCGGATGTCCCCACCATCGCCGAATCGGGCCTGCCCGGTTACGAATGCACGCTTTGGCAGGCGATGGTAGCGCCCGCCGGCACGCCCGCGGCCATCGTCGCACGGCTCAACCGCGAGGTCACCGCGGTTCTCGAGGATCCCGAGGTCCGCGCGACCTTCGCCAAGAACGGCGTCGAGCCGGAACCGGGCCCGCCCGCCGCGCTCGGCGCACGCATCCGCGCCGAGCTTGCCAAGTGGCGCGAGGTCATCAGCAGCACCGGCATTCGCGCGAATTGATCCCTTCGGTCCTGAAACGCGGAAGGCCATCCGCGGTATCGGCCGGCGCTTGACAGCCTTCGGCCGTCGCGACAGCGTGGCCGGCACAACACGGAGATCCTGATGAGCAAGCTGCGTCTGACGTTCGCGTGCGGACCCTACGACCGCACGCTCGCGCTGCGCGACGGCACGATCGCCCCCGAGGGCATCGAGCTCAATTACATCGCCTCGCAGCCGCCCGACATTTTCTGGCGCATGCTGCAATTCAAGGAATTCGAAATCTCGGAAATGTCGCTGTCGAACCACGCCACGCTCACCAACACCGGCGCTGCGCCGTTCGTCGCCATCCCGGTCTTTCCGTCGCGCGTGTTCCGCCACGGCTACTTCTTCGTCAACGTCGACAAGGGGATCAAGAGTCCCGCCGACCTCAAGGGCAAGCGCGGCGGCGTGCCCGAATACACCATGACCGCGGCGGTCTACATGCGCGGCCTCCTCCAGCACGAATACGGCGTCAAGCCGAGCGACGTCGAATGGGTGCAGGGCCGCGCCGACCGCCTCGGCCGCAAGCTGCCGGCCGACATCCGCCTCACCCAGGCGCGCCCCGGCAGCGAGCTGGGCGACCTGCTCGAGCGCGGCGAGCTCGATTTCGTGATGACTGCCAACAACCCGCTCGCGTTCCGCCGCGGCTCGCCCAAGGTGCGCCGGCTGTTTCCCAACTATGCCGAGGTGGAGAAGGACTATTACCGCCGCACCAAGATCTATCCGATCATGCACACGGTGGTGATCCGCAGGGACGTCTACGAGCGCGATCCTTGGGTGGCGCTGAGCATGTACAAGGCGCTCTGCCGCGCCAAGGAGCACGCCTACAATCTGCTCGCGGACATGGGCTCGCCCAAGGTCTGCTCGGCCTGGCTGCAGCCGCTGATCGAGGAGGAGAAGGAGATCATCGGGGCGGACTGGTTTCCCTACGGCATCGAGCCGAACCGGCCGTCGATCGAGGCGCTGCTGCAATACGTGCACGAGCACGGGCTGTCCGACCGCCGCGTCAAGCTCGAGGAGCTGTTCGCTCCCAGCACGCTGCGCGACATCCCGCTCGGCGAGGGCCAGCATGTATAAGGCAACGAAAAGCTCGAGGAGGAGGCACCGATGACCAAGCCGCAGCTGATGCCATGGATCGGGGGGCCGGTCGAGTTCAAGGCCGCCTTCTCGCCGTTGATCTGCCCGATCGACGACAGCGTGGCCTCGCAGATGATCGAGTCCGACGCCAAGGTCGTCGATGCGGCGGTGAAGCACGCGCACGGCGCGTTCCTCGAACATCGGGAGGCAACCACGGCCAAGCGCGTCGAGTGGCTCCTCGCGGCGGCCGACGCCATCGACCGGATCGAAGGCGAGCTCGTGCGCTCGCTCATCCGTTTCATCGGCAAGCCGCGGCGCGCCGCGACGTTCGAGGCCAAGCGCGTGGGCGCCTTCATCCGCGCCTGCGCCGCGCAGCTGCCGCATCTCATGGGCGAGGTGCTGCCGCTCGACGTCGCGGCGACGGGCGCCGGCCGTTTCGGCTTCACCACGCGCATGCCCTACGGCGCGGTCGCTGCGGTAACGCCGTTCAACGGGCCCGCCAACCTGCTGATCCAAAAGGTCGCGCCGGCGCTTGCCGTCGGCAACGCGGTGGTGGTGAAGCCATCGCCGCCCGGCACGGAGGTCGCGCTCCTGCTGGCGGAAGCGGTGAAGCAGGCGGGCGTCCCCGACGGGCTGTTCAACGTCGTGCCGGGCGGGCGCGAGACCGCGAAGCTCCTTGCCGCCCATCCCCTCGTCGCCGCCGTCACCGTCACCGGCAGCACCGCCGCCGGCAACGAGCTCGCGCGCGCCGCGGGTGCGAAGAAATTCGTCGGCGAGCTCGGCTCCAACGCCGCCAACATCGTCTGCGCCGACGCCGATCTCGCCGATGCCGCAACCCGCATCGCCGGCGCCGGTTTCGAGGCGAGCGGGCAGCAGTGCATCTCCGCCCAGCGCGCGATCGTCGAACGTCCGGTGTTCGACCGTTTTCTCGAATTGTTCGTCGCGGCGGCGAAGGAGCTGAAGGTCGGCGATCCCGAGGACCCCTCGACCGACGTCGGCCCGATGGTGAGCAGCGCGGCCGCCGACCGCGTCGAGGCGCTGATCGAGGATGCGGTCGCCCACGGCGGCAAGCTCGTGCTCAAGCCCGAGCGCAAGGGCGCCATTCTCGGACCCGCGATCGTGGCGAATGCGCCGCCGCAGGCGCGGCTGATGCGCGAGGAGGCCTTCGGGCCGGTGGTCGTGGTGCAGGCCGTCGACGATGTCGACGCGGCGCTCGCGCTCGCCAACTCGTCCGAGTTCGGCCTGCAGGGTGCCTGCTTCACCGCGAGCCTCGAGACCGCGTTCAAGGTGTCGCGCAAGCTCAACGTCGGCTCGCTCTGGATCAACGACGCCAGCCGCTTCCGGCTCGACACCTATCCGTTCGGCGGCGTCGGCGCGAGCGGCTTCGGGCGCGAAGGCGTGCGCTACGCGATGGAGGAGCTGTCGCAATGGAAGTTCACGGGCATGCGGCTCAATCCCTGACCATCCGCCGTCATGGGGGCGTAACGCTTGAAACTTCGAGTCTTTCGAAATGACATCGGTGGGCCTGATCGGCTGCGGCGGCATTGCGCAGGACGTGGTCGCGGCCTTGCGCGCGAATCCGGAAAGCGGCGTGTCGATCGTCGGCGCGCTCGCCCGGCGGGGCGCCGCGGCGGCGGCGAGTGCGAAGCTCGGCGGCATCGAGGTCGTCGAGACGCTCGACGAGCTGCTCGCGCGCGGCCCGAAGGTCGTCGCCGAGGTCGCGAGCCAGACGGCGGTGGCGGAGCACGGTGAAACAGTGCTGCGCAGCGGGATCGACTGCCTCGTCATCTCGATCGGCGCGCTCGCCGATCGGGATCTGCTGGCGCGGCTCAAGTCCGCGGCCGCGGCCGGCAACAGCCGCATCCTGCTGCCGGCGGGCGCCATCGGCGGCATCGACGCCGTCGCGGCGATGCGCCTCGCCGGCCTCACCGCCGTGCGCTACCGCTCGCGCAAGCCGCCCGCGGCCTGGCGCGGATCGCCGGCCGAGCGCAAGGTCGATCTCGGCGCACTCACGGAGCGAACCGTGCTCTACCGGGGAAGCGCCGGCGAAGCCGCGTTGCTCTATCCGCAGAATGCCAACGTCGCCGCCGCGCTGGCGCTGGCGGGACTGGGGTTCGACCGCACCGAGGTGGAGCTCGTCGCCGACCCCGACGCCCCCGGCAACGTGCACGAGATCGAGGCCGAGGGCGCCGCCGGGCGCTTCGCGATCGTGCTGCAGGGCAAGCCCTCGCGCACCAATCCCAAGACGTCGGCCTTGGCCGCGCTCAGCGTGGCGCGGGCGCTGCTCAACGAAAGCGCGACGATCGTCATATGAGCGCCCCAGCAGGCAATGCTCGCTCGCGGCCTCAGTCTGAGGAGCATCGCAACGCGGGCACGTCGAGGCAGCCGGTCATGCGCGGCTTGCGTTGCGATGCGTCTCGAAGCGTGAGGCCGCTCTCATCCTTCGAGCCGCGCGCACGTGCGTGCAGTGTGCGGAACCTGCACCGGTGCATGCGCGCGCCTCAGGATGAGGGCGGATCGGCGGCGCGGCGAAGCCATGCGTAACGCCTTCATCGGCAGCCCGGTCGAGCGGCGCGAGGATTTGCGTTTCCTCCGCGGCCGCGGCCAGTTCGTCGACGATCTCGTGCGCGACGATCTCCTCCATGCCGTGATCCTGCGCAGCGCGGTCGCGCATGGGCGCATCCGCGCGATCGACACCCGTGCCGCCTTGGCACGGCCCGGCGTGCGCGCTGTCATCACGGCGGCCGACATCGGCGCCGCCATACCGACCATTCCGCTGCGGCAGGAATCGTCGCCCGCCTTCAAGCCGTTCGAGCAGCCGGTGATCGCCCACGGCAAGGTCCGCTACGTCGGCGAGCCCGTCGCCGTCGTGGTGGCCGACAGCGCCGCCGCCGCCGAGGACGCACTTGACTTGATCGCGCTCGAGATCGAGCCCCTGCCCGCGGTCGTCGACGGCGCCGCCGACGTGCTGCTGATCGAATCGGCCGACAGCAATCTCGCGCTCACGCTCCGCGGCGTGCGCGGCGACGCCGACGCGGCCTTCCGGCATGCCGCCTACACGCGCCGGGAGCATTTCAAGGTCCAGCGTCAGGGGGCGGTGCCGATGGAGCCGCGCGGACTGCTCGCCGAATGGGATGCCGGTCGGGTCACGATCCACGGCGCGGCCAAGGTCGCCTTTCTCAACAGGCGCGTGCTGGCGAAGCAGATGGCGCTTCCCGAAAGCGCCATCCGCATGGTGGAGAACGACGTCGGCGGCGGCTTCGGCGCGCGCGGCGAGTTCTATCCGGAGGATTTCCTGATCCCGTTCGCGGCGCGCCTGACCGGCCGTCCCGTGAAGTGGATCGAGGACCGCCGCGAGCATCTCGCCGCCACCAATCATGCCCGCAATGCCGAATGCGAGCTCGAGATCGCCTGCGACCGAGACGGCACGATCCTCGCTTTGCGCGGCCGCGCCACGACCGACCAGGGCGCCTATATCCGCACCAACGGCCCGACCGCCGCCCGCAACATCGCGCAGGTGCTCACCGGCCCCTACCGCATTCCCCACGTCCGCATTGACGTCGCGCTGATGATGACCAACAAGACGCCGGCCGGGACCTATCGCGGGCCGGGCCGCTACGAGGCCGACTTCTTTCGCGAGCGGCTGTTCGACATCGTCGCCGCCGAGCTCGGCATCGACCGCGTCGAGTTCCGGCGCCGCAATCTCATCGCCGAAGCCGAGATGCCCTACCGGCTCGCCACCGTCGAGCCGCTCAACCTCGCGACCGAGACCGACAGCGGCGACTACCAGATGACGCTCGAGCGCTGCCTTGCGGAAATCGGCTGGCACGCCAAAGCCGCCATGCAGGGCAAGCTGATCGACGGGCGCTATCGCGGCACCGCGGTCGGCTGCTATCTCGAAGGCGGCGCATCCGGCCCGAAGGAGAGCGCGCGGCTCCGCATCGAAGCCGACGGCAAGGTCTCCGTCTACGTCGGCTCCTCCTCGATCGGCCAGGGGCTCGAGACGGTCTGCGCCCAGATCGCCGCCGACGCGCTGGAGGTGCCGATCGACGACATCAAGGAGGTATTCCACGGCTCGACCGATCATGTGATCGAGGGCTACGGCTCCTACAGCTCGCGCTCGGTGGTGATGGGCGGCAATGCGATCGTCGCGGCGGCGGGGAAGCTGCGCGCGTCGATTTGCGCCGCGGCCGCCGAGCGGTGGGGCTGCCCGGTCGACGCCGTCGCGCTCGATGCGGGCACCGTGCGCGCAGGCGACGGACGCTCGCTGCCGCTTGCGGGCTTCGCCGGACTAGCGGCGGAAAGCGCCTATGCCAGCAGCAAGCGTACCTACAGCTACGGCGCGCATGCGGCCGATGTCGCGGTCGATCCCAAGACCGGGCACGTCGAGGTTCTCGACTATGTCGCGGTCGAGGACGTCGGCCGCATCATCAACCCGCTCACCTTGCACGGCCAGGCGGTCGGCGCCATCGTACAGGGTCTCGGCGGGGCGTTCCTGGAGCAATCGAGCGACTTCCCGAATATCCGGGCGGTGACCTTGGAAGAGCGGCCCTCGCCCAACAACCCGCTCGGCGCCAAGGGCGCCGGCGAAGGCGGCATCATCCCGGTCGGCGGCGTCATTGCCAACGCGGTCGCGGCCGCGCTGGGCTCGTTCGGGGCGCAACCGCGCGAGCTGCCGCTGTCGCCGCCGCGGGTCTGGCAGCTCATTCATGAGCGAGCGCGGTGAGGGCGAGGCGCGGCGCCAGCTATTCGCTCGTCTCGGTCAGAGTCTTCCGCCGCTGCGAATGCAATAGTCCGCGTGACGCACGACCCAGGCCGAGCGCCATTTCCCGCGGGGAACTATCCTGTCGGCCATCGCGTAGCAATGGGAGATCAGCCCGGCCGAACCGGGCTGCGCGCCGCCCGCGACATAACCGCCGCGAGTGTTCCAGGCACGGCCGGACCCAACATCGAGTAAGAGCGTCAGCACGACCACAGCCGAGATGGCGAGAATCATCCGCATGGGAAACCTCCCTGTCGACCCGACGTTTCGCCAATGGCGCGACCGGTGGGGGCCAGTGTGTGAGAAATAACCTCTGAGCCGATCGGGTCCTAGCATGAACGGCATGGCACTACCATTGACCCTGGGTCCACTGTGACAAATCTCAGCTTCCCCCGAATCTTTGTCCCGATTTGCAACGCAGCGGCGTCGTCCGACAAGAGACGAGCGTCCCAATTTATCCTGATTGGACGCGCATCTTGATTCGCGAGGGCCGCCCGATGATGCGCACCGTCGGATTTTTGGTCGTTGCACCGCTGCTCGCTGCCTGCTCCGGCAGCAACAGGGTCGAAGGCATGGTACCGGGATGGGCGAATACGCCGTCCTCGACCGTGTGGGCTGCTACACCGTCCCCGACCGCGCAACCCGTCACACCGTCCGCGACCGCGCAGGCCACAGCCAGCAAGGCCGGCAAGAAGCGCCCCGAACCCGCCGGCAAGCCCGCCGGCAAGCCCGACGCGAGGCCGCAGGAGGCGAAGCAACCGGAGGCACCGGGCCTTCCTGAAGAGTAGCGAGCGCGTCAAGCAGCAATCGCGCGGCCAACGCCGATTCGAAATCGCGCTCTCTTATGCCGCCCGCTGACGGTCGCGGGGCACTCGCTGCAGCCTTGCCTCGATGTCACGCGCTCGGTCGTCCGGCTTTCGCCGGCAATCATCGCGGCGCGCCGGCGGGGCCGGCTTG
>WNFG01003336.1_pt1 | contig 17423 bp, 16 predicted proteins | sample 5400431 | NCBI WGS metagenome assembly WNFG01 (sample SAMN13153346, study PRJNA577476) | soil metagenome | isolation source: 120 cm saprolite under Douglas fir tree site 2 hole 3 replicate 2 | place: USA:California | collected 2015-04-18 | reverse complement strand
TTTCAACAAGCAGGCATTTTGTAACTACTACTACTTCGTGATCGCCGCGCTCTGTTGCGCACTCGCCGTCTCGAAGCCGCTGAAGCCCCAAAGCTTCGCGGCGGAAGCAATGTAGCCAAGTTGGTGAGCGGTGTGCGTCACGAGGTAGATGTGCGCGCACACCAGCAAGGAAACTAAGCACGCGCCCAAGCGCGAGAAACGGGGCATTGTTTTTTTTACGACATACTGTTCTGCTCTCGGTGTTGCCGATGCGCAGTGATTAGATCCGGCACGGCTCTCAGGAGGTTGGCGATGAGTAAAACCCTTCGGCACACCATTTGGGTTTCGGTGTTGCTCGCTTCCGGGGCGCTGGTGACCGCCTGTCAGTCGGAGAAGGATCGGTCGGAGAAAAAAACCTCGAGCGCAAGAGGCGCGGAGGAAGCAGCGCCGTCGAAGGTTGAGCGCACGCCCGCGCCGACCGAGTCTCCGTCTGTCATCGAGAGGATCTTTTCACCCAGCAAGCCCGCGACGCCGCAACGTTCGACCAAATCGACGCATGCGAAGCCGACGCACGCGAAGCCAACTCATGCGAAGCCCAAGGTTCATGCCAACGCGAAGACGGCCACCAAGAGCTCGGCAAAGCCGAGTGACACCAAGAAGCAGGGCTTCACGAGCTATGGCACGGGCGCCGAGGGTGCCGGCATTACCGATCCCTCGGACACGGCACAAACCGCCAAGGGCACTACCGGTTCAGTTCGAAAGTAAGCGCGCTTGAGCAAAAACTAGGCAATTTGCCTTTTTCTTGCTCAATGGAGATTACGCTGGGCTAGACCTGCCTCATCCAGAGGACCTGGGTTTGTTGAAGAAAGTGAGCAGGTCACTCAGGCTGGCATTTCCAACCTTGTTTGCGCTTTGCGCGGGTCCGACAGCCTTGGCGATCTCGGAGAAAATGTCTTTGAGCGGTTGGCCTGCCACCGCGACCTCCGTAGCTTGCTTCATTAGATCGGCAGCGACTTCGGACGTTGGCATGTCGTGTGGTGACGCAACCTCCGCGGGTGGATGAGTCGTATGCGCCGCGGGCTGCTCAGCCGGTGCCGCATCGATATCCCGGAGAAAGCACTCGAGTGCCGACTGGTACTCGGCAACAAACTGGCGGACCAGGTCCCTGGTTCTCTTGAAGTTCCTACCATTGATGACAACCTCGTCCCCGAGGAGTGCGCAGCGAAAGCCGTTGTACTCGTACTGCTGCGACGGAGAGGCTTTCGCAGGCAACTTGTGCCGACCCTTGCCTGCCTTGGCCAGCACCTTCGCAACCCGCTCTTCTGTCGCCTTGACCGTCCAGCCCTCCTCGGCGGCCCGTTTCGCCATTTTCGACCTGGCGTTCAAGTCTTTGATCCGACTCAGGTATCGGACGTGTCCCTCCCCGATTTTGTCATGTGACAAAAAATCTTGGATAGCCTTGGGCTGGTCGAGAAGATCGATGAGCCGCTTAACCGATGAAGCGGCGCTCCACCCATACCGCCTAGCAATCTCCTCGAGGGTCAAATTGCATGGCGGTTGCGTGAGCCGTTTGTACCCAGCAGCCTTTTCCATGATGTTGGTGTCGGCTCGCACTTCATTTTCGGTGACGACTCGAGCTGCCGCCTCAGCATCAGTCATGTCCTCACAAATCGCTCGCTCAAGCCGGTCGCCCGCAGCGATTCGATCAGCTGCTGTTGCTTCGCGTCATCGAACTGAGTTCGGTACTGGTACGGCGATGGATGGATAGAGGCGAGCGGGATCAGTTGCAGGGCGGGCGGATGACTCATGCGTCCCTCCTCGGACAACCGTTTTTCGCTAGCAAGCCACTTGCCAACGGAAGGAGCTTCTGCTGCTATGAGCCGCACCCATGGAGGGTCTCGCCGATTCGGTTAGAGCGACGCGGGTCCTCTCTCGTCTGGGCTTGGGGCTCGCCACGATCGGCTGGGTGTTCCTCCTTTGGCGGGCAACCGGCGTCTTTCGACCCGACTCGGCACTTCTGCCGATTTACAACTCGGACCACGCAATTCCTCTACTGATGGCCGACGAGCCTCATGTCACTCCATTCTCTCTCTACTACTACGGCCAGGATCGATATGGAGCTTGGCCTTTACTGCTGGCGCATCTTTGGGGATCGGTGCGTCACTTTAGCTGGTCCGCAAATTCGCTGTCGGCGTGGCACATGTTGTTCATGTTCGGCGCCGCTTGGCCGTTGCGGTGGCTGGCTGGAAAGAAAGATTTCATCGTCCCCGGCTATGTGGGAGTTCTTCTCACGGAACCGGTGATGGAAGTCGACCAGCCTTACGGGTGGCAGGCGTCAACTCTGATCTGGACGTGGTGGTCGCTGCGGCAATTGTCCTCGGGTCGAAACTCCCGCTACTGGCTCGCTGCCGCATGCCTGGGCAGCAGCCTCGCGGTGTGGATCTCTCCGGTAAGCGGTCCGATTTTGGCGCTGCTGGCGACTCTGGAATGGGGCTTCGCGTTGCGAAGGAAGAACTTTCTCATCATGCTGATCCCACCAGCGATCGGCATCGGCGTCGAGATGCTCCTTCGTGCCTGGTTTCATCAGTATGCAAGGCTCACGTTCCACTATTCGTATGCCACCCAGCTCGAATTCGACCGAGGGCACTTGCTCCAGAACGCCCTGGCGATGTGGAACGGCCTCGTTGGCCGACCCTGGTGGATTGTGGAAGTCGGCGCGATTCTCGCCGGCACCTTGTTCCTGCTCTCGTGGGCGGCGAGGATGCGTCGCCAGAGCGGGCCGGCCGCCGTCTCTCAAGATATCTGGCGTGCTCTCGCAATCGGCTGCGCAGCCACTTGCGTGCTCACTTTTTCCGTCACGATTGCCGTGTCACACGTGCGTTACAATCTCTACTCTGATCGATATCTGGCATTGGTCTATTTATTTGGTCGGATCGGCGCGGTCGCTGCAATCATTGCAGTATTGCCGGTGCAGCGGATCTCCGCGCGAGCAAGAAACGGCTTGTCCCTTGCCTTGACCGTGCTTCTCATTACGTCGATCGCGCTGGGGCTCCCTCCGTCGACAATCAATCCTGCCTATGCGGAGCTCAAAGCAGGGGCGGATTGGCTCGCGAACCGACCCGTACCCGTCGTGTTGGGCGGATACTGGGGAACCTATGTCTTTGCCGGGCTGGCTGTTCCCAAGAAAGTGATACCGATCCCCGTGGAAGAGGACTACCAGCGCACCCCTTGGACCGGCGGCGCGCTACATCAGGCCGAGCAGGTGGTGATCTCGACCTACGAGACGGATCGGTTTGGACCGGCGAACAACCCAGATCGCTGGGTCACCGATCGCGGCGAGTTCCTTCAGCGCGGCGAGATGCCAAGCTCGAGCAAAGGCGCCGTGATCTTCTGGACTTATTTGAATGCGACGAAGCGCGCTCTCCCGATCTCCACGGTTTGGGTGCCCACCTGGAACGCCTGCGGCGAGAAATTGCTGTCGATCGAAGTTGACAACATCCAGAGTGCCGAATTGGTGTACTGGGCCCAGTCGCCCAGTCCGACAATAGAGGTGGTGGGACACACCAACCACGGAGGGCAGCGAGCGCCCGATGCCGTCGAGCACGGCACGCGAATGACTCGCTATGTCTTCGAGAAAGGCGCCGCGATCAGCCGAGTCACGTTGCAACCGAGGGGGCAACAGAAGAGATGCGTGCTTGAGGCGCTTGCTCTCTTCAAGCGATGAAGTCGTGGGCGCCTTGCGCAAGCCACGTAAGAATTGCGGATCGCTCCAGTCCCACACACGATTGGGGTGGAGGTCGACATTCGCAGGTTCGCCGTTCCAGCGGTGGGGCCCCCATGAAACGGCTCCATAAAGGTGAATCGCAAAACTGATCGCTGCGGTCAGACCAAAAGCGACGGTCTCGATCCGACCGCGTATGGAATCCCAGGTCAAGGCACCAATCGCCGGAATCATGAGATAAAAGAGATAGGGCAACACGTCTGTAAGGAAGCGTGGACCGTACGAGTGGCCCGCCCACCAGAACACGACAACCCAGTGCGCGAGGACCGTAGCGACCAATAACAAATCGAGTGAGTCGAACGAGTGCGAAACGATCTTCCGACCGACGCCGACAATCGCGAACAGCGCGACGGGTGTAAACAAGAATAGGCCCCGGCTAGGGGAGAAAAGGTTTGCCATTGCCGCGTTAGGAAACGAGCGCGCGTCTAACTCAAAACGCCCAGGTTGGTAATACGGTGGTAGTGGATTTCCGTAGAGCGAAAGATTGAGTGCCGTCCAGGGCACAGCCACGATCAGAGCGCCAGCGAGGTACCAGTACCACTTCCGTGGATATTTGATCAGAACGTACACACTGACGAACAGCGTCGAAACAGCATTGGTCGGACGCATGATGTACGCCAGAGCAATCGCCAGCCCAGCTCCGAGTAGCCTCCGCGGGGACACTCGCGATTTAAGCAGGCAGAACAAGGTCAAGGACAGAAACAACATCGAGGGACCATGCTGCCAAAGCGCGCGAGTCGCGGTCGACAGCGCCGAGGTGCCCAAAGCGAATCCCAGCGTCAGCAACAGAGCCCGAGGACGAGAGAGCGACTGGGAGGCAATGAGAAACATCAGCACTGCTGCAATTGAAACGAGAATGGAGGCGATGACCCGTTGGGGGATATTCCAAAAATCGAGATTGATTTCGCCCGTGGCGCAAGAGTGATAGCGCCAACGATCCACCCAACGAGCAATTTTCGGGCTCAGGGCCGAAAACGGCGCAAGGCCCCGGAAAAGCAGTTCAGCGGCAGCAACGAACGGCAGAGCAACCAGCGCAGGACCTAGCGGGTAATCGTTGTACCAATGTCCGTTTACTTGGATTGTGCCGTGCCCCTGATGAAACGTCGGAGCATACTCATCGATGTTGACCTTGCCCTCTTTTAGAATCGACAGCGCGGTGGGCAGGTACCATGCTGAGTCGAAGGGAGTATTCACGGGGCATGCGACGTAGAAAATCAACAGCCCCACGAACAGCAGGCCTGGTTCCCACCGGGAATGGATCGACATGCCTCGGAGCAACATCATTTGCTTCCGGATGTCTTACGAACGCCTCCCACAACCTCCAGGGAGGGTAGCTTCCAAGCGCGTTCCGCACTCGTTTTTTTGGCATTTCTCAGGAGAAAGTCGACGTCTGGTGTACTCTCCGCTTCAATGTAGATTTGGTACGAGAAAAGGCTCTTCCTCAGCCCAATCAGCGCCAAGTTCGCCAAGAGAGCCGCCCGCCCGAGAAAGCCGTTGCCCAACACCTTTGGGAAAGGGGCCGGCACTCCGCGGATTCGCTTGATCCGAAACCCGGAGTCCACCAGCAACCGCCTCAGGCTTCGCAGCGTGAAAAGGCGAGAGTGAGTCCTGTCCAAGATTCCAAATTTCCCGTAGTTGAAGTGGCCAAACAGCAGCATCAAACGCTGAACAAGGAAGGCGACGTTTGCCGTGGTGATGATCACCGTCTTTGGCTCGTGCGTAAACTTGGTTCGAAGCGCCTCGAGGAACTTCTCGGGATCCTTCAAGTGCTCAAGCACGTCGAGCAGAAGCAGATACTGATAACTTTCGACGCCAAACTTCAGCTCGCCGTCTAGGTCCTGCTGGTAAACCTCAATCGATGGGTCTGCCGCGGTCACTGCAAACTGATCGACGATCGCGACGCGACAGTTTTTCTTCGTCAACTCCGTGGCAATGCCTCCGGGCCCTGAGCCGATGTCGAGCACCGAGGCACCAGCGGGTATGGCCTCGATGGCGTAACTGTGGCTGCTCGGATAACCGAGCTTGAGGGTATAGTGCGAGTGTCCCGCGGGCTCCGGATCGAGGCGCCGCTGATACAGTAGTCCCGCCCGGTGAAAGGTGTTTTTCAGGGTCACGAGTAAGACGTTCTTTGCATATTTCAGCCCGTTCACCCGAGAGATTTCCTTTCCATAATACGTCGGTATCGGCAATTCGGCGATTTTGGTCTTGGCGTTCAACAATTGAATGATGATTTCGGTATCGAAATGAAAGTCGTTGGAGTTCAGGCGAAACGGAAGGCGCTCGAGCGTCTTCACAGAATAGACGCGATATCCACTGTGAAACTCAGACAATTGCGTCCCGAGAAGGAGATTCTGAATTTGCGTCAGAATCTTATTGCCAACAAATTTGTATAGCGGCATGCCGCCTTTCAGGGCGGCAAAACGCTCAATCATCCGACTTCCGAAAACCGCATCCGCCACACCGAGCCGGAGAGGTTCAATCAGTCGAGGGAGCTCCTCCGGCGCGTACTGACCATCCCCGTGCAGCATCGCGACAAAGTCGAATCCTTCGGAGATGGCGTAGGTGTAGCCAACTTTCTGGTTTCCACCGTAGCCCTGGTTGTACTCGTTGCGCAGCACCGTCATTTTGATCTCGGGATGGTGCGCCTTGTATTCGCGTCCGATCGCGAAGGTACGGTCTTCGGACGCATCGTCCACCACCAACACCTCGCAGTCGTACTGTTGAAAGATGGAAGCGGGAATCCGCTCCAGGACCCTGCGGAGCGTGGACTCGGCATAGTAGGCGATCACGAAGATCAGCAGGCGCTCTGGCGACGACTTGCCGAGGCTTCCCGCCTCGCTCTGGTACGCCTGCTCGCTCACTTCATGTAGTATAACCCGCCCATTCGCAAATTTCGTGTCGGGCGCATTGCATCCGGCCTGGCCGCGATCGATGCGCCGGAACTTGGCCTATGCGCGACGACACTGTTAAGAGCGTGTGCTAGATGTCTACGACCAGAAATCGAACAGCCCCAATCATCTTGTCCTAGCCCGATGCTACGCAACATCACCGAGCTGTATCAGTACCGGGCTCTCCTCTGGAGCCTGACCCAGCGCGAGCTGAAGGCACGCTATCGGGCCTCGGTTCTAGGGTTTCTCTGGACTTTTCTGAATCCCACTCTTCAGATGCTCACCTACGGGCTGGTGTTCAATGTGCTGCTTCGGCAGCAGATCAGGCACTTTCTCTTTTTTCAATTCGTCGGTCTGTTGCCCTGGATCTTCTTCTCCGCATCGATCGTGGGCGGCGCAACCGCGATCAGCGATCGGCGAGATTTGCTGACCAAGGTCAGGTTTCCCCCCCAGGTCCTGCCTGCCACGGTGGTGGCCACAAACCTCTCCAACTACCTTCTCTCCCTCCCGCTGATGATCGGGCTCGGATTGATCTACCGGGAATGGCCAACGTGGCACGCGATCATCTTTCCGATCGTGCTCCTGATTCAGGTTCTCTTCACCTTGGGCGTGGCCTACATTGTTTCTGCGATCAATGTCGCATTCCGAGATCTACAGCACATTGTCTCAAACGTGATTACGCTCTGGTTCTTTTTGACACCGGTACTTTACGAGCTGGCCGCGATTCCGGAACCCTATCGACACTGGATCTCCGTGCTCAATCCGATGGCGCCGCTGATTGCTGCATACCAAGCGATTTTTTACCACCACCAACTTCCGGCGCTGCGACCGCTGGCGTACGTGGCGGCAGTATCGACGTTGTTGCTTTGGTTTGCTTCTCAAATATTCCAGCACCGCCGGGAGGAATTTGCCGAGCTGGTATGACGCCCGCCAGGCACTGAGCGATGGACAGTATCGTCATCAGCAATGCAACCAAGCAGTTTCGCAAGACCACTGCGCCCAAACACCATACCACCTTCAAGAGCGAACTGGTTCGGTGGTTTAGAGGCGAGCGGCGCCAAGTACGGGAGATGTGGATCGATGTCCTTCGAGGGATCAACCTCACGGTTCGCCAAGGCGCCACGGTGGGGATCATTGGCCGCAACGGCGCCGGCAAGAGCACCCTGCTCAAGTTGATCACGGGTATCTATTCGCCGACCAGCGGCACGGTGACGGTTAACGGCCGGATCTCAGCGCTGTTGGACCTCGGCGCTGGGTTTCACCCGGACTTTTCCGGGCGCGAGAACATCCTGATCAACAGCATCATTTTGGGAATGTCCCGAGCCGAGGTGCGAGCCCGGATGCCGGAAATCATCGCGTTTAGTGAGCTCGGGGAGTTTATCGACGAACCGGTGCGCACCTACTCCAGCGGAATGTACATGCGCCTGGCCTTCTCGGTTGCAACCCACGTAGACCCAGACGTCTTGATTATCGACGAGATCCTCGCGGTCGGCGATGAACACTTTTCGCACAAGAGCCGCGCCAAGATGGATGAATTCCAAAAAAACGGCAAAACCATCGTTCTGGTGACGCATGACTTGGCTACGGTGGAGCGATGGTGTCAAGAAGCAGCTTGGATCGATGGGGGAAAAATTCGCGTCACCGGCCATCCGTCGATGGTGGTCTCCGAGTATCGACGCGCGATAGCACTGGAGGAGAGAAACGGGAGCATTCGAAGGGAATCGCCGGAGAGTGAGCGCATCGCACCCGTCCAGATCGAGCGCGTGCAACTGGCGAGTTCTTCATCGTCAGAACCCGCAGTACTCGGACCGGAAGACCCCCTTCAGGTGCGGGTCGACTTCAAAAGCAGAAATGGTGCGGTGGATGTCGGCTTCAGAATCAAGCTCTCCCGATCCGATGGATTGACGATTTATGAGGCCAGTACATTGGCCGAGCCGGAACTCCTCCCAAGACCCTTGCCTTCGAGCGGAACGCTGCAACTACAGATCGAACGTCTCGGATTGGCCGCGGGGACTTATCTGGTAGACGCCATCGTGGAATCAGCGGGTGGTCAGAGTTACGGCGCTCGTATTCAACCTTGCACCTTCCGAGTCGATTCAGATCGAACTGATCGCGGAATCATCAATCTTCCGCACCGCTGGACTATTGGGCGCGCCGTCAATGAATAGAGTTTCAACGCTCGTTGAGTTGGCTCGACGAGTGGCGGCTCAGTGGCGAGTGGTCGAGGAACTCAGGTTGCACCCCGAAAAGGACCCTCTCGAACGAAATAAGCAAGAGCAAGCCCTGCGATCGCTGATTGCCGAGTTCCAAGAGCGGTGTAGGGGCGAGCTCCGTACGTTCTGGCTGACGGCGCACCTTGCGCCGCTGCAGGCAGCCAAGATCTCCGCCGATGTGGCGGAGTTTCGAGTTCCCCCGTCGCACCGACCCAAGATTGGCCCATACATCTCGCTCGCCAAACGAGCGTTCATCTGGGCATTGCATCCGTTTCACGTGGAGGTGCTCCGAGGCGCGCGGAATTTCAATCTTTGTCTTGTTCAGCTCCTCGAGCAGGTGGTCGCGGCGCGCGACACCTTACCGTCCCCCGCACTGGCTTCGAGTGTGAGAAAGACTCTCGCACCTTTGGTCTCCTCAGCTGGCCAAGGCATCGGCCTCCATATGACGGTGGCACGCCGGTGGCTGAGTCAGCTGCTGGAGCAACAGCGTAGATGGAACCTGGCCGCGTTGGAGGCGCTGGAGGCCGCCTGCTCGAAGGATCAGCCCCATCCGGTCGACGTCTTGGTGGAGAGGTTGTCCCGCGAAGCCGAGCTCATTGGTCCGGACCACCGACAAGGGCTCGGGATGACCGCGCCGCTTTGGCAGGAAGTTTTTCGACGGCAGATCGATTTCAACAACGCCGCCACCGCGGTGATCTCGGAGCTACTCGGAGTTCGGCCGCCTCCCCGTTTGCCACAACCAGGGATCTCCTACGAGAGGTGGATCGCGAAGCGAGAGCGAATCGAAATCTCCAAAGCCTCTCGAGCGATCCGACGCCTCCACCACGCACCGAGCTTCAGGGTATTCGTCATCGGAGCGAATCGCAGTGGCGACGTTTCCGGTAGTGTCGCATCCCTCGAACTGCAGCTCTACCAGCGATGGGATGCGTGCGTGTTGAAAGATCCTGGCGCCCCATCCGGTGCGGACGCCCGCTCTCAGCCGAACCCGCGAATTCAAACCGTTGCGGTCGACGCCGCGGAACACTTGGCGCAGGCAATCGATCGGGAAACGAGCACTACCCAGGCAGAGTTCATCGTCTTTTTCAGTTCATTGCAGCTGCTCGCTCCGCATGCTTTGGCTGAGCTGGCCCTTTGGATTCACTCTCATCCTGACGTGGACGTGCTCTACTCCGACGAAGATCAACTGGACAGCTCTGGCCGCCGAAGTCAGCCTCTTTTCAAGCCCGATTGGTCGCCAGATCTTTTGCGCACCCACAATTATTTCGGAAATCTGTTGGTGCTCCGGCGATCCCTGCTCCAAGCACTAGGGCCACTTCGTCATGACCTCGGCGGTGACCCATTCTTTGATCTGGCTTTGCGCGCGACGGAGCGAGCGCGCAGTGTCGGCCACGTTCCACGAATTCTTCATCATCGACATCGGGACGCCGCGCGCTCATCGACCGCATCCCGGGCATCGTTGGGGAAACACCTAAGACGGTCCGGCGAAACGGCGGAGATCGAGCCAACCTCGAGCGACAGCTTCCGCGTCAAATACCCGATCAACGGAAATCCTTTGGTTTCAATCATTGTCCCATTCAAGGACAAGCCTGAGCTTTTGAGCAAGCTCGTGGAATCCTTGATTTCAATAACTCGATATCAAAACTACGAGCTGCTGCTGATTTCCAACAACAGTATCAAACCTGAAACATTTCGTCTGCTCGAACGCTTCGATGATCCGAGGATCAGAAAATTGAAGTGGGACCATCCATTCAATTACTCTTCGATCAATAACTTCGGCGTGGCGCAGGCGCGAGGCGCGATGTTGCTGTTTTTGAACAATGACATCGAAGTTTGCCAGGCGGAGTGGCTCGAAGAACTGCTCGGCCACGCGCTGCGCCCAGAGATCGGTGCGGTAGGACCAAAGCTCCTATATCCGAATGGCACCATTCAACATGCGGGCGTCATCCTTGGAATCAATGGCTTCGCCGGCCATGTGTTTTCCGGGCTTTCGGACTCAACGCCGATGACCCCTTTTGGGCACCCGGATTGGGTTCGGAACTATTTAGCGGTTACCGCGGCCTGCCTGATGACCCGAAAGGAGATCTTCCTACAAGTCGGGGGATTCGATGAGCACTTCGAAATGGTCTTCGGAGATATAGAGTTGTGCCTTCGAATCGTTCGTTCAGGGAAGAGAATCGCGTACACGCCCCACGCGAAGCTTGTTCATCATGAGTCGGCGAGCCGCAAGCTCCGCCCAGTTCCGTACAACGATGCCTGGATGTCATTCCTTGCCTTTCAACCTTGGCTGCAGGCGGGAGATCCATTCTACAACCCCAATTTGAGCTTGCTCCGCGTCGACGGAGGGCTCCGCGAACACAACTTGACTGCGGAGGAGCTTGCGATACCGGCCTTGGCTAGCCAGCTCGAGTATCCCGACGGTCAGCTCCCCGCTCACCAGCCGCGACGCGTGGCGGAACACCTGGCGATTTAGAGCCAATCGACGCCGAGTGCCCAAAAGCACCGACAGTGCCCAGTCCTGGACGCGGGTGCTCGCTGCGCCAAACATCCGCGCCGTCGTGCCAGGTGTGCAATCGCAGTGGGGGTGTCGAGATCGCTCTCGCGAGTGCCGAATCGCGCCCCAGCGTTTTCGCCCGGCGACGGGGTCTCGGTCTCTATATCGGCAAGGGCATTGTTGGAGGAGCAAGGCGGCACGATCTGGGTCGAAACCGAAATGGGTGTGGGCACCACCTTCTTCTTCAGTCTGCCGCTAGCGGAGAGCGTTGCGCCCCGAGCTTCAAGGCGATGACACTTGCATCACCGCTTTTCATCGCCCACTGCGGATCCCCAAGAAGGCTCGCAACACGGTGATCGGATGGAGGAGCAAGGTGCCGAGACGGCCTTTCAAGCTCGTTGGATCGGAGAGCTCGTAACGCCTTCGAGTTTTGACCGAGAGTGTGGAGTAAGATATCAGAGGCGGCATTGTTGGAGGATTTGTGACATCTGACGCAACGGAGACCGGACGAGAAAAGCCAGTCAAGTACGGAACGTGGTGGAACACGAACGGACTGGACGAGGCGTGGTATGCGAAGATTTACTCGCTCCGCACGCGCGCTCATGAGTTCTTCCTGAATTGGGTCTCGGACTTAATCCGGCAAGGCTTCAAGATTGAGTCCATCCTGGAAGTAGGTTGTGGTCGAGGCGAGCCCTACCGCGCAATCTTCCAGGGGTATGACTACTATGGAACCGACATCTCGGAAAAAGAGATCAGCTATTGCCGCGAAAAGGCGGGGCGGTCCGCAGATCGCTTTTTCGTCTCGGACGCAGTGCGCGATCACCTCGGCGGCCCCTATGACTTGGTCTTCTCCCATGCAGTAATCGATCATGTCTATGATATAAATGCCTTCATTCAGGCACTGGCGGCGGCGAGTCGAGGATGGGTTTACATTAGTGCTTACAGGAGTTGGCATCCGAGGCTTGAAAAGCACGTCTATGCTTGGGCGGAGGATCTGACTTGCTATAACAATTATACCAGCCCATTGGAGGCGCGCGGGGTCCTTGAGGAAATGCGGTGCGAGCCGGTAGAAATCTTTCCGATATTTGTTGGCATTGCGGCTGACAATTTCCCACTCGAGACTGTAATCACCGCGAAGGTTGCTGGATCTACTCTTGGGGTCTAGCGACGTCGAATACCTCTAGGCAGCGCTCTGTGGATCAGCGAATCTCGGCGGTGGCAAGACATCCCTTCTTGAGATCCCAGAGGAGTTTCTGGTCAAGAAAGACGGAAGCGTTGGGCCGAACGCCGAGCGTCAGCGGCGGCAGATCGAGTACACGCACCGGGGCGAGGTCTTCGTTGGGCCGGATCTGGCCACCAAGATCGATGCGCTTCGCGGAGCTGGGCGGCTGTGGTTCATAGCGTCCTTGTTGCTGGACCCGATGAACTCGGACGTGGTCTACGCCCGGGGCTGACGGAGGGGGAGTTTTCAAGAGCGTCGATGGCGCCGCCACCTGGTCTCAGTCCAACACCGGATTGAGCAACCTCGATGTTTGGTGCCTGGCCATTGCTCAAAATGAGCCGCGCACACTTTACCTGGGCGCCCCATACAGCAGCGACTTTCAAGGTGTCTTCAAGACAACCGATGCCGGCCAACCATGGACGCGTTCGGGCGCACCGGGCCGCATCCTGTTCGTCACCATTGACCCGAAAGACTCGAGGACGGTGTATGCCGGGATCACCTTTGACGGTAAAATCGTGAAGACGACCGGTGGTGGCGCAAACTGGTCAGAGCGGGCGGGCTTATCCATCACTGCGCTGGCGATCGATCCCCGCGATCCCCAGCGGATCTACGCCGGGCTGGACAAGTTCAGCGTCTGGCTCAGCGACGATGGCGCGCGCAGCTGGCACTGAATCGCATTGACAGCCGCGGAGGATTTCAAGGAGGGATAGACGGCCATTTTGCCGCGCTCGCCGAAGCACCATCGCTAATCCCCATCGAGCTCATGCGCAACGATGGAGCGAAATGCCCACGGACAATACTTACTTCAACGTGAATCTGTCGTTGGATCATGTTTATCGATGCCTGGCGTGCCTGTGGCGCGCACGGTCGACTTGCCGGCTTTTCTTGCAAGATTGAGCTCGCCCAAGGCGGCGAAAGCGAGCACCACGAAGGCGACGGTCATCGGATACAGTGGAGAAAGATAGCGGACAGTCATGCCCCCGAACGACGTGACTTCCAACAACGACAAGATCGCGAGTCGCGTGGCGACCGCCACCAGTAGCGCGCCAACGAGAAGCAGCAATGGAGTCATTCGGCGGCGGTACACAGCAAATGCGCCCGCAACCGCGACGGCGATCAGCGCCACGGATGCCAGCGGAGACATCAGACGGCCGTACGCTGACACGAGCCACTGCAGGAATCCTTCCTGCCGAGCCGCCAATTTGTGTTGTCGTATCAGCGGACTGCTCGTCAGTTCCACTGGAGCGAGTGAGGAGCGGGTGAGATCGCGAAAGTCTATCAGCAACTCCTCAGGCCCGACGCTCGGGCTGGGATGAGGCCTGATCTGGTCGTACGAGAGGAGGAATCGGGCGCCGCCTACCCAGGCCTCGACCAAAGGACGGAGATGTTCGCGACGCAGAGGGGGCAAGTAATTGGACCATCCGCGGCGACAGGGGAGCCGGCCATCTCCGCATGCCTTCTTCACCTCGCTCGCGACCAGGCTCCAAAAGCGATCGGCTTCGCGGCCGTCCACATAGTGGCCGGCGAGAAAGGCCGCATCGCGGAGCGCCCAGAGCATCCACCCGGCCGCCAAATCGTCGCAGATGGCATATGCCGCGCACCCGTGCTCCGACCATTGTCTGCCGAGCTCTCCTTCCAGAAAAGGCGCGAGCTCCGCAAATCGAGGGCTCACCCAGTAAGTTCGGCGTCGAGCCTCGGAAGGCAAGGGCACTCTCGTCCGAGGCATCGCGTGTTGGACCCGAGCGAGTGCTCCATAGGCTCGGGGGAAGGCACCCTCGGTGAGCTCAGTGATCACGTATGCGCCATAGTGCCAGCCGTTTTTCACCACCACCGCGCCAACGAGCACCGCGAATACCATCAGCGCCGCCGCCGCGGCGCGGAGGAGGGAACGCCAGGCGCGAGGCCTGGGTACCAGGGCACTGGCCATACCCACTAGAAGAGCGGGGACGAGCCAGATGCGCTCCTCGCGGCAAAGCCAAAAGGCAGCGAGGCTGGTTCCGAAGGTCAATATCCAAGCCAGATTGGACCGCAGCGGTCGGTCAATCCGGAGCGCGAGCGCGAACGCACTGCCGATTGCGATCAGACTTAGAGATGAATAAACGGACTCACGTAATACGCCACTCATCGGGCCGTCAGCGAAACTGGCTGGACAGAAGAGTAGGAGCGCAAAGAGCACGAGCTGAACGGATCGGGTCGGCAGCGCTGGCGCGAGTGCTCTCGCGAAAAGCGCACAGGCTATCACGTAGAGCAGATGCACCGAGAACAGCAAAGGCACGCCTAAGCCGAAGCTCGCAGCGATCCACATTGGATAGAACGGGCCTTTCGCCAAAGTCAGCTGGTTGTAAGGACCCAACCAGTTTCCTGAGATCAAGCTGGCCGCCAGATTGAGGAACAGGTGGTCGTCGTGCGGTGATGGGCCAACCGCGCTGATCGCTAAACCGCTGACCAGCCAAAGCCTGACTCCGACCAGCGCAAGAACCCCTCCAACGGCGGCGCGCCGCCTCCCGCTAGTGGCCAGTTCTCGAAGCAGTACTCGTGCTGGTCCCGGCGTTGTCGAGCCTGCGCCCAATTTCGATCCGATCCGCAAAAGCACGCCTGCCGCAAGGGTTAACCTAATTAACCCCTTAGGCCTCGAGATAACAGGGGACCTTCAAGGCTCGGTGCAAAAACGGCAGCCGGGTGGATCGCGTGGGCCCTGCGCGACGCGACCTTTCTTAGCGGCCATTACCGCGACGGCCGCGAAGCCCATCCCCTTTGGATCCAGTGGCGAGGCGATCCGGCCTGTTAGTTGAGTGATTCGCTCGTCACGTTACAAAAAAGCTGCGGCGTCGTGCATCGCGGCGCGCACTCGTCGAAGGAGGCCGCTTCGATGGTGCATTGGCAGAGCCGAGAAAGGCATTCCAGGGGACCGCCACATGTCGCTCCAGGAGGTTTCGCGGGCTTGCACAGTCTATCGCTGTCGCAAAATAATTGAACGTCACAATCAGACTCGGCCACGTTAGTCCTACAGGGTTCACCTGCGACAACATGTTTTCGGCATACCATGCCTGCATCGCAACGTAATGCACGTGCGCAACGGACTAAACGGCAAGATTGTCCTTCCAGAGGCCGCTCGACACATTGATTACCATAACTACAGGTGAGGTCGAGCAGGCAATCTCTCACCGAACAGTTCTCTTCATCTAGCCGCAGCAATCGCGGCCATAGGCAATGACCTCCGTCGCAATAGAAGGGAGGCATACAGACTTCAGACCTTTCACAGGCTGCGCCCTCTGGCTTCCTGCGTTCGCAGATAACCGACGAGTTGCAGTACAGACCTTGCTCGCATCCGTACCCATGGCCGTGTTGAGAAAGACACGATTCGCCTTCGCGACGCGGCGTATAGCAGATGGAGTTGGATACAATTAACCCTTCTTCACATCGGTCCGGGTAACGCCACACGCTCCCGCCCGCCGGGACGCGGCGGATGCAGGTTCCAAAGCAATCCCACGACCCCGCTTCGGATGAACAAAAAGTTCCCGGTTCGCACTCCCCTCCTTGGCAAGCCTCTGCCTCTCTTACCGTACCCTTAAAGGTCTCACGGCATTCCTTAAGCTCCAGGGTTGAAAAGGCAAAGTTATCGAGATCTCCCGGGAGGGCGAGGCAGGATCCTTGTCGGATTGCCGCGAAACATTGTTCTGCATTTCCCGCGTCAAAAACGATCCTGCGCCCGCGTTGAAAGGCTACATGCGACGGGCCCGTGAAACTCACCCATGATTGCCACTGAAAATATCTTTCGCAGCTCTCCTGACCAGATACCTCTCCACAGTCAAGCAGACGCTGGCAAAGAGCCGTTCGGTACTGTGCTTCGACTGCCTGCAACGTTTCTGCGCTGGGTGGAGCGATCACGGGCTCGTGCATTCGACTGCAGGCGAGAACGAAGAAAAACACTACTCCGGCTTGAAATGGCGGACATCGAGTGCTCCAACGCGTAAGCGAAAAACTGATCGGGGCCAACACTCGTAACGGCACGCCCGACCCCCTCAGCCCAAAGTCCACAGGAGCTGGAACTCGAGTGTCACGGGCCGGACAAGAAGTCAAGGGTTCCGCTTTGGGAGAGCAAATTCGGTTAATTCACACGATCAAATTGCAAAGTTGCTTTGGGCCATCGCTGCGACTCATTCGCGCCTACTTCGAGGGGATAAGCCTTATTAAAGCTTTGGGCCGCGAGTCGACAGGGGTGCCTTGAGGGCTCGGTGCAAAAACGGCAGACGCTTCACTTGCTGATTAAGGGCATCCACCACTTTGTACCGTAGCGGCCTACCCATCACGAGGCTCCTAAGCTGGCCAACCTCGTCTTGCAACTGAGCAATGGCCGCGTCGTGCGTGAGGCCTCCCGTCTCGTCGAGAAGCTCGAGAATAGGGGCGAGGACCGAAGCCAGTCGCGTGCCCCGATGGATTTCAGGCAAGCTCTCGTAGATGCGCGCCAACAAATCGAAGTGCCGCGTGCGCGTTAGCTGGCGAATCATTGAATCTGGCCTTCTCCGGTAAAAGAAATGAATGTCGTTGGTTACCAGAAAACGATGGCCGGCCATTGCCAGACGCAGGTAGAGGTCCCAGTCTTCATAACTGATGAGCTCTTCGTTATACGAGTAGTGGTCGAACAGGCTTCGGCGCATCAAGCTGGTCGCACATGAAAAACGATTCGCGACCAGGCCCAGCGAAACGGCATTCCCCAGAAAAACCGCGTAATCAATGAATCTCCCTGCATCGAGGTCCTCGTCCCGGCTGAAGTAAGCGGCCGTTGGAACTACGACATCGAACTCTGGCTCTCGCTTCAACGCCCGGACTCCAAGCTCGATAAACGTCG
>WNFG01006870.1_pt1 | contig 17425 bp, 25 predicted proteins | sample 5400431 | NCBI WGS metagenome assembly WNFG01 (sample SAMN13153346, study PRJNA577476) | soil metagenome | isolation source: 120 cm saprolite under Douglas fir tree site 2 hole 3 replicate 2 | place: USA:California | collected 2015-04-18 | reverse complement strand
CCGCCGCTTGTGGCTTGCTCCAGTTACGCCATTGTGCTCATGGAATTCAGGTATGTAGCTCCTTTCGTTCTGCTTCTATGGCTAGCGGCCATTTGCAGTTTTCTGTGCATGCGCCCGGAAGGTTCCCGCCGTTTCCTCTTCGCCCTCATCCTCGCTGCCGTCTGCGTTACCGGACTGAAGGCCGCAAAGTTTGCCGTCAGCGATGTGCTGGCCATGCGATCCAGCCGCGAAAATGTGGACTGGCAGGTCGCGCAAGCGTTGCGCGCTGCTGGCCTGCAACCGGGCGATTCCGTTGCCGGCGTCTCGCGCGTCGCGGAATCGCACTGGGCGCGCCTTGCGGGGGTCAAAATCGTTGCGGAAATTCCGCTTGGCGACGAAGACGTCTTCTGGGAGTCCAGCCCGGAAGCCAAACAAAAGGTGTTTCGCATCCTTGCGGGCACGGGCGCAAAAATGGTGGTGACCAAGTACGCGCCGCCATCCGCCGTCAACGAAGGATGGATCCCGCTCGGAGATACTTCTTTTTGTGCTCATCCTTTAGCCGCGGGCGCTTCCGCAAACTCCACCGATCGAAACCCATGAGCCTGCGGAGCGCGTACGACACCTGGCACCAGCGCATCTTTGACGCAGCACCCGAGCACGAAGATGCCTCGTCTCCGTGGTATCAATTGGTGCGGGAACATATTGGCGACGTGGCAGGCCTGCGCATTTTGGAGGTCGCCTGCGGACGCGGAGGTTTTGTACGGCAGCTCGCCAAGTCTGGCTCTTGTGTGACGGGTTGCGACTTCTCTTCCGCCGCGCTGCATGCCGCCAGCACGAAAGTCTTCGTCCCTGGCAGGCCGCCCTTAGCCGCGCTCGTTCAGGGCGATGCCCAAAGCCTACCGTTTGCCGATAACTCGTTTGACGTGGTGGTTTCCTGCGAGACCATCGAGCACCTGCCGCAAGTGCAGGCGGGCATCAATGAGATGTACCGCGTCACCCGCCCCGGCGGCCGGCTCTTCCTCACCACGCCCAACTATTTCAATTTCATGGGCCTATACGAAATCTATGCGCGCTTCCGCCATCCCGGTCGCAAGGACGAGCAGCCCTTCGACCGCCGCCAATGGTTTTCGCAAATTCATAAGTGGATCCGCCGGGCTGGCTGGACCATTCTTCGCACCGACGGTACGGTGCATCAATTTCCGTTCATCCCCGGCCGCAACCCCCTCCGCTGGCATTCCCTCGAATCCTCTCGCACCCTCCGCAAACTCCTCAGCCCCTTCGCGTATACTTACTTCGTCGCCGCCGCCAAATCGCAGCGCGTCAACGCAACATGACCACCGCTGTCAGTGAGAGAGTTGTGTCAGGTAGATTGGATACTGTCCGATTAAATCTTGGATGCGGCCTGCTGGCCGCGCCAGGGTGGATAAATATCGACGGCTCCTGGAACGCCCGGCTCGCAAAACACCCTTTCCTCCGTCGCACGCTCGCCAAGCTGGGGATATTGTCCCGAGAGAAGTCAGAAATCCCTTGGGCTTCGACGATCTTCATTCATAACATTCGAAAGCCCCTGCCTTTTCCAGATAATTGCGCAAGCGCGATTTACGCCTCGCACGTCCTGGAGCACCTGTATTTTGAAGAAGGCCGGCAATTGATCCAAGAATCTTTCCGCGTACTTTGCGGCGAAGGCATCCTGCGAATTGTCGTTCCTGACCTTCACACGATCGTCCGCGAATACCTGGGAGAGCGGCCCTTCGCGCCGTTATCAACAGAAATGGAGGCCTTGCGTCCCGCCGATCGATTCAACCAACGGGTGCTGATGAGGTGGCCTACCCCATCGTCCCGCAACCTGTTCTATCGTATTTACGATGCCTGGCAGGACTTCCACTCCCATAAATGGATGTACGATGCGGACTCGCTTATGGCTCTCCTATCGAAATGCGGGTTTGTGAATATCGCGCGCAAAGATTGCTTCGAGAGCCGGATTGCCGACATCCGCGCATTGGAAGATCGGAGCCGAATTCTCGATGGTGCAGGTATTTGCGTGGAGGGGGTAAAGCCAGCCTGAAATGGCCCGCCCATGACCGCCACAGTCATTCGCGGAGAAGGACTCGGCACCGGGATTGCGCGGGACTGTAAGGCCGGTGTGGTCCACTGACCGATGCTTGAAGCGCTGCGCGATCACCTTACGGTTCAAGGCATTTCTCTGGACCTGATTTTTCTCGCCGGCGTGATCCTAGCGTGGTTTGCGCCCCGGCTAGGCGATGGTGCGTTCGCCGCAATCGAAAAGGCGGGAGCGGCGCTTGCAAGAAGGAAAACGATAGCCATTGTTTCCGTAGGCCTCCTGACCATCGCGCTCAGGCTAAGCCTCTTGTGGCTGATGGGATAGGGGATAGGAGAGAGTGAAACTGCCCTCTTTGCAGCCCAAGAGTGTTTTAGTAGGGCTCACCCGGCTCCGGCGAATGCACGTCCCAGCGAACCAAAATAGGTACGCTGGCGCAGCGGCCATTTTTCCGCCGAAATATTTACAAGCGTGACCAATTCGGTCTGCAGTTCCACAATGCATCTCGATGTGTTCATTTGACGAACGCGGAGACTGATGTCACCGCACGGAAAAATATCGACTACGATTGGGCCTTGAATGATCAGTGAATGAAAACGTACCGCCACAACATGACGTTGCTGAGAAAGGAAAGCCCCGCGAGAGCGACGAGCCGCGCGCTGTCAAGCGCGGGCAGCAGCGCGAACGCGATCACACCGAAGAACGGTGCCAGTTGAAGAATATATCTGTCATAAAACGGGATATTCCCACCGACTCCGAACTGCTCGAGCAAGAAGAAAATAACTGTTGACAGCGCGAAAGCTACGGGCGGCGTGGACAATACGAGCTTCCTTTGGTCCCACAGGACCAACCCCAGCGCGATGGTGTTGTAAATCGTGGCTGCGACAATCAGACCAAAAACAATTGTCGCACCGTGCGGAAAACGTGCCGCCGAATTTACGAATGAGTTCAACGGGCCAGTCTGCCAGAGCGATCCACTAAAAGGTCCGGCTGCGATTCCTCCAAGGACTGCAACCGCAAACGCTGCCCAACGCTGCGCTGACTTCATGCGCAGCATGAGCGGAAAGGTCAGAGGCAAGAGATAGAGGCCAACATAGAGTGCGGCATTGATCGGCCTGGCGAAGTTCCAGCCAGCGCCGGCATTATACATCATGTTGTAGGATGTCCCGCTTTGCATGCCGGGACTCGAGATTCCCTTCCAGGCTAGAACTAGAAGCAAGACAGGTACTGCGCCCATGCAGAGAGAGAAAAATGCGCGCATCGCCCAGCGCCACTTCTCTCCCGGGCCCCATACTTGTGTGGTGGCCTTATAGGCCGCGAGGAACCCGGCGGCAGGTAACAACGCGAGGTTGTATTGCCGGCAGGTGACCGCCACGCCCATGGACAAAGACCCGAGTATTCCGATAATGAAAGCACCGACGCCGAAATTTGCTCTCGAAACGAATTCCGTCCAGGCCAGTGCGCCAATCACGGCAAAGAAGAGCGCCGGACCCTCCGTTAGGACGGTGGCCGCTGCTTCGACGGCGTGCGGGAAAACAAGTGCAGCGAGCAGTGCGGCATACCACAACTCCGGGAAGCGGCTGAAACGCGCGCCGAAGAAGATCCCGATGGCAAGAAGAACCCAACTGAATAGCGCGCCAACGCGCGCCGCACGCAATTCGTTCCCACCGATCACGCGCACTGCAGCAGCCATCCAGGCAAAGCTGGTTGGCCCCGGCGCATTTCTCTGGGACTCGATTGTGTCAAGTGAGAAACCCTTCGCCGCATAATTGTGAACGTCGTAAATGTTAAATCCATCGTCGAACACGGGGCGGTTGACGAAGGCAATGAACAGCGCCGCCGAAATCAAGTTGAGGACAAGCAGCACAATGACAGGCTTAAGATACGTCCCCGCGCCATGGCTGGCCATGAACATCTGAACCGTCCATTCAGTTTCTCCCACGATCCGAGATTGTCAATTCCCAAACAGCCTTCTGGAATCGTATCTTTTGTTGCCTAGGACTTCGAAAACGCGGCCATCAATGACGTGCCCAAAACTTTCTGGGGAAGCCATTCGCACCGGGAAATGAGTCCCATCATCCTGTTGATGGCCGCGGACCGCGAGTCGAATCCGGCGGTAATGATTTTGGTCTGATCGTGGTTGCCGAGCAGCCAAATCTTCCGGACCAGCAACGCGGGAATCAGAGGCAAACCCCAGTAACTCCACTCCTGTAGAGAAAAACCGCTTGCGCAAACAGTCTTTTGCAAAGTTTCAAAGGAATAGCGCCGCATGTGGCCAGCAGCTACGTCGTACGACGAATAAGCCCACTGCCCGGCCGGGACATTGATGATCAGCGTTCCGCCAGGAGCGAGGTGAAATAACAAGGCTTGCAGGAATTGCGACTCATCCGAAATGTGCTCAAGCACATCGAAAAGGAGGATCGCAGCGAAGCGATTGTGCAGCGCCGGTTCGCGCTGAAGAATGTCGTAGCAGCAAACCCTGCTCAGGCGGCTCGCGCTTTGCTTCAACGCGCCTTCATTCAGGTCGAAGCCTGTGACTTCCTTTAGGTAGGCATCCTCGATCTGTCGTTGCAACAACCCGTGACCACACCCGAACTCAGCCACTTCGCCCGCAACTGAAATGCGATGGCCAGCCAGCCTCTGAAGTACAGCGAACCGGCGGCGGATCCAGAAATGGTCGGTCGAGGAAATCTCAAACCAGCGGTCGGCCATGCTGACAGCCGCGGGCTGCGACAGGTATTCAATCGTCCGAGACGCTTTCGCCTCTCCAGAAGTTTGCGTTACAGGAGTTGCAGTGGACGGCATGGTCATTGCTGGAGTTCAGCCTCCCGTACTCGCGCGTTTCGATCCATGTCTCCCGCCTCCGCCCTGAATCGTCCGGCCGTGCGGCCAACGATGTACTGCGGGCGCCCCTTCGTCTCTTCGTAGATGCGGCCCACATATTCGCCTATAACACCCAGAAAAAACAAAACCATGCCCGATAAAAAGGTTACAGCCACGATCAACCCTGTGAAGCCCTGAGGAGACTTGTGAGCAGCAAATTTGGCATAGAGCGCATAGAAGACGTAGATCGTGGACACGAACATTGCCAGAGCGCCAAGCAATGCGGCCGCGCGAATCGGGACGATCGAGAATGCAAAAATCCCGTCCATGGCCAGCTTCATCAGCCGCGAAATGCTGTACTTGCTTTTCCCCGAGTGGCGCTCGGCGCGCTCGACATCCAAGCCCGTCTGTCGAAACCCCACCCAGCTCCGCATCCCGCGCAAGTAGCGGTGGTGCTCCGGCATTCGGCGCACTTCATTCACTACCCGGCGCGACATCAAGCCAAAATCGCCAGAGTCCAAGGGGAGGCGGATATCGGAAAGTCTGGCCATCAACCTGTAAAAAACAAAGTAACAAAGCTTCAACAGCCAAGGTTCCTTCCGGCGGACACGCCGCGCGTATGCGACATCGTATCCCTCGCGGTACTTCTCAACAAACTGAGGAATCGCTTCCGGGGTGTCTTGCAAATCACCATCCATCACCACAGCAGCGTCACCCGTGACGTGGTCGAGAGCCGCTGTAATCGCCGACTGATGTCCGAAGTTTCGCGACAAGGAGAGAACGACGATGCGTGAATCCTGCCGTGCCGCTTCTTCCAGAATCGCAAACGTGCGATCCACGCTGCCGTCATCGACAAAAACGACTTCGTGAGGCCCGCCATGGAGTCCATCCAGCACGGTGCGCAATCGCGTCAGCAATTCCGGTAAGGCAGTCTCCTCATCGTGGATAGGGATTGCGACTGACAGGCGAAACTCAGTTGCCATATGGGCGCGGTAGCCTCTTCATGGGCAGGACCCAAGCAGAATGGATGCCGCAGTATAGCATAGGCTCTTCGGCAGCGGCGCGAGCGGGCGAGTCGTGATAGCATCTAGATGTCTAACCTTCAAAGAAGGTCTCGATGGGTCCGTCTTTCGCAAAAAAGCTGCACGAATGCCCCACTTGCGGAAGCCATTCTGTAAGGCGCTCCGAGAGAAGGGGCATCGTAGAAAAGTTTTTGTACCGGTTGCTTCTGATGTGGCCGTACCGCTGTCTGGAATGTGACGGAAGATTCTTCGACTACAAGTCACAGGTTTCACGTAGCTCCCAGGCGCGAGGCCCGCTGACGTGATTGACGCTAGGCTCCCCCACTACTGCATGCGGTATGGGACGGTGACGTTGGCGTCCGCGCGAGGCTGGTCGTGCAGCCCCGAACATTTTTTCAGACAATCCAAACGGTTTCAGGATACTTGGAACCGCGTCGTTCACGCCATTTCGAGAATGAGAGCGGATCGCGTTTCCCTTCAACGGGCTGCGCGCGAATTTGGGGTATCCCCGAGAGAGGCTGGGCGGATCGGCGCTGCGCAGGAGTCCGAGTGGACGCTACGTAGCAAAGGCAAGGGACAATCTGCTCCGCGTGATGAATCTTCCGGGCAGGAGAGGCTTACGTGAAATAGCGCTCGACGATTCGCGCGAGGCCAGCTTCGTTGGCAAATACTGGGATGCTGTTGGTCTCTATCTCCAAACAGGCGATGCATCAGGGCTGCGAGAGTTTCGGAGAAAATCTGTCTGGGACGTAAAGGGAGAACGTTTTGAGCTACTAACCGACCTTAATGAGTTAGACCGCTTGGGTTCCCCCGGTGTGCTGTCCTTAGAATCTATCTATGCGCGGAGTGTCTAAACACCACAATGCCCAAGAGAACCGAAGACCAAATTCGAACGTGTCAGCGTAAGTCAGTAGCGGAGCGACGCACGGCAGGAAAATCCTGTACATGCGGCGAAATCCGCCCTGAGGCACTAATCACCGGCAGCAGGCCGACGATTTGTTTTGCTTGCAGGCGAAGGCAACTCGGCCAAAGCACACTAGACGAACATCACCGTGCTGATAGCGCGAACCACGCCGCAACTGTGCCGATCTCGGTAAACGACCACTAGACCCTGACGGACGGGCAGTACTCACACGCGCGATCGTAGTTTTTGCCGTGCTGCTGGCCCCGTTCCATCCGCACGGCGCCAATCTGGGACGCGCTGCACCTCTTGGAATCGAATTCCGCCCGCTCATCGAGGCACAATTAAACGCAACGCCCGGTAGCCATTTGGTGATCGTTCGCTACTCACCCGGGCACGGGAATCTGCAGGAATGGGTTTACAACGGCGCGGACATTGACCATTCAAAAGTGGTTTGGGCGCGCGAAATTCCCGGGGCGGACCTAAAGCCGCTGCTTGATTATTTCCGCGGAAGGCGGGTGTGGCTAGTGGAAGCGGATGCATCCCCGCCGCGGTTGACTCCTTACGCGGAGTAGCTGCGGCCGGCAAACCCCGTGCTTCGCGTATACTTACTTCGTCGCCGCCGCGAAAACGGAGCGAGGGAGCGCGACCAAGTTCCACGGCTCTAGCCTGGGTTCTCCGCTGCAATCAATGCAATAAAATGCTTCACGCGAGAGTTCCAAAACGGGAATCGGAGGTGTACACTCTTTACTCCAACTCAAGATTTGGAGATATCGGCCATGTTTTCTCTCGCTCGATCCTTCCGTTGTCCAGATTGCGGTAGCTCGTCACTCTACAGGTCAAGAAGACACGGCCTTGCGGAATTTCTGCTACATCATCTTCTCTTGATAACCCCTTATCGCTGCAAAGACTGCGACGCGCGCCATTTCCGCTCCCGGCTTCATCACCACCACCCGGATTCCCATACTCCTAAACACGCCCACTAACCATCTCCTTCCCCCCTTCGCGTATACTTGCGTCAGAACGTCGGAACGTTCAGACGATGAACAGCGTTATACATGGCGAAGGACTCGGCAAGCGCTACTATCGCGGATTGCAGCTGGACGACGGCCTGCGACACTCGCTGGAAGCGTTCCTGCGTTCGCCCATCGCGTCACTGCGCCGGAAAAAAGAAGAGACGTTCTGGGCGCTGAAAGACGTGTCATTGCAAGTGAAGGAAGGCGAGGTCCTTGGCCTGATCGGGCGGAACGGGGCGGGCAAGACGACCCTGCTGAAGATTTTGTCGCGCATTACGCGGCCCACGGAGGGCTGGGCGGAGATTCATGGGCGCGTCGGCTCGCTGCTCGAAGTGGGCACGGGGTTTCATCCGGAGCTGACCGGGCGCGAAAACACGTACCTCTCCGGAGCGATCCTGGGGATGGGTAAAGCGGAGATTGCACGCAAGTTCGATGAGATCGTGGCTTTCGCCGAGTTGGAGAAATTCATCGATACGCCCGTGAAGCATTACTCCTCTGGCATGTACGTGCGGCTGGCCTTTGCCGTGGCCGCCCATCTCGAGCCGGAAATCCTGCTGGTGGATGAAGTTCTGGCCGTCGGCGACATCAATTTTCAGAAGAAATGCCTTGGCAAAATGGGCGACGTAGCTCGCGCCGGGCGCACCATCGCGCTGGTCTCGCATCAGCTCAACCAGATCCGCCGCCTGTGCCACCGCGTCGTCTGGATTGACGCCGGCAGCGTCCGCCAGGACGGCCCCACCCACGAAGTCGTGGGTGCCTACGAATCCGCCATGGCACGTGGAGACCGGAACGGTTCCCAGCAGGGCAGAAGACCGGGGACAAAAGGGCGTTTCATCGGATGGGAAATTGCTGGGCCCGAGAACTGCGACCCTCACACTCTAACGACGCTCGGTCCTGTCACGATTAGGTTTCACCTCGAAGCATTCGAGCGACTCCGCCGCTGCACCCATGGTGCAGCCTTGTATAATTCTGACCGCAATCTTGTGTGGGGCACAGCGGTCTACAACCTCGACTTTGGCCCAGGCACGCACACTCTGGCGTATAGATTTCCTTCTCTTCCCCTGCGCCCGGGGCCCTATAGCTGGCTGGTTAGTCTTTTTGATGATACCGAAGAACTTGACATGTGGGACGCTATCCCGGAAATGACTGTGGCAACAGAAAACCACCAGCACCCCCAAGACGAGTGGGCGGGCGTGCTGAATGTTCCCAGCGAATTTTCAGTGTGCACAGAGCGAAACAAGAATGAATGAATCCTCGCGCGCTCTAGGGGTTCGGATACGCAGCTTCCTGATGAAGCCGGCCAGGGAAAAACTCGAAAGCGTGACATACCATCTGCGAGCACTTTTTCAGAAACGGTCAGCAGCGATCCGACTGGCATTTGGGGGTAAGTGGATTTTGGAGGAAAGTGCGCTCGACGCCCAGCTTCGGTCCGGCGCATTCGAGAAAGCCGAAACCTGTTTCGTCGAAGGCATTCTTCGTCCTGGCATGACCGTGATGGACATAGGCGCTCATCACGGATACTACACTTTGCTTGCTTCGATGTTGGTAGGAAGCCAGGGAAGAGTGATTGCCTTCGAACCGTCGCCGCGTGAACGTATTCGGTGTGTGCGAACGTTCGAATTGAACAGGTAGCGCTCGGCGCGTCTCCAGGGAAGGCGGAACTATTCCTAGTAGAAGGTACGGAAGACTACTGCAATAGCCTTCGACCACCCGCCGTTAATGCCGAGACGCGCAGGGTTTTTGTGAATGTGACCACACTTGACGAGTTTTTGTCCGCCACGGCTCTTACGGACGTGGACTTCGTAAAATTGGACGTGGAAGGTGCGGAGCTGGATGTATTAAAGGGAGCATCCAACCTATTAAGACAGTCGTTGCGGCCTATATTCCTGGTCGAGGTTTACGACATACGAACTCAGCCTTGGGGTTATGCTGCCCGCGAGATAGTCCGATTTCTTACGGAACGCAGCTTCGAGTGGTTTAGCCTTGGGGAAAACGGCAAGCCAACACCTGTCGATTCTGCTAGTTGTTCGTTTGACGCAAATCTTGTGGCCGTTCCTGCAGAGCGGATGCATAGCTTTAACGAGTCTGTCAAAATACGCTCTTGACGAAGCATATGGCTGAAAAATTCCTAGTTCCGATGTCTTTGCCAAGTTGGCTTTACAAGTCAGCGCGGCGCGTCAAGCGCGCCTTTATCCCGGCCACTCCGCCCCCCTCGCCAATCAACATCCGGGGCGAGCGAAACGTGGAATGGGCCTTTTTAAGCACAGAGATGCCAAACGGTCCAGGCGAAGCCATCGAATTTGGCTGCGAGGAGGGATACATGAGCCTCCTCGCAGCACACCGCGGCTTCCACGTCGTCGCCAACGACCTCCAAGGGCAAAACTTCAGTTGGCAACACACTAGTGTCGAATTTCGACAAGGCGATTTTATGAAATTGAACCTCCCACGCAACCATTTCGATCTGGCGATCAATTGCTCCTCGGTCGAACACGTTGGTGTTGCCGGCAGATATGGAATCGAAGTCAATGAAGAGGCGGGCGACATTGAGGTCATGCAACGACTCGCTGATATTCTGAAACCTGGCGGGCTTCTGCTAATGACGGCTCCGTGCGGGCGCGATGCCGTAATGGCGCCATGGTGCAGGGTGTATGGAGCTCAGCGGCTTCCGAAGCTCTTTGCGCCCTTCCGCGTGGCCAAAGAATCGTATTGGATCAAGGATGCGAAGAACAAGTGGGTGGTCTCCACTCGTGAAACAGCGCTCGCGTTTCAACCGGTCTACAATCCTTCAGATTCTCACGGTTGCGCCTACGCTCTCGGTTGTTTCGTTTTGCAAAAGGTGTAGCATTGTTTTGGCGAGGAATTTATAGAACATAGCAATGCTCACGTTATTCACTACTGCAAAGGCATTTCGCGGCCACTCCGCCATCATCCAGCGCAACGCATTGCAAAGCTGGAAGCTGCTTCATCCTGACGTCGATATCATGCGTGACCACCAGCGCCGCCATCCGATGGACGAATAACACTCGCTGGACTCCGTGGGAACCAATAAGCGAAACTCTATTCTATGAAACGCGCCCTCATCACCGGCATCACCGGACAGGACGGCTCCTATCTCGCCGAGTTCCTCCTTTCCAAAGGCTATGAAGTCCACGGCATCATCCGCCGCGCGAGCACTTTCAACACCCAGCGCATCGATCACATCTATCAGGACCCCAACCAGGCGGGCGCCCGCCTCTTCCTCCATCATGGCGACTTGGCGAGCACCGAATGGATTCTCAGCCTCATCTACACACTTGCCCCGGACGAACTCTACCACCTCGCCGCGCAAAGCCACGTGCGCGTCAGCTTCGATATTCCCGAATACACCGGCGACATCACGGGACTTGGCACCGCCCGCCTTCTCGAAGCCATCCGCCGCAGCGGCTGCAAGACGCGCTTCTATCAGGCCTCCAGCTCCGAAATCTTCGGCTCCGCTCCTCCCCCGCAAGGCGAGCTCACTCCCTTTCAGCCGCGCAGTCCCTACGCCGCCGCTAAGCTCTATGCCCACTGGATGACCCGTATCTACCGCGAGGGCTATGGCCTGCACGCTGCCAGCGGGATTCACTTCAATCATGAAAGTCCGCGCCGTGGCGAAACTTTCGTCACCCGCAAGATCACTCGTGGCGTCGCTTCCATCCTCGCCGGCAAAACCGACGCTCTCTACCTCGGCAACCTCGAAGCGCGCCGCGATTGGGGCTACGCTCCCGAATACGTCGAAGCCATCTGGAAGATCGTTCAGCAGGACCGCCCCGACGACTACGTCATCGGCACTGGCGACGCCCATTCCGTTCGGGAGTTTCTCGAGGAAGCTTTCTCCTATGCGGGCCTCGATTGGAACAAGCACGTGAAAATCTCTGGGCGCCATTTCCGTCCCCTCGAAGTCGATGTCCTCGTTGCCGATGCCTCCAAGGCCCGCCGCCAGCTCGGCTGGGAGCCCCGCGTCAGTTTCCACGATCTTGTCGCTATCATGGTGGATGCGGACGTCGAAGCCGTTGGTCTCACGCCTCGCGGCCGCGGCAAAGCCGTACTCGAGGAAAAAGTTACGCACTGGAACCGTTGGCACAACTCTGTCACTCGTGTCGTGCAAGCCACGCCCGGGCAAGCATCGCAACATTAGGAGCCGGCATACATGGGATTCTGGGACAATCGGCGCGTCGTCGTCACCGGAGGCAGCGGCTTTCTCGGATCATTCGTTGTAGCCAGGCTTCATGCCGCCGGTGCCAAGGAAGTCGTTGTTCCTCGCAGCCGCGACTACGATCTCCGCGAAAAATCACAGGCGGAACGTCTCTATCGGGATGCCCGGCCCGACGTTTTCATACACCTGGCCGCCGTGGTGGGCGGTATCGGCGCCAATCGCGCCAATCCCGGCCGCTTCTTCTATGACAACGCTGCCATGGGCTTGCACGCCATTGAAGCCGGCCGCGTTGCCGGCCTCGAAAAATTTGTCTGCGTCGGCACCATTTGTTCGTACCCGAAATTCACTCCCATCCCCTTCCGCGAAGCGGATTTCTGGAATGGCTATCCCGAAGAAACCAACGCTCCCTACGGCCTTGCAAAGAAGATGCTCCTCGTGCAACTCCAGTCCTACCGCCAGCAATATGGCATGAACGGCATCTACCTCATTCCCGTCAACCTCTATGGGCCTCGCGACAACTTTGATCTCGAAGCCTCCCACGTCATTCCCGCCCTCATCCGTAAATGCCTCGACGCAAAGGACTCGGCCGCTTCTGAAATTGTCGCGTGGGGCACCGGCACGGCCACTCGCGAATTTCTCTACGTCAAAGACGCGGCCGATGCCATCGTCATCGCCGCCGAAAAATACTCCAAGCCCGATCCGGTCAATCTCGGTTCGGGGCAGGAAATCAGCATCCGCGACCTCCTCGAGCAGATTCGCACCTTGACTGGTTTCTCCGGCTCCATCGGCTGGGATTCCTCCAAGCCTGACGGCCAGCCCCGCCGCTGCCTGGACACTTCCCGTGCCTTCGCGGAATTCGGCTGGAGAGCTACGGTGTCTCTCTCCGAAGGCTTGCCCAACACCATCGACTGGTTTCAAGAGCAGCGTTTGGCTCAGTCCGCTGCACGCTGAATCGGCACAGAATCGCCATAGCAATGCTCACGTTATTCACTACTGCAAAGGCATTTCGCGGCCACTCCGCCATCATCCAGCGCAACGCATTGCAAAGCTGGAAGCTCCTTCATCCTGACGTCGATATCATCCTGTTTGGTGATGACGAGGGCGCTGCGGCAGTCTGCGCCGAGCTCGGTGTCCGCCACGACACAGATATCATTGTCAATTCCAGCGGAACGAAGCGGCTCGACTCTATCTTTAACCGCGCACAGCAGCTCGCTCGACACAACCTCGTCTGCTATGTCAACTGCGACATTGTTCTGACGCAACAGTTCACGGCCGCCCTCAAGATCGTAAGTTCTGCCAAGCCGGGATTTCTGATGGTAGGTCGCCGCTGGGATACTGACGTTACCGCTCCGATCGATTTCACGCGGCCCAATTGGCAGGAGAGCGTGCTTAGCCTGGCTCATAGCAGCGGCATTCAACGTGCGCATTACAATATTGATTATTTTGCGTTTCCGAGGGGCCTATATCCGGAATTTCCGCCGCTGGTCATCGGCCGTATCTGGTGGGACAATTGGCTCGTCTGGCGGGCTGCGAGCCTAGGTGCCTCGGTCGTTGACGTCTCGGATGTTGTTTGTGCTGTTCATCAGAATCATGACTACGGATACCACCCGCAAGGGATGACTGGCGTTTGGTACGACGAGGAGGCATACCTGAACCTGAAGCTTGCGGGCGGGTATCCGCATCTCCGATCGATCGGAGATGCGCGCTTCCGACTTACCTCGCGGGGAGTTCGTCCAAATCATTTCTGGTGGCTCGCGGGCTTGAAGAGAAAGGCTCGTGCCGCGCATGAGCACGTGTGTGTGGGGTTCCGCAACCGCATCCTCTTCCCGATACTGGATTTCACCCGTCCCGTCAGACATTCCATTGGAGTGAAACAGGAAAATCTAATTCCAGGATTTGTGCGTCGCTGGCGGGAGCGGCGTCGCTGGATGGACTAGTGAAGGTAAAGAGAATACTGGTGACGGGTAGCAGCGGGCTGATCGGGTCGGAGGCGGTGGAGTATTTCGATCCCCGTTTGTTGGAGGGACGCAAGCATTCGTGCGGATGCTTCCGTTACACAAAATGACGAAAGATGAGTGCGCAATCCAACGGAGACGGATGGCGCCCAAAGGTAATACGAATGCCGTAGCATCCGGTCAGGACCGACCGAGGTGGACCCATGTCTTGCCCGCCCCGATTCGATCTCTTGGCCGTCCGCTGCTGCACAAGTGGCGGTATTTTTACGGCGTCAGCAGGGAAAAATTGAGGGAAAAACTGGCTGCGCCTGGCGTGACGAGTTATCTGAGGGATGGTTGCGCGAATCAGATTTTCCAGTACGCGACTGGTCTGGCTCTGGCGCGACAACTGGGCGTGGACCTCAAGCTCGACGTCTCCTGGTACGAAACGCCAAGGCGAGACCCGCCCCGGAGGTACTCGCTGGGGCTGTTCAAGGGCGTGGACGCACGAGTGGTGCACGGCCTGTGGGGCCGGATCATCCGCGAAGAGGGGCTTCCGTACCAACCTGCGCTATTTGAGAACGCGCCGCGAAAGTGCTCGCTGGTCGGTTATTGGCAGTGTGAGAAGTATTTTTTCGGACTGCGCGACGAACTGCGGGAGCGCTTGCTGCCCCGCGAGCCACTCCCGGCTCGGTCGATCGCGACCGAGCCGGCGATCCTGGACGCCGGCGAACGATCGGTGCTCGTCCACGTGCGACGCACCGATTATGTAGGGAATCCCTATCACGGGGTCCTGCCGATGGAGTACTACCGCGAGGCTGCCGCGCTGATAGCGGCCAAGGTGCCCGACCCGGTATTCTTTGTTTTCTCGGATGATCCGGAGTGGTGCGAAGCGAATTTCAAGCTGCCGTATCGCACGACGATTGTTGGAGATTTCAATCGGACAGTCGAGAAGCACCTGAGGCGCGAAGACGCCGACCTCTACCTGATGCGCTTGTGTGGGCACGCGATTATTGCAAATAGTTCGTATAGCTGGTGGGGTGCGTGGCTCGGCGCGGATATAAAGGGCGGCATGGTAATTGCGCCAAAGAGCTGGTTTGGACCGGCGGCTAAGTACGACCCGCGAGATATCGTTCCAGCCCGATGGATAAGACTGTGAAATGCAGAGACCGCCTCGCAGAGCTCGCCCAGCATGAAGCGCCGGGATATAGGCACCATCCTACAACCTTCACCTACGAGATTCGCTTACCAGAATGGCTTTTTCTACTCGGCGTCACTCGGCCCTTGAGTAGCGTCCTGGGCCTCAGGTCTGAAGCCTGCGCCGAGGCCGGGAGAAGCCGTGACGAACAGAGGTAATGCCGGTGGTGACGCCCCCCTCCCAGAGTGGGTTTGTTTGGTTCCGGTTGAATGGCCAGGAGAATTGATTCCGGTCGGCGATGAACCGGCGGGGTTTGGCAGAAATTTGCTGGCCGTGCCGACAGAATCGCTGCGGGCCGTGGCACACTTGCGCTCGTCAGCGACGAGCGGAGGCAATCAGATCCCTGCGGACGAATTCGCTGCGCTCCGAGGGCCGCAATGAAGCCACTGATTACCGCGCTGGTGGACACCTACAACCACGAGCGCTACATCGAGCAGGCTCTTGTCAGCGTCCTGGAGCAGGGGCTGTCTCCCGCGGAATTGGAAATCGTCGTGGTGGATGATGGGTCCACCGATCAGACTCCTTCGATTATTCAGAAATTCGTGCCGCGCGTGAAGCACGTGCGCAAGAAAAACGGCGGGCAAGCGTCAGCATTCAATGCCGGCTTCGCGGAAGCGCGAGGCGAGATTGTGGCCTTCCTGGACGGAGACGACTGGTGGGCCAAGGAGAAGCTGTTGACGGTGGCGGATGCGCTCGAGCGGGAACCGGCCGTGGCGGCCGTCGGCCATGGGCACTACGAATTCCACGAGAAGACGAATGAGACGCGGCTTCTAGTTCCGCAGCGGCCCGCGCTCATCAGCATGGCGGACCGGGAGGCCACGCGCATTGCGGCCCTTCATAGGCGCTTTCTTTTGCCGAGTGCGCTGACGGTGCGAAGGAAAGTGCTGGAGTGGATTATGCCCATTCCTGAGGAGATGGTGTTCATCGCGGACGTCCCCCTACAGGCCGCGGCGCTGGTCATGGGCACGCTGATACTGGATCAGCCGCTTTTTTACTACCGATACCACGCGCAAAACCTCTATTCCATCGATCCGAAGGATGACGCCAAGCTCTGCCGTAAGTACGAGATGACTGAGCTGGTTTGCGAGCGGCTTTCCCGAAGGCTAGTGGAGCTGGGCGTTCCGGAAGAATCGGTTTCCGAGTTTCTGGCCGGTGTCTGGGTGGAAGCAAAGCGGTTCCGTTTGGGCAGGTTTGGCGGCAGCCGTCAGGACGCCTTCCGTACGGAAATGGAAGCGTTTCGTGCAACTCCCCTGAATCCCAGCGTTGGCTACCGGCTGTTTAGGTACTTTACATTGGGTGCCGCGCTGCTTCTTCCGGCGCGAAGCTTCTACAAAGTTCGCAATTGGTATGCAGAGAAGAACCTGGGGCGCTATCGGGACCGGCTGTTTAAGGCCAACGTTGCAAGATGAACCACCCGCTTTTTGCGCTGCCGGACGGTACAAACCCAGAGAGGTTACTTAAAGTTACGAGTAGGCGCGCCTGCGTTTTCGCCGGTGCGGCGCGGCCACCGTAATTCCTGCTCGGCTCGAAAACGTTCCTTCGCAATCTCGCGTTCGATACCCGGATCCGAGGATGCCCAACGGTATATTCCATACAAGAAGACTGGAATCATGAGAACAAATACGGCCAAACCCCACCAAAACATGATTCGCTCCTCTTTGCCGTAGCGAATGACTCTTCAGCATCGCTTAAAGCAAGTCATAAAATCAATCTGTAATGTTCATGCGCTTGGCGAATACGGAGGCAGGAATTGTGCCGAGCATGGAATTGTACTCGCGGGCGCCGGGAGATTGCTGCGACTGGGCAGTTACACTTAGGGTTTCCAGATCAGCGCCCGTGTATTTGCGAGTGGCAGGCGTGGCAAAGTGTGATCAAGTTCTCAACGCAGTCATGCCCTAATCGGCTTCTGGCATTCAAGTGGTGCACTTCCAGATTCTTCATTGAACCACACTGCTGGCACCGCCATCCATCCCGTTCAAGCACTTGAAGTCGTAATATCCGATATGCTTCTTGATCTAACCTCAGGCGGGGACGTTTTAAAAGAGACTCTTCCATGAATGACCGCTCTAAAGCCTGCGATTGCTCAAACTTTGAGGAATCGCCAGCAATCTTCTTAGGGCTCAATGTCCTGTAAACTAGCTCCCGCGAGGAAGTCGGCGCAGATCATTTCCAGACAATAGCCTCTCGATTTGTCGGTCCCTAGCATCATGCCTGCCGTGGCGATGGCTTTCTCGATTACCGCTAACTGGCTCTTGTAGAATTTGAAATACACGATCTCCCAAGCTTCTGTTTCCTTGCCCGAAAGGTAGCGCCCGACTT
>WNFG01008136.1_pt1 | contig 17443 bp, 12 predicted proteins | sample 5400431 | NCBI WGS metagenome assembly WNFG01 (sample SAMN13153346, study PRJNA577476) | soil metagenome | isolation source: 120 cm saprolite under Douglas fir tree site 2 hole 3 replicate 2 | place: USA:California | collected 2015-04-18 | reverse complement strand
CCACGTCACCTGGGGCAAGGCCGTTACAGCGGCCAGCAGCAAAAAGTATTTCTTTGTGGCGCACCTCAACTCCCCGAGCCTGGGGCCGGTGAGGTTCTTTTCTCCGTTACGCATCGCTGTCAGCATTCTGATCGCCGGCGTGGGCTGCTATCTTCTGGCTCTGTATCTGAGTTCCCCGCTCAAGAAACTGCAATTGACGGTGCAGGCATTTGCGGAAGGCAATTTGAACGTCCGCGTATCGCCGGAATTGGGCAATCGCCGGGACGAAGTGGCCGATCTGGCACGGGAGTTTGACGTGATGGCGGAACGTATTGCGGCTCTTATCTCATCGCAAAAGCGGCTGCTGGCGGACATCTCGCACGAGCTGCGTTCGCCGCTGGCGCGCCTCAGCGTGGCCCTGGAACTGGCAAGAAAAAACAGCAATGGGAAAGCCATCGCGGCCCTCGACAGAATCGAGCAGGAAGCCGAACGGCTCAACCAACTCGTGGGCCAGTTGCTTGCGCTCACGCGTCTGGAGAGCGGCGCCGAACGAGTTCCGCCCGATATTGTTCCGCTCGAAGATCTAGTACAGCAGGTGGTTGATGACGCGAATTACGAAGCCAAGCCACTGCGCAAAGAAGTCCACATAAACCATCTGGAGCATTGCCGCGTGCGCGGTTCGGCTGAACTGATGCGCAGCGCCGTGGAAAACGTGGTCCGCAACGCCGTACGTTACACCGCGGAAGGCACCGCAGTGGAAGTCTCCTTGGAGTGGAAGCTGGACAAGGCCGTCTTCACGGTCAGCGACCACGGTCCCGGAGTGTCGGACAGTGAATTGGAGCATATCTTTGAACCGTTCTACCGCGTAAGCGAAGCTCGCGAGCGGACGAGCGGAGGCGCAGGGCTCGGACTATCCATCGCCGAGCGCACAGTGAAACTCCACGGTGGAAGCATCCGCGCCGAAAATAGTAAGACTGGGCTGATAGTGACCATGCAGGTCCCTCTCGCGCCTACTCCTGAGCGCCAGCCGGCGACTGTGGCGCCGGGGGCCCTCGCTACGAGTTAAACAAGTCTTCGGATTCGAATTGTCACAAATCTGATCGCGATCTGACATTCAACTCTCTTCACTACAAACACAAATGGCGCAGCCAGTTTCGGCTGCGCCATTTTTCCGTTTCACCAGGAGAATTACAAATAGTGAGACGTGCCAGTATCAACTTCGTCACCAGACAAAAACAAAAAGCAAAAAACAATGAAACTAAATTTTGTGTGGCGCGTATTACTAACCAAAGGCTGAAGCGCTCGTCAAAAGAGACAGAGCGCGGAAGCACAAAAAGAAAGTGAATTCGGAGGAGATCATGGACGCGAAATGGAACAATATCATTGATAACGCGATGGTAAGAGTAACGCTGGTAGTCCTGGGCTTCGGGGCCTGGCTGGCGATCAGCTACGGGCTCCTTTCACTCTAGTGGTAACTTTGGGTGCTTGCGCAGATGCGCCTGCGCAAGAGGCTTAGACCTTGGCTGCAACCCCTTCTACTGCTTTAACCGGTCCTGAAGCGTAACGTGCACTGACGTACTCATTCAGGATATCGAAAAACTCGGCGACAATTCTGTCGCCCTTCAGCGTAGTCATCAACCGTCCGTCAACAAAGACTGGCGCCTTCGGTTCCTCGAACGTGCCGGGCAGGGAGATTCCTATGTTCGCGTGCTTGGATTCTCCGGGACCGTTGACCACGCAACCCATCACCGCAACTTTCAGCTCCTCGATGCCGGGATATTGCGACTTCCAGACGGGCATGTTTTCGCGGAGATAAGACTGGATCTGCTCCGCCATCTCCTGGAAGAAGGTGCTGGTCGTGCGGCCGCAGCCGGGACACGCGGTGACCTGCGGAGCAAAGCTGCGAATCCCCAGCGACTGCAGGATCTGCTGGGCCACAAAGACTTCTTCCGCCCGATTGCCGTTGGGCGCGGGAGTGAGTGAAACGCGGATAGTATCGCCAATACCTTCCTGCAACAGGACGGCGAGTCCGGCGGCGCTGCCGACAATCCCTCTGGCGCCCATGCCCGCTTCTGTCAGGCCCAGGTGCAAAGCGTAATCGCAACGCGCGGCCAGCATCCGGTAAACGTCGATCAGGTCCTGTACGCCGCTTACTTTGGCGCTCAAAATGATTTTGTCGCGTCCCAGTCCGTACTCTTCGGCCAGCTTTGCCGAGCGTAGCGCGCTCTCGACCATGGCGTCCATGGTGACTTCGCGCGCGTCTTTAGGTTTGTTGCTGCGCGAGTTCTCGTCCATCATGCGCGTGAGCAACTGCTGGTCGAGCGATCCCCAGTTCACGCCAATGCGCACCGGCTTCTGGTTCTTGACGGCTACGTCGATCATTGCGCGAAAATTGTTATCGTCTTTGCGGCCTACGCTGACGTTGCCGGGATTGATGCGGTACTTGGCCAGTGCCTGCGCGCATTCTGGATAGCGCGTGAGAAGCAGATGCCCGTTGTAGTGAAAATCGCCGATGATGGGAACGTGGATATTCTGCTTGTCGAGGCCCTCGACGATGGCCGGCAAAGCCTTGGCTGCGGCGTCATTGTTCACCGTCACGCGCACCAGCTCGGAGCCGGCGCGGGCCAATTGTGCCCGGAGCGTCGCTGCCGACACGGACGTTGCCAATCTTGACGGTGACGGACTTTCTGCGCTGAATAAGAGCCATTCCCTCTAGTTTAGCATCTCAGGTTTATTTTCGCGTGCGCCAGAATCGCGCCGGAACTGCCAAAATCACTGCCCAACTGATGATCTTAGGGTGTAACGAACTGCCCTCTTTCGACACTACTCCTCAGAAGCATTTCGTCACTGAGGTAGCTGTTTCCATGAGTATCTGGTCAGTCCTTGAAAGTTTGATGAAGGCCGTTTCGGATCCTGATCATGCGAGACTCGTCGTCGCTACCGTGGTTGGAGGGATTGCCACGGGGGCTACGGTCATCCAGAATGTGTCCGCTATTGCCGGATATGGATCCCTTGCGGACCGTACCCGGGAAGAGAAAGATCGCATTGAAAGCAACTTGACACTATTGGCGAAGCTCCAGGAGCTCAATACTCCATATGCCCAGGCTGCCTGCAAAGACTTGGGACGGGACTTGAAACTTTCGGTGGACCGGCTGGCGCGCTTGACGGAGAGAAGTTGCGAGATCCGATCGGACCCTAACCTTGACCTTTCGCTTCTCGAGCGCTTGTTTATCGGATTTGCGCCTTCGGGGCGGCGGGCTGCGATTATTCACTCGCTTACATATGGATTCATAACGACGCTTACTGTACTAGTCCTGAGCGGACCCTACCTCCTGAGCAAGAAACTTGATCCTGAAAGCTACGCGGATGTCGTTGTTCTGACCGGCTATTGCGCTCTGGCGTTCCGCTCGTGGGCACTCTCGGAAAGACGGTGGCGGCTCGGTTACAACCCAGTCTCCGGATTCCGCCGATCGTTATTCATTCTTCGCGCTCCCGTGAACCAGGCGATGATGGTCGCACAGGCCTGCTTCTGGGCCTCCATTTTCTGCGTGGCCGACAGTATCGAAGATATCGTGGTGGACGCCGCGAAAGGTAAGCACGTATCAGAAGTTGAATCGTTTCTGAAATTCGGGGCGCCCTTGGTTGCCGCCGCACTCAGCCGACGCTGGGCTTACGCGGAGCTGAAATCCTCTCCGGAGCGCCGCCCGTGGCGTGCCGCATTCGAAATAAACAGCAGTTCGCCCATCTGGTGGATATTGCTGGCCTGTGTCGCTGAACTGATTTTGTCTCTGGCAAGTCTGTTTTTCGCGCACCCGGTTTTTTCGGAGCCGATACATACCGCGCTCTTTGTCGGGGAATCGGCGATCTCTTGTGTCGCCGCGTTTGAATGGTTCGTGCTCTCGTCAGGCTCACCAGTGCCCGCGGCTTCAACTGAAGCCGCCCGCTCCACGTCCGCCTGCGCCTGACGCTGGCTGCCCGCAAAGCAAAACCGCCCAAAGCACGGGCGGTTTTTGGTCAGTGTTTCTGAATCTCTACGGCGCGTGGTGCATAAAGCTCTTCGCCACGTCGTTGTAAATCACCACCGAAAAGAACAGGACCAGCGCCACGAACGCGACCTGGTACATGCGTTCCTTGATCTGCTGATTGATATCGCGACGCATCGTGCCTTCAACCAGAAGCATGGCCATTAGCCCGCCATCCATGATCGGGATGGGCAACAGGTTAATGATGCCGAGCTGGAGGCTGAGCATGGCCATGAGAAGCAGGAACGATGGAGCCCCTTGGCGCGCAGCTTCGCCGGAGTCCCGGGCGATTCCCACCGGCGACTCCAGAACTTTGATGGAGACTTTTCCTTTGAACAGCTTTCCGAAAAGGTCAAAGACCAACATTGAATTAGCGCGCGCTTCGTCCAGTGATTTGCTCACCGCATGGCCGAACGGAAGCGGATCGGGCCGGGTCAGGTCAGGCAGTGCCACTCCGATGCGGTAGCGTTTTTTGCCGGGATTCTGCGGATCATCGACAGCCGTTGGAGTAAGCGTAAACCTCATTTCCTGGTTATTGCGCAGGACCGCGATTTGAATGGGCGCCTCTTTGTTTTTTTGCAGCGAAAGAATCGCTCCTATATTCGACCGCACTGGGACGTCATTCATCGCGACGATTTCGTCACCATCCTGGATTCCGCTTTTTGCCGCCGGCATAGTTGGCTCAACGCCTTTGACCACGACCTTTGCTTCCGGCAGCCATCCCATGTCACCCAAAGGATCGCGGCTCCCTGTCTGCGGAACAACCGTCTTGTTCACCAGATCCTTTCCGTGCTGGACGGTGATGTCCAAGGGCTGATTGGGGCTGAGCATGACCTTGAAAATCACTTCTTGCCAGGTGGGATTGTTGATGTCCTGAATGCGGGTGACTTTGTCGCCAGTCTGTAATCCTGACTTCTCCGCCGAAGAGTTATCGAGCACGTAGCCGATCACCGCTGGCTGGTCCAGATACACTGGGCGTTCGTTGCGAAACATGAACAGGCAGGTGAATATGACAATGGTAAAGATAAAGTTCATGGCTGGCCCGGCAATCGCGATGAGGAAACGTTGCCAACGAGGGTGACTGGTGAACTCTCCCGGGTCGCCGGTGCGGTTCTCGAGTGGGCTTTCGCCCGCCATTTTGACGTAACCGCCTACGGGCAGAAGGCTGACACGATAATCCGTATCGCCGCGGCGAAAGCCGAACAGCCGCTTGCCGAAGCCAAGGCTGAAGACCTCGACCCTGACGCCACACCACTTGGCCACCATGTAGTGGCCGAGTTCATGGATGAAGACAAGTACGCCTAAGACGAGGATGACTGCAGGTATGTCAATTAGATGCATAAAAAGCGATATTCCATTTATTGTAACTCACTGCCTGATGCCAATTACCGGGCCAACTGATGCGTCAGCCTGCTCCGGGCGAGGGTGCGCGCTTCAGCGTCGATAGAGAGCACTTCTTCTATAGATTCAGGATGGCGGTCTTCCGTTACTCTAAGTGTCTGGCCGACTATTCTGGATATATCGGCAAAACCAATTTCATGGTTGAGGAAAGCCGCGACTGCGACTTCGTCGGCGGCGTTGAGGGCAATCGTTTTGGAGCCGCCGGCCTCGGCCGCTTCGTAGGCCAGACGGAGACAGGGAAACTTTTCGAGGTCCGGCGGACAAAAGTCCAGCCTCTTTAAATCAAGCACTTGGAAGCGAAGGTCCGAAGGAATCCGCTCGGGATACGTCAGCGCATAGAGGATAGGCAGGCGCATGTCCGTGACCGAGAGCTGCGCCAGGATGCTGCCGTCATTGAACTCGACCATGGAGTGGATGGTGGACTGCGGATGCACGATCACATTTACTTGTGCCGGAGGCAGGTCGAACAACCGGCACGCTTCAATGACCTCAAAACCTTTGTTCATCAGAGTTGCCGAATCAATGGTGATTCTCTGCCCCATCTTCCATGTAGGGTGGTTCAGCGCCTGCTCGACCGTAATCTTTTCAAACTCGGCCTTAGGAGTATTAAGGAAGGGCCCGCCGCTAGCGGTAAGCCAGACGCGCTCCACTTCGTGCAGGCGTCCGCCGCGCATGCATTGATGGACGGCGTTGTGTTCGCTGTCGATCGGGAGCAGCGGCTTGCCTTGTTTGCGGGCTTCAGCGGTGATCAACTCGCCAGCTGTGACCAGACACTCTTTGTTGGCCAATCCAAGTTCTTTGCCGGCGCGAACTGCTTCATACGTCGCTTTGTCAACTTCGGGATGTGTGGCGACACGGACTGTGCCAGCCTGTCCGTGGACGATTTCGATTTCACCCAGGCCTTCGGTCTTCAGTTTTCTGCGGACGGTTTCAGCATCTTGCTCCGAAGCCAGCGAGAGCACTTGCGGTTTCCACCGTCGGGTTTGCTCCAAGGCTGCGTCAACGTTCGAGCCCGCAGCCATCGTGAGCAATTGAAAGCGCTCGGGATTCGACTCAATTACGCTGAGCGTGCTCCGTCCGATGGAGCCCGTGGAACCCAGGATGGCAATGCGCTTCATGGTTTAGAGATGATCGCTTTATACAGCACAAAATGGAAGTACCACAACACCGGGGCCGCAAAGAGAAGAGCGTCAATCCGATCCAGCATGCCGCCATGTCCAGGAAGGATCGTGCCAGAGTCCTTTACTCCGGCGCCGCGCTTCAGTGCGGATTCAACCAAATCCCCCAGCTGGGCCGCAACATTCACGCAGAATCCAAAGATGGCTGCCAGCCACCATGGTGGCGGATAAAGCCGCGCATCAGCATAGAGTGCGCTTTGCGACGGAAAGGAATTCAGCCTGGCGAGAACATTACCGATGTGATGAATGTTTTCAAACACCAGCACAGTTACCATGACAGCGCCAACCACCGAGGCAATTGCGCCCTCCCATGTCTTCTTGGGACTGATGGTTTCCGCCAGCTTGTGTTTTCCGAAGGCCCTTCCCGCGTAATAGGCGAAGATGTCGCCTGACCATACCGCGACCAACAGGACAAACACGAGCACGCGTCCATTAGTGGTGTGGCCAACAAATGAAATTTCTCCCATCGTCACGGCTATGTAGAGAAATCCGAAATAAGAAATGGCGGCAGCCGGAAGTGCTTGACGCAAATCTTTGAAAAGCAGTCCTAATAGCAAAAGCAAAAGCGGCAGGACGCGAAAGCCGCTAAGGTCCAAAACAAGACTTTCAAAACGATTCCCAAAATCAGACACTCCAAATGCAACAACATCGTGCAAAGAGTGTCCCAGGAAATAAAGTCCAACCGCGACCACGATCACATAACCAAAGTGATATGGCTGGTAGTTTTTGGCAATGCCAAAATATTCTACGATCGCAATCACGGCGAAGACGCCGATCACTCCGCTGTAAAGCCAGTTGGGAGCCTTAAACAAGAGCGTCAGCACCACCGGAATCAGCACCGCTGCCGTGAGGACGCGTTTCATTTATTGAGCGGCGGCCCCGTGAGGTTCTATCAGGCCGCCGTACCGGCGTTCGCGCTTCTGGAATTCCTGAATGGCTTCGAGCAGATGCGTGCCACGGAAGTCCGGCCAGAAAGTTTTGGTCACGTAGATCTCAGCGTAGGCCGCTTGCCATAGAAGAAAATTGCTTAGGCGCATCTCGCCGCTGGTGCGGATCAACAGATCGAGTTCGGGAAGATTGTGCGTATAGAGATGTTTGTTGATGGTCTCTTCGTCGATCTGCAAATGTCCCAGTCCGCCATTGTTTGCCGCCGCGTGGACGATGGACTTGAAAGCGTCCACCAGTTCCGAGCGCGAGCCGTAGTTGAGCGCCAGGGTCATGACCATGCCGGTGTTGCGCGAGGTCTCCTCCTTCGCCCAGGCCATGCGTTCCTGCACCTCCTGCGGCAGCAACTGGTGGCGTCCGATGAAGGACAGCCTCACGTTGTTGCGCTGCATCAGCGGCAGTTCTTCCTTTAAATACCGGCGCAGCAGCTTCATGAGGAAGTTGATTTCCGTGTGCGGACGGCGAAGAAAATTCTCGGCGGAAAATGCATACAGCGTGATGGCGGAGAGTCCGATGTTCGATGCGGTCTCGACCACCGAATGAACGGCCTTGACTCCCTGGCGGTGTCCGGCGATGCGCGGCAGGTGCCGGCGCCTGGCCCAGCGTCCGTTGCCATCCATGATGATGGCCACATGCCGCGGAAGCTGGCTGGGATTTAACTGGCTGAACAATTCCGCTTCTTTGCGGTCCAGCCCAGCAGGAATATTGATGCGCAAAACGGCCTCTCAACTCGAAAAACTGCAAGAACTAGCATAGCACCGCGCAAGCAGTCATCGAGGCGAATCCGCCATTGGCGGTTTGCTAGAATAGTACGTGTCTAGAGTGGTTTTTCGCGTCATCTTCCTCCCTCCCAGGTGCCAAGACCTGCCTGGGTGAGACCAGCAATTCGGTATTGTTTTGGATTTCAAGGGAATCAGTGGTTCCAGGCGACATCTAACCATACACAGTGATTCAACCATCTGAATGCGAAAGCAGAGGCACCCTTTCCTGGCTGGCGCTCGCGTGTGCGCTGCTGGTGTTACTGGTTGGCGGACTCGAAGCAGCACACTTGCACGCCGATGGCGCTGGGAACCAGTGCTCATTCTGCATCTCAGTTCAAGCTAGCGCGCCGGAGCCGATATTGCACCCGTTGCCGGTCTTTCGAACTATTGCCCTGATACCCATTCCAAGCCGGACGGAAGGTAAGAGCACATCGCCTGAGATGATGTTATTTATCCGTCCTCCTCCACTCCCTTTCTGACGTTCCAGCCGCATAAAGCTACGCTGGTTTTCATCCTGTCTATTGTCCACACCGCGTAGCTGATTTTGTCCATTTCCTGGTACCTGGTTTTTGTCAGCAACGCTCCCGTTGTGAAGATAGAGGAGGTCACATGAAGGGTCTTTGCAGAGTTCTCGGTCTTGCCGTCCTGGTCCTGTGTGTTGCGAACGCGCAACAGACCTCAGCCACGCCTGCGCCGCAGTCGAGCGGTGACTTGGCCGCAATGGAGCAGCGTATGCGCGATCTGGAAGATCGTGTCATTACGCTGGAGGGGCAGCTCCGCCAGCTCAAAGCTCAAGGCGGCACCACGGCGCCGCCGGCCACTCCGCCTTCCGCTCCAACTGTCCAGACCTCATCCACAACGGAGCAAGGCGCGGCTGGGTCCGCAGCGCAGGTGGAAGAGCCCCGGCTCGGCGGAGCAGGAGCGGCCGCGAGCAAGGCCCTGAACCCCGACGTCAGCGTGATCGGCGACTTCATCAGCGGTGCGGGACGAAATCCATTCGTACGCACGCCGTCGTTTGAAATGCATGAATCCGAGATCGGTCTTCAGGCGATTGTCGATCCTTATGCCCGCGCCGATTTCTTCATTTCATTCGGCGAGCAGGGTGTGAACCTGGAAGAAGGATTCATCACATTTACCGCGTTGCCCAAGAATTTTGTCGCCAAAGCGGGCAAGATGCGCGCGGCTTTTGGCAGAGTAAATACGCTACATAACCATGTATTGCCCTGGGTTGACCGGCCGCTGGTTTCGCAAAGCCTTGTGGGCGGTGAGGACGGAATCAATGACGCGGGTATCTCCGTCCAGCACATCATCCCCGGTCCGAAGGACTGGTTCTTGGAAGCAACAGGTCAGGTCTATCGTGGAGACTCAGCGGACGTGTTCACCGCTACCAACAAGAATGACCTCAGCGTGGTCGGACACTTCCGGGCTTACCGCGACCTGACCGAGAACAGCAACATCGATCTTGGCGGCTCCTACTCCCGCGGACACAATTTGTTCGGCAGCGACTTTGTCACGAACCTCTACGGAGTTGATGCCACGTTTCGCTGGAAACCGCTGCAGCGGGCGATTTACCGCTCGTTTGTGATGCGCAGCGAATTCATATGGCGTCAGCAACAGCAGCCTTCGTTGGTGGCCTGTGTGATCGTCACTTGCCCGGCAAGTATCGCGCCTGGATTCCAACGCGCCTTCGGCTTTTACACTTCAGGCGACTACCAGTTCGCCCGGCGCTGGTTCGCAGGCGCGCGCGTGGACAGCGCCGACCGTCCATTCAATGCCAGACTCAATGACAAGGGCGGATCCCTGGTGCTGACCTACTGGCCCAGCGAGTTTGCCCAGATTCGCGGGCAGTACAGATTTACACGCTACACGCAAAACATTGATGCGCACGAACTGTTTATGCAAGTACAGTTCGCGCTCGGGGCGCATGGGGCGCATCCGTTTTAATGGAAAGGATATTTGATGAAATTACGATTTGAACTTTTTGCTTCTTTCACGGCCTTGCTCATGGCGGCCATGATGCTTATTCCTTCCTCCGCGGAAGCGAAGCAGCTCAAGGTCGTTACCACGCTGACGGACCTGGCTTCACTCGCGCAAGAAGTCGGCGGCGACAAAATCGACGTGGAGGCGCTGGCCAAGGGCTATCAAGATCCGCACTTCGTCGAGCCCAAGCCGAGCTTCCTGCTCAAGCTGCGCCATGCCGATCTCCTCATCAGCGTAGGACTGGACCTTGAAATTGGCTGGTTGCCGCCGTTAATTACGCAGAGCGGCAACGCCAAGATCCAACCCGGAGCAAATGGATATCTGGATGCCTCGCAGTTTGCCGAGATACTGGAGATTCCCCAAGGCAAGCTCACTCGCGCCGAAGGTGATGTACATCCGCTGGGGAACCCGCACTACTGGCTTGATCCTGACAATGGCCGGCGCATCGCCAAGGGTATTGCCACCAAATTGATCGAAATGGATCCGACGGACCAGGCGTACTTCCAGCAGCGCGAGCAGGACTTTGAGAAGCGCCTCGCCGCTGCCGATGCGAGATGGAAAGCGCAAATGGCGCCGTATCGTGGCCGCAAGGTTGTGACCTACCATCGCTCCTGGCCGAACTTTGCCAAGCACTTCAGTCTGGACGTGGTTGGCTACATCGAGCCCCGTCCCGGCATTCCGCCAACGCCGTCGCACACGATTGAGTTGGTCAACCTGATGAAGCGCGAAAACGTGAAGCTGTTGCTCATTGAGCCGTATTTTGACTCTAAGACGCCAAACAGCATCGCCAGCATGGTCGGCGGACGCGTGGTCGTACTCTTGCCGTCGGTCGGCGGTAAGCCGGAAGTGACAGACTATTTCAAGCTGTTCGACTACGATATCAACCTCCTGGTCCAGGCCTTTCAGGAGACGAAATAAGAAACTAAAAGGACACGCATGGAAATTCTCCAGTTTTTGATTCTGCCGTTTATCGCCAGCCTGATCCTGACGGGCATACACGCCTACCTTGGCGTACACGTAGTGGAACGCGGTGTGATCTTTGTGGATCTGGCATTAGCGCAGATTGCGGCCCTGGGCGCCACTGTCGCCATTCTGGCCGGGATGGACCCGCACGGCAATGCCGCCTATTGGATGAGCCTGGCCTTTACCTTCATTGGCGCGCTGATCTTTTCCTTTGTCCGCTCCCGTCACAAACGCATTCCGTTGGAGGCTTTCATTGGCATCAGCTACGCGGTCGCGTCGGCTGCGGCGATTATTGCCATGAGCAAGGCCACGGGCGAGACGGAACACCTGAAAGATATGCTCGTCGGCAACATTCTGGCAGTATCCAGACACGACGTGATCAAGACTGCCATTCTCTACGGCTGCATCGGATTGTTTCATTTCGTCTTTCGCAAGAAATTCCTGGCCATCTCGATGCACCACGATGACGCGGATGCCCCGCCCAACATAAGGCTTTGGGACTTCCTGTTTTATGCGTCGTTCGGCTTTGTCGTCACGTCGTCGGTGGCGATCGCGGGTGTACTTCTTGTGTTCTGCTACTTGATCGTGCCTTCGGTTGGAGCCATGCTGTTCGCCGACCGCATCGGCAAACGATTGGCAATTGGCTGGACTATGGGAACCCTCGTCTCCGCGCTCGGGTGTTACTGCTCGGTTTTCTTCGATACGCCGACGGGCGCGACTATCGTGGTCACCTTCGGTGCGGTGCTGGTCTGCATGGCCCTGGCAAAGTCCATCTTCTTCAAAGTGGCTCGGGAACCGGAAAAAGCACTCGAAGTAGCCAACCGTTAGGTCTTAGCTGGACCAGAGTAACTAGTTCCTGCATTCCTGGTGTGCTATCTTTGAGATCGGTGGGTAAGGCGTATCTGCCACCTTGATGTAACGTAATTTCAGCGAGTGAGTCTAACTGAGCTAGCGTGAAAGCTGAGCAAGTCAAATTGAAGCGGTGGTCACCGGCATTTCGCTGGGTGGCGCTTCTCTGTTTGTTGCTGGTCACGGCGTCCGCAGTAGCCCAGGGCTTCCACTCGCACGCGAACGAGTCCGATGAGACATCCAAGCACTGCTCCATCTGCCCGGTGCTTCACTCAGCCATACGAGTTGTTCAGCCTGTACAAGTAGCACCGACGTTCAATGTCGCTGAAATTCTGCACTTGTTCCAGACGCCCGATCGGCATTTTGCCGTCGATCTAAGTGCTCTCTTCTCCCGTCCTCCTCCCTCGGCCTAAGCACCTTCCAATTCAGGCCACGGTTACAGCAACAATTCACATTGACCCATTCGGAGGAGTCATGCGTATTTCTTTTAAAAGCGTTTTCTTTCTGGTGGCGGTTTTGTTTGTTGGAGTGTTCGTATTTTGCTACTATGCCAAGGCCCAGGGCACGTCAGGAACACTGCAAGGCGTGGTGAAAGACCCGCAAGGCGCGATTGTCGCCAGCGCAAAAGTCGATATTTCCAACAAGGTCAGCGGACACCACCAGCAGACCACTACGGGCGCGGGCGGCGAATACCATTTTTATAATTTGCCGTTCAACCCTTACCACGTCCAGGTAACGGCGCCAGGTTTCGCGCCCTACGCCACGGATGTAGACATACGATCGGGCGTTCCCGTTACGGCGGACATTCCACTCACGCTGGCCGGGGCCAGCACCACCGTTACCGTGGAGGCTGGAGAGGCGAAGGACCTGATTGAGCCCGATGCTACCAGCCTGCATACCGACATAGATCGCGGCCTCTTTGACAGAATGCCTACCGAGAGCGCGTCTTCCGGCCTTAGTTCGCTGGTAACGTTGGCCTCGCCGGGCGCGGTTGCTGATTCGGATGGTCTGGTCCATGGAATCGGCGATCACGCCGAAAACTCCTATGCTGTGGACGGGCAGCCGCAGACCGACCAGACAAGCAAGATCTTCTCCAATCAGATTCCGGTTGATTCTATCCAGTCGTTGGAAGTGATCGGCGGAGCGCCGCCAGCCGAATACGGCGACAAGACAAGCCTCGTCGTCAAAGTCACGACCCGCTCAGGTCTTGGGCAAACCAAACCGACCGGCAGCGTCACGGCCTCGTACGGTTCGTTCGGTACAGCTTCGGGCGGATTCTCGCTGGCTGTAGGCAATCAGAAATTTGGCAACTTCGTTTCCGTCAGCGGCTTGAACACGGGACGGTTTCTTGACCCGCCAGAGTTCCAGGTCATGCATGCCAAGGGAAACGAGCAGAATATATTCGATCGCGTCGACCTTCAATTCAGCGAGGCCGATTCCGTCCATCTGAATGGCAACTTTACCCGTTCGTGGTTCCAGGAACCAAACTCATTCGATCAGCAGGCTATTGGACAGGACCAGCGCGCACAAATCCGGACTTACAACTTTGCGCCGAGTTGGACACACCTTTTCGGGCAGAGCACTCTTTTCACTCTGGGCGCATTCGTGCGGCATGATTCGTTCAACTTTTATCCCAGCAAGAACCCTCTTTCGGACCTGACTGAAACGGCCTCACAACAGAGGACGCTCACCAACACCGGCCTGCGCAGCGACATCTCCTATGTGAAGGGAATTCACAACCTGAAAGTGGGAGCGCTGTTCCAGCACACCTTTCTTCGCGAGCGCTTCCAACTGGGCCTGACGGACCCGACAGTCAATGATCCCTGCATTACGCAAAACGTTGCCGGAAACTTTGTTCCCGCCGGCGACCCAACGATCAATGATCCGGTAAACTGCGCAGGTTCAGGGTTCGAACCGAATGTTGCCGCCAATCCTGACGCTTCGGTGCTTTTCGTCCCGCTGCTTGGGTGCTTTGACCTGACCCGCCCGCCTGCCCCGGGCGACGGGTGCCCGAGTGCGGCGGCCGGACTTTTTGGGTTCAGAGGCCGCACTGATGTCAAAGAGTTCGCTGGATACATTCAAGATTCGATCACCAAGGGACCCTGGGCCTTCAACCTCGGTGCGCGCTTTGACGTCTATCGCGGTCTCTCCCGCGCCTGGCAGCCGGAACCGCGCGCGGGTATCGCCTACAACATCAAGCGCACTAATACCGTGCTGCGTGTGTCTTATGCGCGTCTCCTGGAGACACCGTTTAACGAAAACCTGGTGGTGGCCAGCGCGGTCAGCGATCCTGTTCTGAGCGCGCTCTTCGGACAGAGTGCCGCGGCGCCGATTCCTCCGGGGCAGCGCAACGAATTCCATGCCGGCTTCCAGCAGGCGTTCGGCAAGTACGTTGTGGTCGATGCCGACTACATCTGGAAGTACACGCACAACGCGTACGATTTCAGCGACTTGCTGAACACTCCTATTTTCTTCCCCATCGCCTGGCACAATTCGAAGATTGCCGGCCCCGTGGCCCGCATCAACGTGCCGAATTTCCATGGACTGACCGCGTTCACGGTAATCGGCAGCGTGAGCGCGCGCTTCTTTGATCCGCAAGTCGGCGGGCTGGGCAGCTCTCCGGCAACCGGAGTATTTCGCATTGACCACGACCAGAAATTCCAGCAGACCACCCACTTGCAATATCAGCTGCGCAAGAACTGGCCATGGGTCGCTTTCAACTGGCGCTATGACAGCGGCTTGGTCGCCGGCGCAGTGCCCTTTGCCACTGACACGACCACTCCCGTTGACCTGACCGGCCTCACCGCCGATCAGCAGATCCAGGCGGGCCTCTTCTGCGGAAATCAGGTACCGACTTTTGCTAATCCGCTGACCGTTTGTGCACCCAGTCAGTATGGATCAACTAGAATCAAGCCTGCGCGTGACGGCCGTCAACCTGACGAATCAGACCGCTCTCTACAACTTCCTCTCAACCTTCAGCGGAACTCACTTTGTCACGCCTCGTACGTTGAGCGTGGATTTGGGCTTCCACTTCTGACAATTTGCCGTTGTCGGGGTGACCTCGAATGGGTTCACCCCCGCAACTGCAACAATGCAAGCGCCCAGCTAGCGTGATATAGCGTGTAATCGCAACGACTCCAATTGACGCAGTGGCCTCCAGCATGGCACTGGCTGGCAGTGCTCTGTCTGCTACTGGTTGTCACATCCGCATCCGCGCTGGTCTTGCACCTCCACGCTGATGATCTGCAGGAGCAAAAGCGAATACTGGCCTCTTATTGATCCGTCACGTCGATCAGCATCATTAATCCTCCTCCCCCGTTTTCTTCCACATTGTCATTCTCGGTGTGATGGGGGATGTGGCAATTAATCAGCCACTTGCCTGGGCGCCGGGCCAGCCAAATTACGTCATAGCGTTGGCCCGAACCTAGATTTATTGTGTCTGCGTCATACCTTGCCGACGGAGCGAGCGTGACTCCGTCTCGGGCTACGACCGTGAATGGTCCACCATGCACGTGCATCGGGTGAATGAAGTTGTTACTCGTTCCGATGAAGCGCAGCTTCACGCTCTCTCCTACCTTCATGTGAATCACGTCGGTGGAGGGATACGCACGTCCATTGATGGTGAAATAATTCGGCAGCCCGCCCTCCATGAGCATGGCCGGATACGTGAGCCCCTCACGAACCAGCCATTCCTGCAATTGGATTACGTATTCAAGATCGGCCTTCGGTTCGTTTTTCTCCGGACCCCGCGGGTCAATGATGAAGGCGCCATAAAGGCCGAGACCCTGCTGCCGGTCCGGATGATCGTGGCTGTGATAGAAAAATGTCCCGGCCTGATCTGCGGTGAATTCATAAATGTAAGAGTCGCCGGTGCGAATTGGGTCTTGCGTGATAAAGGCGGGTCCATCCATTTTGTTCGGCAGAACGAGCCCGTGCCAATGAACGGTAGTCGATTCCGGTAACTGGCTGTGCACGATGATTCGGACGTGATCTCCCCGGGAAACGCGAATGCGCGGACCAGGAATTTGCCCGTTGTAAGCAAATGCATCCACCGCCACGTTCGGCAGAATGTGCCAGCGAATGACCGACACCTCCAGGTTGAAAACTTTCACGCCGTTTTCCATCCGTGGTTCCAGAGGCAGATCACCCTTCGCCTCCATGCCGTATTCTCGGGCAACGAGACGGGGGTGAACCGCTGCCATTTCCTGCATTTTTTCGGCAGACGTATCCCGAGGCATAATCATTCCAGGCGGCATGATCAAACCTCCAACTTCCTTTGCGCTCAGGCGAAGGTTCTTCCAATTGGCCGGAGCGACAAGCCCGGTCAACAAGAAAACTAGCGAGATCAATGTAACCGCTAAAAGCTGCGGGGCAGTGACTCCGCTTTTCATGGAGTGATGATTGTGCTCCTGATTGTGAGAACTGTGCGCCTCTACTGCCAGATCGAACCGGCTGCGCGGTTTGCGTCGTGTCATCAACCCATGCTTAAGCTGCTGGGCGACCAACCATACGTTGAAGGGATAAGCAGTCGTAAATCCGACGATTACTCCGAGAGACATGACTCCCCAAAACAAGAGCTCGAGAGGGTCCATTGTACGCATGTCGCGGCCCATCATGAGAAAGCTCATGAGCGGTCCCATGCCGGCCATCATTGCGTTCATGCTGATAAATTCAGGCAGAAATGTGCGGCGGACATTTTCCCAATATGTTCCTCCCATCAGGTTTTTCATGAAGAGAGATTGGAAAATAAACAGGCCGAATCCAAACCCGGTGGCATATTCGATGATGAGATCAAACCACATGGGAAGGCCGAGCGCAGCGGTGATCACGGCGGCAAGAATAATTCCTGTTGCATCACCCGCCACGCAATGGATCGTACTGCCGACACCCTGCTTCCATAGTGGCCTGACGAATTCCTCATGAGTGCCGGGGTATGGTTCCTTGTCAGCCAGCACATACAACAAAAGTCCCAGCGGCCCCATGTACAGAGTCACAAGCACAAAGGCAGCGCGCATCACGTTGGGCTCTGGATTGTTGCGCCATTGATCGTACGCAACGTAAGCTGCCGAGATTCCCGCAAGCGCGAACCAAACGAGCAATGCGTAATCGACAGGTCGGATCAGCATGTGCGTGTGATGAAATCTTCTTGTTCCCGGTTTCCACGAACCTAAGTCTTTGGTGTTGCCAGAAACGTATTGCTGACCTCAAGCCACTCACCAATTGGACTAGTGCAGAAGGTGCAGCGCGTGGGAGCACTAACGCAATCCCTCTCTGAGCTCTCAGACCTGATCAGCGGCATGATCGGACTTCAGGACCTGCTCCGCGCAAGAGAACTGAACCTGGACGAAGAACATAAGAGAGAGAG
>WNFG01003078.1_pt1 | contig 17447 bp, 15 predicted proteins | sample 5400431 | NCBI WGS metagenome assembly WNFG01 (sample SAMN13153346, study PRJNA577476) | soil metagenome | isolation source: 120 cm saprolite under Douglas fir tree site 2 hole 3 replicate 2 | place: USA:California | collected 2015-04-18 | reverse complement strand
ATTTCAAATGCATGAGTCGGAACTTGGAGTTCAGGCGATTATAGATCCGTATGCTCGCGGCGACTTCTTCTTATCGTTCGGAGAATCCGGCGTTAACCTGGAAGAAGGTTACATCACGCTCACCGCGCTGCCTGCAGGATTGGTGGCGAAGGTAGGTAAATTCCGGGGGGCTTTCGGGAAGATAAACACGATGCACAACCACGTGTTGCCGTGGGTAGATCGGCCACTTGTGAGCAACAATCTGGTGGCGGGCGAAGACGGCATCGACGATGCCGGCGTGTCAGTGCAGCGCATACTCCCCGCTCCCAAAGGAATATTCATGGAGCTGACCGGGCAGGTTTTTCGCGGCGACTCTGGAGACACGCAGCATCCCCTGTACCACGCCTACAATAACAACGATGTCAGTGCCATCGCGCATCTGCGGACCTACAAGGACATCACTGAATCGACCAACCTTGATCTTGGCGCCTCGTACTCGCGCGGCTACAGCGCCGCCGGTCCGAACTTTCTCACCCATCTGTACGGCGTCGACGCCACACTACGCTGGAAGCCCTTGCGCCGGTCCATCTACCACTCCTTCGTGGGACGGACAGAATTGATCTGGAGTCAACGGCAGCAACTTCCGTTCGAACAGCGTGCCTTTGGCTTCTACACTTCGGGCGACTACCAGCTGGGGCGGCGATGGTTCGTAGGAGGGCGCTATGACCGCTCGGGTGAAGCCCAAAATGCGAGCCTTATCGACAAGGGTTTCTCCGCCGTACTGACCTACTGGCCAAGCGAGTTCAGCCAGATCCGCGGACAGTATGAATTTACCCACTATGGAAACCTCGATGCGCATCAACTATTCATGCAGGTACAGTTCTCATTGGGGGCGCACGGTGCGCATCCTTTCTAGGAGAAACATGCCAAAAGCAACTACCTTTTCACGTTGGGCTGCGGTTCTAGCGCTGCTCGTGTTGGTTGGCACACTGTTGTCACCCGCGGCGGAGGCCAAGAAACTTAACGTTGTGACCTCTACCACCGACATGGCGGCATTAACCCAGGAAGTCGGTGGCGACAACGTCAACGTGGAATCCATCGCCAAGGGGTATCAGGACCCGCATTTCGTCGAGGCCAAGCCCAGCTTTTTGCTCAAGCTGCGGCAAGCCGATCTGCTGATCTCGGTGGGGCTCCAGTTGGAGATCGGCTGGTTGCCACCACTCATCGCGCAGAGCGGTAATCCGAAGATCCAGGTCGGCGGGCAGGGATATCTTGACGCTTCGCAGTTTGCCGCGATCCTGGAAATTCCGCAAGGCACAGTCACGCGTGCGGAAGGTGACGTGCATCCCCTGGGCAACCCGCATTACTGGCTCGATCCCGACAACGGGCGCCGCATTGCCCGAGGCATTGCCTCCAAACTGGCGGACATGGATCCCGCCAATGGCGCGTACTTTCAGCAGCGCCTTCAGGATTTCGAGAAACGGCTGGCGGCGGCAGAACAAAAATGGGATGCGGAGATGAAGCCATATCGTGGCCGCAAAGTAGTCACTTACCACCGCTCATTCCCCAATTTCGCGAAGCACTTCGGCCTCGATGTAATCGGGTACGTGGAGCCCAGACCAGGTATCCCGCCGACTCCGAGTCATACTCTCGAACTCATTCAGTTGATGAAGCGGGAAAACTGCAAGATCGTGCTGGTGGAGCCCTACTTCGACCTGAAAACGCCACAATCGATCGGTCGCGAAACCGGCGCGCAAGTGGTGGTGTACTTGCCCTCCGTTGGAGGCGAAAAGCAGGTCACGAATTATTTTGAGCTGTTCGACTACGATATTGCTTTACTGACCAAAGCATTTCAATTGACAAAATAGGTCGGACCGACAAGGGGACCCATGGAGATTCTGCCATTTTTGCTGGCGCCTTTTCTGGCCAGCCTGATTTTGACCGGCATTCATGCCTATCTGGGTGTGCATGTGGTGGAGCGCGGCGTGATCTTCGTGGACCTGGCACTGGCGCAGATTGCAGCCCTGGGCGCGACCGTGGCCATCCTCATGGGCATGGATCCCCACGGTGGAGGCGCTTATTGGCTGAGTCTGGCCTTCACTTTTGCGGGAGCGGCCGTCTTCGCCTTCGCCCGCACCCGGCGCGGCCACATTCCGCAGGAAGCCTTCATCGGAATTTCCTATGCCGTGGCGTCGGCAACGGCGATCCTCGCCATGAGCAAAGCCACTGGCGAAACCGAACATCTCAAGGACATGCTGGTGGGAAACATCCTTGCGGTGTCGATGCACGATGTGGCCAAGACTGCGATTCTCTACGGAGTCATTGGGATTTTCCATTACATTTTCCGCAAGCAGTTCCTGCTCATCTCAACCAGCCCTGAAAAGGCAGAAGCCAAAGGTATGAGCATTCGCTTCTGGGATTTTCTGTTTTACGCGTCATTTGGCTTTGTGGTGACTTCCTCGGTCGCGATTGCCGGCGTGCTGCTCGTGTTCTGCTACCTCGTGGTGCCATCGGTGGGGGCCATGCTTTTTGCCGATCGCATCGGCCGGCGGCTGGCCATTGGTTGGATCATGGGGACGCTGGTGTCCGCGCTGGGTGTGTATTTTTCCGTGTTGCTCGATCTTCCCACAGGAGCGGCGATTGTATGCACCTTTGGTGCGGTTCTAATCATCATGTTCTTTGTCTATTTACTTTTGTCGCGTTGGCACAAGCCGCAGACCGAGGCGGCCGCCCCGTCGAAAGGCGCTCGCGAATCAGTATCGCACTGACCTTCGTGTCGGACTAAGCGTGAACTGAGCAGACGAATTATTGCAAAGATGAGACCTTCTCTCCGATGGTCGGCGTGGTTTGCGCTGCTCCTGATGTTAGGGACGGCGGCGGCGGAGACGTCCCATCACCACTCCCTGCGAACGGAATCGGCATCCTGCTCGATCTGCGTGGTGGCGCACAGCACAGCCCCTGCGCCCATTTCCAATCATTCCCGTCCGGTTTTCGCCACCGTCGGACTGCTACAAGAAGAAGCAGTCGTCGCGCAAACCTGGTTCCAGATTTTTGATCTCGACATTCGTGGCCCTCCTGCCGCATAGGGATTCCTTCCAGAATTAGAACTCCCGGCGTTACACGCCGGCCGATCCCTATTTTCCTTTTAGCTCAGGAGGGCTTGTGTTTTCTTCTCGTTCCTGGCGCTTCGTCGCCATTGCCGTCATTTCGCTATTTCTCGCATCCACGTTTGCTGTTACGCAAACCGGTAATTCGGGCTCGGTCAACGGCACGGTGCAGGACCCAACGGGAGCAGTCGTCCCTAACGCCACCGTAGAAATTCGCAACCCGGTGAGTGGCTATGACCGCTCGGCCACCACCGACTTATCCGGCCGTTTCGCCTTCCCTAACGTGCCGTTCAATCCCTACCATCTTACTGTTAAGGCGGAAGGCTTCGCGTCATTCGCTCAGGACGTGGAGCTTCGCTCTTCGGTCCCAGTGAACCTTCCCATCGGCCTGAAAATTTCGGGATCGACGACGGCGGTCACAGTTGAGGCGGAAGGCGGGGATCTGATCGAGAATGATCCGACGTTCCATACGGACGTGGACAAGAACTTGTTCGACAAGCTGCCTTTGGAAAGTCAATCGTCGTCGGTAAGTTCGCTGGTAACGCTTGCCACACCAGGTATCGCCGCCGATTCCAACGGTCTTTTTCATGGACTCGGAGATCATGCGGAAAATTCGTTTTCGGTGGACGGACAGCCCATCACCGATCAGCAAAGCAAGGTTTTCTCCAATCAGATTCCTCTGGATTCGATTCAGTCCCTGGAAGTGATCTCGGGAGCGCCTCCGGCTGAATACGGCGAGAAGGCAAGCGTGGTGATCAACGTTACAACACGTTCTGGTCAGGGCCTTACTACGCCCCACGGCTCCGTGACCGCCTCCTACGGTAGTTTTGGCACATCTGGAGCAGGATTTAACTTGGGCTACGGAGGCCACAAGTGGGGGAATTTCATCTCTGCCAACGGGCTGAATAGTGGGAGGTTCCTTGACCCGCCTGAGTTTACCGTGATGCATGCCAAGGGAAACGAAGAGAACCTGTTCGACCGCGTCGACTATCAGCTTTCTTCCGCCGACTCGATCCATCTGAATCTGGGGTATACGCGCTCCTGGTTCCAGACGCCGAATTCTTTCGACGCCCAGAACGCCACCGCCTGGAAAGGGCTGGTAGATCCCAACTTCACCAATGGCCTTGGCCCCAACGGTGTTCCCGTCGGCCCTGCCGACCAGCGCGCACAGATAAAGACGTTTAACATCGCACCCTCGTGGACCCGCCTGCTCAACTCCAACACGGTGTTCACGCTGGCGGCTTTTGTCCGTCGCGATCACTTCAACTACTACCCCAGCGCCAACCAATTCGCCGACCTTGCCCCAAATCTCCAACAGGAAACCCTGAGTCAGGATCGAACGCTGACCAACGCGGGCCTTCGTTCGGATGTGTCTTACGTGAAAGGCATCCACAACGTGAAGGCAGGCGTTACTTATCAGCAGACTTTTCTCAACGAGAACAACCGGTTCGGGATTGTTGATCCGACCCTCCTCTCCTCGCTGGCCGATACGAATGGGAATTCCTGCATGGATGTCAACGGAAACCCCATTGCGGCACCTTGCACGACCTTGGCGCCCTATGACCTCACGCGCGGAGGTGGGTTATTCACTTTCAACGGGCACAGCGATGTTAAGCTGCTCTCCCTCTACGTGCAGGATGCAATCACGAAGGGAAATTGGTCCATGAATTTGGGCCTGCGTGGCGATTTGTACAACGGCCTGACATCGCACAAAGAAGCCGAGCCCCGCCTCGGCATTGCTTACAACGTGAAGAAGACGAACACGGTCCTTCGGGTTTCCTATGCGCGCATACTGGAAACTCCGTTCAATGAGAACCTGGTGCTTTCAAGCACAGGATGCGCCAATCCGGTGCTGAACCCGCTCTTGACCTGTTCTTCAAATGTAGTTACCCCCTTCAGCCCTGGCTGGCGCAATGAATTTCACGCCGGCCTGCAACAGGCGTTGGGCCGGTACCTGGTATTCTCCGGTGAGTACATCTGGAAATACACGCACAATGCTTACGATTTCGGGGTGTTCGGAAGCACTCCGCTTACCTTCCCGATTGAATGGCATGACTCAAAGATTCCCGGATTTGCCGGGCGCGTGAGCGTGCCGAACATCCATGGATTCTCGGCTCTTTTCGTCTTCTCCAGTGTGGCAGCGCGCTTCTTTACTCCGCAGCTTGGCGGTGCGGGCGCTGTTCCACCGGGAACCGGTGGAGGTGGCATCTCGGCGTTTCGCATCGACCACGACGAAAAACTCAACCAGACGACTCACTTGCAATACCAGCCGTGGAAAAACGGTCCTTGGGTTGGTTTCAACTGGCGGTATGACAGCGGCTTGGTCGCCGGCAAGGTTCCCTTCGCGACTGATACGACAACTCCGGTGGACCTGACGGTTCTTACCGGAGATCAGCAACTGCAAGCTGGATTGTTCTGCGGAAGTCAGCACCCGACACTTACAACCCCGCTCACTAGTTGTGCTCCGTCGCTCTATGGGTCGACTCTCGTCAAGATACCTGCGCCTGGTACCCAGGACCCCGATCGTAATCCGCAGCGAATCGCTCCCCGTCATCTGTTCGACCTTACGGCGGGAGATGACAATCTTTTCCGCGGCGACAAGTACACATGGAGTTTGCAACTCACGGCCATCAATCTGACCAACAAACGGGCGTTGTACAACTTCCTCTCAACCTTCACCGGAACCCACTACGTCACCCCGCGAGCACTGACCGCGGAAGTCGGATTTCATTTCTAAGCCGAGCGCAGGATAGGGCTCCGGCGCAATTGCGCCGAAGTCCTATCCTTTCTCATGCTCTTGAGTTCTTGCACTTGGAGCAAATTTGATGCCCTCTATTTCGCTTACCGTGACAGTGCGACAATTGTAATCAAAGAATTCTGGCCCGACATTCACCGCAAGTTGTCTCATAAGTCCGGCAAAGGGGCGCCGGGAAAGTTCTGATCCTTACCTGCCATTCGTGGTCTCGAAGAGCCATCAGACTGACCACACCATACCGTCAGCACTGTATGGAAACTATGTTCTGGCTGTAGCATCTGCATGGAATCGTTGGACTTAAACCGAATCTTGCGTTAATTCCTGTAAGTTACTAGAGTAATGGCACTTTAGAGCCATTTTACGGGCTTAGGCCCCACTGGTACTATGTCTTCCGTAACTGGTGTGTAGCAAATCCTGCCAAAATGCAGGGCCGTTTCCCCGACGGCGCACCCGTTTAGAACTTTAATGAGCCTTTTCCAGGTACGAATTGATTTCCCCTTCTGAGAAAAGCTCGTTGTCACATTCAAACTTGGGACTGCAAATCGTCGTTTGCTGGAGGCAAACTCAATGCGTGTAAGCCGCAACAATCTCATCCTTTCGGTTCTGCTGGTTTCGCTGGCTCTGGCGGGCTCGGCCTCTGCCTCTTCGGTCACGATGACATACAAGGGTCATCAGGGCGTCGTAGCCAAGGACGGTTCACCCTACGTTGGCTATCCCTACTACGTTTCGTTCAACGGCAGCTCCACTTTGACACCCCTGATGTGCGATAGCTTCGACAACGATGTGCATCTGGGCCAGACGTGGACGGCAACGGCGACGCCTTTCCTGCAAGGCATCAAGAACAGCATGTTCGGCCCGGCCATGACGCTCGACTACAAAGCCGCAGGATTGATCTTCAAGAGTATGCTGGCTGGCCAAATGACCACGACTGCTGCTCAGTGGGCGATTTGGGGCTTGTTTTCGACGAATGCTTCCAGCAACGCCTACTTCATCGCCAAGAATTTCGGTTCGATTGACGCCACCTACCTGGCTTTGGCCGCGACTGCTTCTAACGGAGCGTTCAAGGGACTGGTGCTCTACACTCCGACCGGTGGCAAGCCGGGTGTAGGTCCGCAGGAATATATCGGTTACAGCCCAGTACCTGAACCCGGAACATTGACCATGATAGGCACCGGTTTGATCAGTCTTGCGGGCCTGATTCGCCGTAAGCTCGCACGCTCGTAAGTGTAAGATCCTTAACCGGACCGTCTTTCGTTTTCGAGTCCACGCCGCACAGCAGCAATTGCTGTGCGGCTTTTTTATGATCATTCTCCCCGGTGTGCTTGCTTCAAACGTTCGATGTCAATCTTGTCCATTTGAAGCATTGCCTGCATGACCCTTTTTGCCTTCTCAGCATCTGGGTCTTGCAGCAGCTTTCCCAGAATAGAGGGAATGATTTGCCACGACAGACCATATCTGTCTTTTAGCCAGCCGCATCTTTCTTTTTTCCCGCCCTCGGAGAGCTTGTGCCACAGTTCGTCTACTTCTTGCTGAGTCTCGCAATTCACGAAGAACGATATCGCCGGCGTAAAGACGAATTGCGGACCGCCGTTCAGCGCGAAAAAGTCTTGTCCATCGAGTTGGAAGGTCGCGGACATCACTGTCCCCTTCGGCCCTGGCCCTGCTTCTCCATATCGAGAAACTCTACCAACCTTTGAATTCTTGAAAACAGAAACGTAGAAATTCATCGCCTCTTCAGCTTGGCCGTCGAACCATAAGAACGGGGTGATTTTTTGCACTAGGGATCTCCTGTGGTTTTGATTGTTTGTGACACTCTGAATCTTAGCTGGTTGGGATTGATGGAGCGGGAGACCGGGATCGAACCGGCGACATCCAGCTTGGGAAGCTGGCGTTCTACCGCTGAACTACTCCCGCTCACTTGCTGCTACAGGTCCCTCGCCGAAGCTCGGGATTTCGCCTGCGGGCTCCACGCCCGCAAAACGGCTCAACTTGAGAAGCTGGCGTTCTACCGCTGAACTACTCCCGCTCAGAACCGACGAACGCTAGCTTATCACTGGGTGCGCTGGCCCGACAACCGCCCTTGACCCTGGCGGTGGCCTCTCCCACTCTTATAATGAGCAGTCCCTGCGATCTTCGTAGTCCTTTTTCCGTTTTTTGGAACGCACCACGGGTTTTCATTGACAGCACCCCGTTCCGTGCTTAGCTTGTGTCCTTCCGGTGGGCCCCTTACCGATTCGCACCAACCCCATGCCGCGGCTTCCCGGCTGCGCAGGGCCACAGTCTGGAGGCTACTATGAGTTTCTATACGGATGTGATCTCGCCCGATCCCAGGTTCAATTCCGTGGCTCGCATAGCAGATCTTTCCTTGCTCGAACCCATCACGCGCCAGCTCGTGCAGGGCATCGTGTCAGCCGCTCAGCAGATGGGAATTGAGATTATGGCATTCGAAACTTATCGCAGTCAGGCGCGCCAGCAGCAGCTGTTCAATCAGGGCGCCACAAAACTGCGGGCGGTAGGCGTACATCACTATGGATTGGCCTGTGACATCGTTCGGGTTGCGGCTGGTGAACCGTCGTGGAAAGGCGATTTCTCTTTCCTTGGACAACTGGCGCACAGCAGCGGTCTAATCTGGGGCGGCGACTGGGGAGCGCCGAACATTCACCATAATTTTGTGGACAACGTTCACGTCCAACGTTGCACCGTCGCGAGGCAGGGGGACCTTTTTTCAGGCGCCTGGTATCCAGACGACAGTTATAACCCCTATGCGACAGACGAACAACACGCCTTGTTCGCTGCCGCCACCCAACCCGGAAAACCTTGACCGGGGCGGATCGGTCCCCGCACGAAGGAATGGACAAATTAACGCCACCAAGGGCGACCTTAGACGGAAGCACAGCTTAATTTCCTGGTCAGGTCGCACACATCATGCAGGTTGCCGCCACGTCGATTCCTATGTTCGACTAGTATGTTCGTTCCGACTTACCCGCTGTTCCACTCTGAGGATATTTCGTGACCCAAAATCGACGCACTGCGAAGCTTGCTTCCAATCGCCGTTCCTTTCTACAAACCACTTTCGTTGGCGGAGCCGCCGCAACCCTATCTCCTTTTTATCCCGCACTTGGCGCCGCGCGGGACATCTCTTCGAGCGCTTCGAGCCTTCCTGCGACGGAGGTCAAATCCTTTGAGCTTGACGAAATCACAATTGCCGACCTGCAAGACGGAATGAAAGCCGGAAAGTTCACGGCTCGTTCGCTGGTGGACAAATACACCGCCCGCATCGAGGAAATCGACAAACACGGTCCCGCCATCAACAGCGTCCTTGAACTCAATCCTGACGCCGTCGCTATCGCCGATTCGCTCGATCGGGAACGCAAAGCTAAAGGCCCGCGCGGCCCGTTGCACGGCATTCCCGTGTTGATCAAGGACAACATCGATACCGCGGACAAGATGATGACCACCGCCGGCTCGTTGGCCCTGGTCGGCTCCAAGCCGCCGAAGGACTCCTGGGTCGCACAGAGATTGCGCGCTGCGGGAGCAGTCATTCTGGGCAAGACCAACCTCAGCGAGTGGGCTAACATTCGTTGCAGCCACTCCACCAGTGGATGGAGCGGCCGCGGCGGCCTCACCAGGAACCCTTACGCGCTCAACCGCAATCCTTGCGGCTCCAGCTCTGGCTCCGGGGCTGGTGTTTCCGCGAATCTCTGCGCTGCTGCGATCGGCACCGAGACGGACGGCTCCATCGTATGCCCGTCATCCTCGAACGGTCTCGCCGGAATCAAGCCGACGGTTGGCCTGGTCAGCCGCAGCGGCATCATTCCCATCTCTCACAGTCAGGATGGCGCTGGTCCCATGTGCCGCACCGTGCGCGATGCGGCCACGCTTCTCGGGGTTCTGACTGGCGTCGATCCCGAGGATGCCGCCACCGTCGAGAGCAGTGGCAAATCCCGCACCGACTACACGGAATTCTGCGACCCCAAGGGCCTGAGAGGCGCCCGCATCGGCGTCGCCCGGAAATATTTCGGTTTCAGTGACGCCGTCGACGCCCTGATGGAACAGTCTCTCGATGCGATGAAGAAACAAGGCGCCACGCTCGTCGATCCCGCCGATATCGAAACGCTGGGTAAGTTTGACGAAAGCGAACTGCTGGTATTTATGTACGAATTGAAAGCTGACCTGAATGCGTATCTGACCCGCCTTGGTCCCAGCGCCCCTGTGCACACCCTCAAAGACATCATCGATTTCAACGATCGCAACCGGCAGAAAGAGATGCCTTACTTTGGACAAGACCTCTTCCTCAAGGCCGAGGCCAAAGGCCCGCTAACAGAAAAGGCATATCTCGATGCCTTGGAGAAGAACCATCAACTCGCGCGGACCGAAGGCATCGATGCCTTGATGGATAAGCATCATCTGGATGCTATCGTTGCTCCCACCGGCGGCCCCGCATGGATCACGGACCTTATCAATGGAGATCACGTTGCGGGGGGCAGCTCCAACGCCGCCGCTGTCGCGGGATATCCGAACATCAACGTAACCGCGGGATTCATTTCCGGACTGCCGGTTGGCATCTCCTTTTTCGGCCGCGCCTGGAGCGAGCCCACGCTGATCAGGTTGGCTTATGCGTTCGAGCAGACAACACGAGCTCGTCAGGCCCCGCGATTCCTGCCTTCTGTCTGACCGGCGTTCATTTCATTCAAGCTTTCGGGAAGATCATTGCTTAACTGCGGTGTACATTTTTCTCTCCCACGTCCCCGCTATTGGCGTTGCCCGTGTTAGCCTTACTTACTAGGGGGGTTATAAATGACAATGCTCGACAAAGTAGTTGGTTCCTTACAAAAGGAATACTCCCGTCTCGAGAAAGAAATGGGACAGGTCAGCAAAGCGCTGGGCGCTCTTGGTCACGCCGGTGGGAAGAAGCTCAAAAAGACAGGTCGTACTTTGAGCAAGGACGCACGCAGGCGGATCGCCGAGGCGCAAAGGTTGCGCTGGGCGAAAGTAAGAAAACAGGCCGCCAAGCTAGTGAAGTAAGTTGAGTAGTGCGTTCGCAAGTACGGCAGTCGGCCTCGTTCGTCACTTCTCCCAAGACTTACGGGCGGGGCCTGCTCTCCCGAAAAACGGCTAGCGACGATCTGTGACCAAAGGATTACAGGTGCTGCACCCTCCAGTGTGTGGGCCATGGTTTTGGTCCAGCGCCAGACTCCATTTCACATACGATTTGTCCCAGTTCTTCATCACATGGGTGATTTCTTCAAAAAATCAGCTTTTACTTGATCTGAAACCCATGTACCGCCTGAGTGTTCCGTCTCATAATTGCCGATAATTGCCGAGTCCTGCCAGCGAACCTCGTAAGAAGAGCGCAGAAAAGGCCCGCCTAACCTCTAGGCGGGCCTTTTTCTTCACTATATTGCTTAATTGCCTCGTCCCTTACAGCTGTTGAACTTGAAGGAAGCGATCCGTGTGGTCCAGTTGAAGCTGCCAGTCACAGCGTAGTACTCCTGCGTGTACCACAAAGTACAGTCGTCGGTTGGATCTACTGACATTGAGCTGTAGTCCCCCCAACGTTTGAAGGAATTGAACTGCACGCCGCTGCCGTTCACCAGCACCAACGGTCCGAACATCGCGCCCGCCGGATCGCTGGGAGCGCGGCCGGCCACGTACACACTCGGGAATACGGTATGGCTGGAGACACTGAACCCCAGCGCAATGTTGCCGGTCTTGTCCATGGCGATGCTGCCTAACCAGTAGTCCACATCCGCATCAATGATGGTTGATTGCTGATAGACGAACGGCGCTGATGGGTTGCGGATTTCGTACCAGCGCACACCTGCCAGCGCACCACCCTTGACTGTGTGGTTGACGACCAGGGACTCGTGGTCGCCGAAGTTGCGATAGGCCAAGCGGAACATCACACGGTCAGCCAGTCCGTCTACTTTCTCCCCGGGCTGGGGCTGCGGAATGCACGACACAGTGGTCGCGCGTGCGCAAATCTCGCTGTAGGGCGCAACGGATACGAGTGTCGGGCCGCTGAAGGTTGAGTTCGCCGGATTGCTGAAGTCTACGTGGAAGCGGAAAAAGTTCAAGTGGGTGGAATCAGCCAGCCCTACAAAATAATTCGGCGAGCCCGCCGGCGGGAGTGTGCTGCCGCCGAGGTCGGCTGGCAGCAGGCTGGAAACCGTTGGCAATGGCGGGAAGCAGACCGCGATCGCGGGCGCTCCGGCCAGCATCGCATTGCGGTCAAAAGCACACGCCTCCGCTCCGGCGAAACCGTGGGCCGAGAACACATTGATGGTGTTGTAGTACGCGTCGGGCCAGATCCCGAACTTCGGATAATCCGGGAAGTTTGAGCCGAAGTCGTATTCGTATCGATTGTAGGAACCCGTAGCATCGGAACTGGTGGAGACTGCTACGCACTCTGCTGTATGGGTGAACGTCGTGTCGTACTGCAATTGGGTCACGAGCCAGCGCCCGGCTAAATGGTCATAGAGGACGACAGGATCACCGCCATCGGCAAACGTTGGTGTACCCCCACCGAACTCGCAAAGACCGCCAAAACCCGCCCAGAGCGTGTGGATCGCGGCCGGGCCGAGCTGTAGTGTGCCGCGCGACTTGTCGTAAACCGCAATCGTCACGTTCACCATCTGCACGAATTGCGTAGCGCCGACCGCGCCATTCGTGTCAGGGGGGACGAACGCGAAACCGAACAGATTGCGATTGTCCTGCGCGCTCTGTCCATCGAAGTTCAGGAAAGCGGTCACACCGGTAAGCGGCCCGGCCAGCGGCGCCGCCACCGGGTCGGAATTGGGATTGGTGATCATCGCGCCGGTCGAACGCGCTGTGGGAGTCTGGCTGTCGCTTCCGCCACTATTGGACGAAGCGCCGATTGCCATTTGTGAAAGCGGTTGCGAGACGTCATTGTGAGAAGCCTTAATCACGTCCGGATTACTCGCGAGAGCAAACGAGACGGATACCAAAATGAAGATGAAAGTAAAGAAACGCTGGAGAGGGCGAATGGCCTTGGCTGGACTCATTGAACCTCCTGATCCTCATAGCATTCGGAGGAGGCCAAGATTGTACTCACGCGGCCGTAGCATTGCAATCCCGCTCTCATCAAGGGATTGCACGCTATCTGAAGTGGGATCTTCCCTTAACCCTGGAACTTAAAGTGGTCGACCGCCACCGAGCGCTCAAACTTTTCATTCTCCCGTTCGCAATTCGCGAGGACAGAGACAATGTGCCAGAATTCTGCATAGTCCAAATAAACAAATACATATTCGCGCCGCTGTGAAAGGAGATATGTCTCACCACTTCTGCAAACAGCAATTATTGCGGGAGCAGGTCCGCGAAAACAAATCCATCGCGCTCGACCACTTCTCCCGTCCGCACTCCAATGGGGCGGGAGAACACCGGAGCATCGTACACGAACGTGTGAAATTCCCCATTCTCGCCGCATGGATCAATCCCTGGAGGGAGTGCCTGCAGCAAGCGCGAATCGTAGTCCTGACCGGCAAACGACTTCGCCAGCTTCGATGGATCCACGCAGGTAATCTTTGCTTTCACGCCCGCTGCGATCATGTCCCGCGACAATTGTTGCGTCGGAATTTGCCAGACTGGAAACAGCGGTTCGAGTCCACTTCCTTGCAATTGCCGCACCCTGTAATCGCGAATATCCTGAAGAAACAGGTCGCCGAATGCAACCGCGGTAATTCCCTTAGCCGTTGCCTGCTGGCATGCGGCCCGCATCCGCGCTTCGTATTCCAAGTTGGAGCAAGGCCACGGCAATTCCACGGCGCAGAGCGGGATCCCGGTTCGCTTGGCCTGCGTTTCCACCAACTCGCGCCGGACCGCATGCATCGCCACGCGGTTCGCTTCGGAGGTCACGCGCCACTCATGGTTACCCGCTGCGAATCTCCCTTCGCCCGCGTTTCCATCCGGTGCCAATGTGCTCCCTCGGTTCGCTCACCAATTGAGATGTCGTGGAGAATTTCCGCGATCACCTCTGCGGTTTTAGTGACTGTCATTCCAGAACGGTTGAAGAGCAGATTGCCGTCCGCAAACGCGACGTTGCCTTCACGCACCGCCTGCAGCTCCGGCCACCACGGATAGCGTTCGAGTACAGCTTGTTCCTGCAAACTCCGCTGCAAGTTGAATCCGCATGGAGCCACGATCAGATACTCCGGATCGGCGTCTCGAAGCTGCTCGGCGGGAATGGCTGCCGAGTACTGGCCCTTTTCACCGAGCAGCAGTTCGCCATTCGCAATTTCCACCAGTTCGGGGCCCCAATTTCCCATTGCGAATAGCGGGTCTGTCCACTCCAGCATAACCACGGTTGGCCGGCGCAAGCGCGCAACGTTTTCCCGGACTGTGTCCAAGCACTTCCGTTCGCGGCGGACAAGGGCATCGCCCTGCTCCTCCAAGCCAAGCTCCTGTGAGATTCGCAGAATACCTTGGAAGATTTCCCCTAAAGATGAAGCGGACAAGCTTACTTGCCGCGCGACGGGTAGGCAGGCGCCACTTCGCTCTACGTCGCCAGGAGTGACCGCGCACACTTCGCAATGCGATTGTGTAATCAGCAGATCGGCACGCAACTCGCGAATCAACTCGGCGTGGATGTGATAGAGCGGCTCGCCTGAGCGGAGGCGACGCCTAACCTCCGCATCAATTTCCCCGCTGGAAACCGACGCGTCAAAAGCGGGAGAGCTACACGGTGGAAGTCGACGCACCCACTCCGGGTTATCGCACTCATGCGACCGCCCGACAAGCATTTCGCCGGCACCCAGGGCGCAGACGATTTCTGTGGCGCTCGCGAGGAGAGAAACAATGCGCACGTTATGCAGCCTGCCGAGCCGGTTGCCACCAGCGGTTAAGCGCAGCGTAGCCGCCGAAGATGGCAACGGTGTAGACCGCATCACCCAGCACTTGATTCCGGTAAAACGGTATGCCAGCCAGATAACACTCCGTTAGACCACCGAGCGTATGCGGATACAATTGGCCCGTAGCCCAGACCATCAAATTGGTGATGATGAAGAACGACAGGCTGGAAGCAAGGGCAGCGGTAGCAATTGCGCCCGCGCCACTTCTGTTACGAATCACCCTGCCGAATAGAACTGGAATCAGCGCTGCAGCATATACGTACCAGAAGCCGGAGTAGAAACCCAGGACAGCGTCACTCAGAACGAGCGCTAGAAGAGTCACCAAAACAGCCGTGGTAGCCTTTCGAGCTTGACTACCCGCAAACAGTCCGATGGCCATCATCGGCGTGAAATTCCAGGGATGAGGAGCTAGCCTCGCACATGCACCCAGAACCACCATCCCTATCCATAAACGCTTTGGAATTTCCACCGCTGATTCTCCTCTCGTCATTGTAGCTCCGTTCGCAGTCCCGCCTACCTGAAAAATCAGCAGCACGCATTTGTTGGACAGTTTGGATAGTGAGGTTCTTGCGCGAGAGGACAACCAGCAACGAATTAAGGAGCACTCCTGCGGCATTGCAAGTCGCTGCGACGGGTTGGCCCGTATTTGTTCGTAATGGAGCCTACTGTGAGAGCTTCACATGCGATCTGCTGTCTACTACTTTAGGAGAATTGATAAATGAATACGAGGATTTATTACAAGCTGCACGAAATGGCGTAGCCCGCGTTGCAGAAAATGCGCGCCCATGGTTCAGCTTGCGACGTTAATGTGGGCGGTCTGACCATAACCGTGTTGCCGGGCGTGTGGTCTCCAGCATATGACTGGTCAGCCAGAAGATTCATGCGGGCTCGACCACGCTCACGGTGATCGACGACGAGGATCCTACGCAGGTGGGAGAGTGGGTAACGTTCACCTGTCCCGACCGGGACCGTGCAGTTCACACTCGACGGCTCTAAGATAGGAGAACCAGTCAAGCTTGACTCGAAGGGCCGGGCGACTTGGGACACATCGCGCCTCAAGGTTGGCACACATCAGGTGGCGGCCATCTACATCCCCAGCGAGGACAGCATATTTCTAGCCAGCAGCAGCCTCGACAAGCGCCACAGTGTCAAACGCTGCTCCTGTGAATCTGTAGCAGCGGCCAAATAGAGCACGAGGCAGAATTGGACAAGCGCACAGGTGACGGTGTGACAGTGAAAGAAAGGCAGTGTGATGGGCGAGATGATGACAGTTCAGTCTGCCACCGCGAAAAAGACGACAAAGTAACTCGTGGCGGGGAAACAAACGGCCCGATCTGCTTAGCTCGTTTCGGAATTGTTTCCCCAGACCGCCTCCCGTTAGGTTCGGGGAAGGAAGGCGGAATGCAGTGCTACGAGAATTTCTGGAGTACGCGTGCGTGAAATAATGCTACTTAATGGCGTCAGTATTGCCAATTCCAGCGCAAAACACCATCCGGCATATCCAGCGGATTCAAACAGTCACGATCGTTTGGATGACTGTGGAAGCAGCCGGTGTCCCTGTCTGCCGCATGGGTCGCCCGCAGCCCCGCACTACTTGCGATTGGCGATGACAGCGCGATTGAACTCCTATCCGGGATAGTTGTGTTGTGGCGGTTCCGTACTTCTGCCGCGCAGGAACAATCGGAGAAACGTGCAGCGCGGATTGCAGCGGTGTTCCGCGGTCACGGGTAGCGCCGCACTCAGGGCCGATGCCGCTGAATCCGCTTTGTGCGCTTACCTTGCCCTGGTTGCTCTGGTTGGCCTTGGAATCAACGCGATTTGGAACGTGACGTGGGCTGATCCGGTTGCGGCGCTGGTGATTGTTCCTCTCATCCTACGGGAGGGCAGGGAAGCAATGCGCGGCAAAGCTTGCGGTTGTTGCTGATGGTGGATCATCGGGTCCCGACAAATGACTTCGCTGTGGGGCTGATCTTGAGCGAAAGGCGGCACGCGCAGTTGTAGTTCATGACTGTCGCGGTGCGGTGCAGGACACATCCTGTACTGATCTGAATTCGGTCTGTTACAATTTAATTCGCGGGGCATGGACAGATGTTCTGCGATGCATGGTATCCATGGTATCCATTAACGCCCGAAATTGGTGATACGGGGTGGAAATGGTGGAAGCAGTAGGAACCGTGGAAAACGTGGAAAGACAGCAAATACGCTGGTTTCCAGCAAACCTGAAGAAAACAAAGTGGGGACGTAGTTCAGTTGGTTAGAACGCTCCTTTCCAACCGTCACTGCGATGTAAGCGATTTCAAAATCAGCAACTTAAGACAAATAACATCTGGCCACCCTGTCACGGTCCCTTCTATCTTCCCAGCATTTCGAGAAGCTCCTGTCCGTTCTCCTAGCCGTCCTTCGCGAACATTCGACTCAAGTCAGTGACTTCATGTCAGCTCGACGCACATAGTCAGACCCCGTACCGCGCTACAGGGGCAAGGACATTTATCGGGAAGTTGGTGGGATCACAAACAATGAGAGCCTACTGGGCCCGCAATGAACATCTACGACATGTTATAACTGTATCAGGTAGTGGTATGAGCATACCCGTTAAGCAGCAACCCGCACCTTGGCTCTTGCTTGTCTTTACGTTGCCGACGGCAAAGGCGAGCGAGCGTGTCGGCGTGTGGAGAAAGCTTCAGAGATATGGCGCAGTCGCCCTTCCCGCGTCGGGGTATGTGCTTCCCAATAATTCCA
>WNFG01001939.1_pt1 | contig 17447 bp, 19 predicted proteins | sample 5400431 | NCBI WGS metagenome assembly WNFG01 (sample SAMN13153346, study PRJNA577476) | soil metagenome | isolation source: 120 cm saprolite under Douglas fir tree site 2 hole 3 replicate 2 | place: USA:California | collected 2015-04-18 | reverse complement strand
GAGGATCGCGACATGTCGATCCTGTTCAGCGACGTGCGGGGCTTCACCTCCATTTCCGAGCTCTACAAGGCCGATCCGCAGGGCCTCACCACCCTCATGAACCGGCTGCTCACCCCGCTGACCAACGCGATCATCGACCATCACGGAACCATCGACAAATACATGGGCGACGCGGTGATGGCGTTCTGGAACGCTCCGCTGGACGACCCGGATCACGAAATCAACGCGTGCGCATCCACCCTGGAGATGATCGATCGACTCGAACGGCTCAACCGGGAACGCCAGGAAGAGGCCGCGAATGCCGGCCAGCGGTTCATCCCGTTTCGCATCGGCATCGGCATCAACACCGGACGTTGCGTCGTCGGAAATCTCGGGTCCGACCTGCGTTTCAACTATTCGGTCCTCGGCGATCCCGTCAACGTCGCGTCCCGATTGGAAGGCCAGACCAAATACTACGGCGTTCCGGTGATCATCGGATCGAGGACCGCGGAGAGGGCCAAGGAGAAATTCGCGATCCTTGAGATCGACCTCATCACCGTGAAAGGCAAGACGGAGCCGGAAGCCATCTATACCGTTCTCGGGCGGGAGGAGGTCGCCGGCGACATCCGCTTCCAGGAATTGCGCAAAGTGTATGGCGCGATGCTGCACTCCTATCGCAGCCGCGACTGGGAAGGTGCCTTGGAAGCGCTTCAAGTCTGCCGATCATTCGACCAGAATTTCGGTCTTGAGGCATTGTTCGATTTGTATCGGGCGCGCGTTCAGGCGTTCAGCGAAGTCGCGCCGCCCGCGGATTGGAACGGCGTCTTCGTGGCGGAGACGAAATAGCGCTTGCCCGCGGCCTTCGCATCAGTAGGCGTTCTCGGCCTTGGCGAGCGCCAGCGGCGTCATGGCCAGAATGTACAGGTCGAACAGCACGGACCAGTTTTCGATGTAGTAGAGGTCGTGCTCGACGCGGCGCTGGATCTTCTCCTGCCGATCGGTTTCGCCGCGCCAGCCGTTGATCTGCGCCCATCCGGTGATGCCGGGTTTGACCCGATGCCGGGCGAAATAGCCGTCGACCGCCTCGTCGTACAGGCGGTCCTCGGCCTTGGCATGGACGGCGTGCGGTCGCGGGCCTACCAGCGACAGGTTGCCTTTGAGCACGACGTTGATGAGCTGCGGCAATTCGTCGAGGCTTGCCTTGCGAATGAAGCGTCCGACCCGCGTCACGCGCGGATCGCTCTTGCTCACCAGCCTCGAGGCAGTCGCGTCGCATTGCTCGGCGTGCATCGAGCGGAACTTGAGGACTTCGATCAGCTCGTTGTTGAACCCGTAGCGCTTCTGCCGGAAGAAGACCGGACCGCGGGTGTCGAGCTTGACGGCCAGGGCGATCGCGGCCATCAGCGGCGCCGCGAGCAGCAGCAGCAGGCCGCCGACAAGCTTGTCGAACAGCCATTTCATCACGACGTCCCAATCGCCGAGCGGCTTGTCGAACACGTCGAGCACGGGCAGGTTGCCGATATAGGAATAGGAACGCGGCCGGAAGCGCAGCTTGTTGCTGTGCGCGGACAGTCGGATATCGACCGGAAGCACCCACAGCTTCTTCAGCATCTGCAGAATGCGGGATTCCGCGGAGATCGGCAGCGAGAAGATCACCAGATCGACGCGGGTGAGGCGGGCAAACTCGACCAGATCATCCACGGTGCCGAGCTTTTGCTGGCCGGCGCACACCGCGGGAGCGCGATCCTCGCCGCGATCGTCGAACAGCCCAATGATGCGAACGTCGCAGTCCTGCTGGCGACCGAGCGCCTCGATGAGCGTCTCGCCGGGAGTGCCGCCTCCGACCACGACGGCGCGGCGATCGAGCCGGCCTTCGCGCGTCCAATGGCGCAGCAAACCATACAGGCACAAGCGAAAGCCGATCAGGGCGATCAAACCGACGGCGTAATATCCGCCGAGCCAGACGCGGGAATAAAAGCCGCCCAGCCGCGCAAAGAAGGCGATGGCTGCAACGAGCAGGAACAAGAGCGACCAGGCGATGAGCAGCCGGGTGCATTCGCTGGCCACACTGCGGAACGCCTGGACGTGATAGATGTCGGTAGCCTGAAATCCGAGCACGGCGAACGCGGCAATGCCGAGCACGGTCAGCGGATAATACCAGTCGAACCCGTCGGCCGGCACCACATAGGTGAAATAGACGGCAGCCCCGATGGCGGCCATCAGCCCGAACTCGAAGATGCGGACGAACCCGGCGACCACGACCGGCGAATAGGCGGGCGCGTGCGGCTGCACGGCGACGAGCCTGGCGGCCGCGGGAAGCTCCTGCGCCTTCCCCGGACCGGTGGTTCGCGCCCCGCCGGATGCGCGGGCCGTTCGAGGGACGTTCAATTCGCTCATACGCGGTCGATCCGGTCCTGGGACGCCGCGGTCGCGGCGTTCCTCTATTTGCCCGGGTATCCGTAACCGGAAAGTTTCAAGGAAACCTTAGTCCGACGGCAACGTGCGGCCTGGTCGGGCGAGCGCCTCGACATAGGCGGCGAGCACCTGCTCCAGCATGAGGTCCGCCGAGAAGGCGGCCCGGACCCGCTCCCGGAGCTCCAGGGCGGCCGCGCGCTGGGCGCCGGGATCATCGAGGGCCCGCGCCATGGCGCCGGCGAGGGCCGAAACATCGCCGGGCGGGACGAGACCGCCGCGTTGCGGTCCGAAAACCTCCGGAATGCCGCCAACCGCGGTAGCGAGCAGCGGTACCGCGGCGGCAGCCGCCTCGAGCACGACATAGGGCAGCGACTCGGCGAGTGAAGGCACCACCAGCAGCCGGCCGAGCCTGAAAGCGTCGCGAGCGGGGAGGGGCTCTTGAAATCGAATGAGCGTGCCGACGCCGCGCGCCCGTGCGAGGGCGGCGAGCGTGCGGGCATCGGGGCCGCTGCCCACGACGATCGCGCGCGCGCGGCGGCCCGCCGCGGCGAGCGTCCCGAGCGCCTCGATCAGAATGTGGACGCCTTTGAGGGCACGCAACTCGCCGACAAAGACGAAGTCGGCCGCTTCGGGGTTCGGCGTGATCGGCTCGAACTCGGCCGCGGTCACGCCATTATGGATTACCCGCGCGACGCCGCGGAATTCGCCCACCTTGGCGAGAAAAACGTCGCGGGCATAGGCGCTCTCGAACAAGAATAGCTCGGTGCGTCCCTCGAGCACCCGCTCCAGCGTCAGATAAGCAAATCCGAGCGGGGAGCGGCGCTCGAAATGCAAAGTGCCGCCGTGGGGCGTATAGGCGCGAACCGCCGGTCCGCGCACGAGACGGGCATAGGCGCCGCCCTTGGCGCCGTGACCGTGCACGACGTCGAGCGCCGCCTCGGCCACCCGGCGCGCGACATGGCGGAATGCGGAGATGTCGCGCCATCCGATGTGGCGGCTCATGGCGATGCGACTGAGCCCCAGCCCGAGCTGCGGCTCGAGCTCGGACAGCACAGCTTCCGCCCAGACGCCCCCCGGAGTGGAATCGACGATCAGGCCGACCTGATGGCCGCGCGCCAGCTGGCCTCGGGCGAGGTCGACGACGTGCCGAAACAACCCGCCTACCGGAGCCCGCAATATGTGCAGAATCCTGAGCAATCGGGCCCGCCCCTGCGACATAGTCTCAGAACCATCGCTCGGCAACGACGACGGTGTCCCCGGGGCGCACGGGGTAGCCGACCGGCACGATGCCGTGCACGGCCTGCCCGTCGACTTGGCGATGGAGCGCGACCCGCGTGCGTTGCGCGCGCGGCGTGAACCCGCCCGCCACCGCAACCGCAGTCTCCACCGTCATGTCCGGTACGTAGGGAAACTGGCCCGGCGTCGTGACCTCGCCGAGAATGAAGAACGGGCGGTAGGTCTCGACTTCCACCGCCACATGCGGCTCGCGGATATAGCCCTGGCGCAGCCGGGTGGCGATCGAGTCCGACAGCTGTGCCGTCGTCTGGCCGCGCGCGCGCACCGCGCCGATCAGCGGCATCGTGATCTTTCCGCCGGTGTCGACCGCATACGAATTGCTGAGCCCGTCCTGCCCGAACACCACGACGCGAAGCTTGTCGCCGGAATCGAGCGTGTAGGGCGCCTCGAAATCGACCGCGACCGCCGGTCCCGGTGCCTGCGGCGCGCAAGCCGCGAGCACAAGCGCCAGGATTGCCAGGAGAGCAAGACGGCTCGGCCGCATGCGTGGGAATCTCATTGGACACGAAAACTTCCGACAGATTAACGCCGCTCATGGTTAACAAAATCTCACTTTCGCTCGTCGGTGACGTCGATTAACGCGTCAGCAACCATAGTGGTGTCTGATCGCCGACGGGGTCCCGCGTGGAGTCGGCGATGCGTGAGAACGTGCGGTCGGTTGGCGCCGGCAACGAAGCGGGTACCCCGTGGGACGGCGAGCTCGACGTTCGCGGGCTCGGGCGCGCGTTGTGGGCGCGGCGATGGCGGGTATTCGCTCCGGCTCTGGCGGTCGCGGTGCTGGCGTCCGTCGCCGTCAACCTGATGACGCCGAAATACAAATCCGAAGCGCGAATCCTGATCGAAGGCCGGGAGAACGTATTCCTCCGCCCGGAGGCGGAGAAGCCGGGCGAGCGCGATCAGGCGCTGGTCGACCAGGAAGCGGTGACCAGCCAAGTGCAGCTGGCCCTTTCGCGCGATCTGGCCCGGCAGGTCATTCGCCAGCTCAAGCTCGGCGAGCGCCCCGAATTCGATCCGATCCTCCACGGTATTTCTCCCGTCGGCTATGCGTTACGGCTCCTGGGGATCGGCAGGGACCCGCTGCAGATGACGGCCGAGGAACGCGTGCTGGAATCCTACTACGATCGGCTCAGCGTGTTTCAGGTGGAAAAGTCCCGGGTTATCGCCATCGAGTTCGTGTCGGCCGATCCCGAGTTTGCCGCCACAGCCGCCAATACCATCGCCGAGAACTATCTGGCCCTGCACCGGGCCGCCAAGCAGGAGGAGACCCGCGCCGCAGGCCGGTGGCTTGCGGGAGAAATCGAGAATCTCCGCCACAAGGTGGCCGAGGCGGAAGCCCGGGTCGAGGAGTTCCGCGCCAAGTCGAATCTACTCATCGGCGCCAACAATACCACGCTGTCCAATCAACAGCTCGCGGAGGTCAATTCGCAGCTCGCGGCCGCGCGCTCGCGCAAGGCGGAATCCGAGGCCAAGGCGCAGTTCATTCGCGACATGCTCAAGAGCGGCAAGTCGCTGGAGTCTACCGATTTCCTCAACTCCGAGCTGATCCGGCGGCTGGCCGAGCAGCGCGTCACCTTGCGCGCCCAGCTGGCGGAGCAGTCCTCGACGCTGCTCGACGCTCATCCGCGGATCAAGGAACTCAAGGCGCAGATCGCCGACCTCGACCGTGCTATTCGCGACGAAGCCGAAAAGCTGGTCCGGTCGCTGGAGAACGATGCCAGAATCGCCGGCGCCAGAGTCGAGGGCCTCAACGACAATCTCGATCAGCTCAAGCGCCAGGCGGCATCCACCAACGGCCAGGACGTGCAGCTGCGGGCGATGGAGCGGGAAGCGAAATCGCAGCGCGATCTGCTGGAATCCTATCTGGCCAAATACCGCGAGACCACCGCCCGCGACAGCCTCGGTGCCATCCCTGCTCAGGCGCGCATTATTTCCCGCGCAACCGTCTCCAATACGCCGTTCTTTCCCAAGAAGCTGCCGATCGTGCTCATCGCCAGCCTGGCGATGCTGTTCGTCGTGGCCGGCTGGACCACCACGCGGGAGCTGCTGGTCGCCAATCCCTATCGCATTCCTTCCGTTCATGGTTCCGCGGCGGCTCATGGTCCAGTCCCGAAATCCGAAAACGAGCCCGCGAACAAGGACAGCCCGCCGCCGCCGGCGCCGCCCGCCCCGGCGGCCGCAGCCCCATCGGTAACGGCCGCCGCCATGGCCGCGGTTCCGGCCGAGCGCTTGCTTGCCGATCTCGCCGCGGAGCTGCGGCATGGGGATCGGCGCCGCATTCTCGTCGCCGGCGCCGACCGGGAGATCGGCAGCACGATGACTGCGCTCGCGCTGGCGCGCGTGCTGGCGCAGGAGGCGCGGGTGGTCGTCGTCGACCTCGCGCTCGCGGCTCCGAAGCTCGCCGCCGCCAGCGTCGATCCCGGCGGCCCCGGACTTGCCGACCTCGTGCGCGGCACGGCGTCATTCGGCCAAATCATCACGCGCGACCGGGGCTCGCGCGTGCACCTTGTTGCGGCGGGCCGCATCCGGGACGAGGCGAGCGCAATCCTCGCTTCGGAACGTTTGCGCATGGGGATCGAGGCGCTGACGCAGGCCTACGATTACGTGGTGATCGATGCCGGCCCGGTGCCCGACATGCAGGTCGCGCCAATGGCGGAGCTGGCATCGAGCGCGGTCCTGGTCGCGACTATCGCGCTGCCGGAAGAGATCGCGGCGGCGAAGAGCCGGCTCGTGGCGGGCGGCGTGTCGGATGTCACGGTGCTGACCGACCCGCCGTTGCGATCCGGTTCCGAAGCGCAACCGGCCGCAGCGTGACGCCGGGCGGCAACGGAGCGAGCCGCGAGCTCGCCGATGGACGGTCTGCGCGCCTGCAGCCGCACCGATGAGCGAGTGTGGAAGATTGTCGCGAGCGCGTTGCGGACGGATACCTCAGGCGGCAGTATCGGTGGCCGCCTCGCTGGGATCGCTCTCCGCCAACCAAGCTTCGCGCCTCCACCAAGCGTGCTCCAGCCGACATAGCGGACAGCGTGAGTGGGTCAATAAACTGGGCAGTCGATCGAAGCCCGCCTGGTCGGTTTCGATGCCGGTCGAAAGCTCGCGTCCCGTATTCGGGCACTTGACCATGATCACGCTCACGCCATTCTCCTGTCCAGGCTCCCGCGGGAGGCGGATGCTAGTGGGCGCGGTGCAAATGGCCAATCAAATCTTAGGTCAGCCGTGCTGACCTTCAGCGAGCGAGCAAGCCGGCGCCCAGCCAGGCGGCTCTCGACCGAGGCGGGGACGGGAGCAGGCGATCGACTTAATGGCTCCGCAAGGAAATGCGGCCATTGTTGCCGAAAACACGGGGGCTGCGAGTGAGACTGAAGCAGGCCATCATCCGCACCGGGCTCGAAGCGCTGTATTTTTCCGGCAGCCATCTCTGGCTGCGCCCGTTCGTCGGCGGGGTCGGCGCGATCCTGACCCTCCATCACGTGCGGCCGCGCCGCCGCGACGGCTTCCAGCCCAACCGGCTACTGGAGGTGACGCCGCAGTTCCTGGAGGCCGCGATCAAAACCATTCGCCGCTCCGGCATCGAGCTCGTCTCGCTTGACGAGATGCATCGCCGGCTCAAAACGGGCGATTTCGCGCGGCGCTTCGCCTGCCTCACGTTCGACGACGGCTATCGCGACACGCTGCGTCTTGCCTATCCGATTCTGCGGAAGCATGGTGTCCCGTTTGCGGTCTATATTCCGACGAGTTTCCCGGATCGGCTGGGCGAACTGTGGTGGCTGGCGCTCGAAGCCGTGATCGCCCGCAAGGAGCGCATCGGGCTCGTGATCGATGACGAGGATCGCCGTTTCGACTGCCGCGCCGTCGAGGAGAAGCAAGATCTGTTCGACGGGCTCTATTGGTGGCTGCGCGACCGCAAGACTGAGGAAGAATTGCGCCACGTGATCCGCGATCTCGCCGCCCGCTACGGGGTCGAGCTCCGCGCGTTCTGCGACGAGCTGTGCATGAGCTGGGCGGAGATCGCCGAGCTTGCCGTCGACCCGCTCGTCACCATCGGCGCGCACACGGTCAACCATTGCATGCTCAAGAAGCTCGGCGATGAGGCGGTACGATCGGAGATGCACGAGAGCGCCGCGGTCCTGGAGGCAGCGCTGGGCATGCGGCCGCAACATTTCTCCTATCCATTCGGCGATCCGACCTCGGCTGGGCCGCGCGAGTTCGCGATTGCCGGCGAGCTCGGGTTCAAGACCGCGGTTACCACCCGGCCCGGCGTGCTTTTCGCCGAGCACCGCGAACACCTGATGGCGCTGCCGCGCATCAGTCTCAACGGCGAATATCAGCAGCGGCGGTTCGTGCGGGTGCTGCTCTCTGGAGCCGGCACCGCCGTTTGGAACGGCTTCCGCCGCGTCGACGCGGCGTAACGGAACGCGAGAGGCCGGCCGCAAGGGCGCAGCGGAAATCCGCGACGGTGGGTCGCGTTCCGGGGCTCGTCCGCAGCGAAGCGCTCAATCCCGCGGATGGTTCTCCGGCGTTTCGCTGGAGAGCCGCGTGAAATCATCGAGCAAATCTTTGATCAGCTTCTGCCGGCGTGGATCTTGTGCTGCGGGGGTCGCGGCAAAGAGGGTGAGGAGATAGCGGGCTTTCTCGGCGGCGTCGTGCCAGCTCGACGCGGGCGTGGCCACGAGGTGTTTCTCCAGTTCGTCCTGCCGAAGCCGCAGCGCCCGTTGATCGGCCTCGACTTCGGCCAGGAGACGACGGATTTCGGTGGCCTTCTGGGCCTTCATGCCACGGTGCTCATCGAGCTCGATGGTCTTATCCGTCATCCCCTCGCTCCTCGTCGCCGCTGCGGACGAGCACGACACCTCGCCCCGAGCGTCGCCGCTGCGAAAGCCTTCGGGCGTCAGTGCCGCTGAGCGCGTTGATCGAACGGGCCCGGCTAACGGGTCGCAAACGCCTGCCCTGAATTCCAGTTGAAGATCGCATCGAGCGCCGAGGTCTCGGCGGCATCGTGGGATCGCAACGAGATGCCGCAGTCCACGAACTGGCTTTCGGTGCCCCGTCGGACCTCCCATCGCCACACGGTCTTGCCGCCACGAAACGTGCGGCGCCGGATGGTGTAGGCGAACTCGCCTTCGCGATTCTCGTACATGGCATCAATATGGACCCGGACGGCCAAGTTTGCCAGTGCGCCCCAGGAGGCCGCCCACTTCCGACCGGGTGTTCCGCTACCGCGGACCGTCAGGCGGCACGACCGCGGCCGGTCAGCTCGGCAACCTTCTTGACGTGCGCGACCGCAGCGCGCGCGCCGGTGGTCTTGGTGAGGAGATCAAGGATCACGTCGTCGTCATCGTGGACGGGCGTGAGCGCCTGATCAGTATAGGCCCGCGCCTCGGGATCTCGCGCTATGGCCAGGCTCGACCGGAGGAGCCGACCAATCGTGCCGACCAGGATCGCGTGCGTGTGGAGGGTTTCCCAGGCGAAACGCGGCCAGAAGCTCCAGGGGCTCTCGCGTGGCAAGCCGGGCCGGCGCTCCGAAGGATGCTTCAGGCGCAGGATACCGCCCTGGAGCGGGTGGACGTTTTCGAGGCGAACCGTCGTCGAAAAGGCGACCAGCACCTTCACCAGGCTCCCCATCGGTACGCCCGTGGCCGTCGCGCGACGCAGCAGGGTGCGCATGTGATCCGGCGTGTAATACAGCAACCAAGCCTCGCGGTAGATCGCCTCCCACTCCCGCTTGCTCATCTTGGGATGAGCGGTGCAGACGTGTTCCACATCGTAGGTGTTGAGGTCCGGATCCATCGCGATGCCGTTCTTCCAGAGAACCTGGTGATCCTCGGAGCCGGGAAGCGGCGTCAGGCAGAAGAACTCGAGGACGTCGAGCGGCAACTCCTTTTTGATGATCGCGATATCGCGCCGAATGGTTTCCGGCGTGTCGGCCGGAAAACCCAGAATATACCCGGCGAGCGTCATGATGCCCTGTGCCTTCCACGCGAGCAGCATGTTGCGGTACTCGGTGATCTTGTTCTGCCGCTTCTTCGCGGCAGCGAGATTGTCCGGGTTGATGTTCTCCAGTCCGATGAAGACCCGGGTGACGCCGGCGCGTTTTGCCTTCTCGATGAATCTGGGGATCTTGTGGCAAAGCGTGTCGACCTGGATCATGAGGCCGAGCGGGATTGCGTCCCTCTCTCGCAGCACGATCAATCGATCGAAGATCGCCTCCCATTCCTTGTTGCGGGCGAAATTGTCGTCGGTGATGAAAAACTTGTGAACGCCATGCGCCCAGTTGAGGCGCACGAGATGCTCCACGTCGTCCGCCGAGCGGTAGCGGGACTTGCGGCCCTGCACGTTGATGATGGTGCAGAACGAGCACTGGTAGGGACAGCCGCGCCCCGCATCGAAGCTCGTGCTCAGTCCCAGCGTGCGGGCAACGTTGCGCTTCGGCAGGAACGGCACGGGAGTGCCCTCCAGGCCTGGCAGATCGTGCATGAAATCGTACACGGGCTGGAGCCGGCCTTCCGCCGCGTCCCGCAAGACCGCGTCGAGCCGGCCCTCGGCCTCGCCCGCGAACATCGCAATGCCCATGTCCCGGCACGCGTCGAGGTCGACCGCACGCCCGTCCAGCATCGAGAGGCACCCGGACACGTGGAATCCGCCCATGGCCACGGCAATTCCGGCTTCCCGGAGCGGCCGCGCGATGTCGAGGGCGCGCGGGTACTGATTCGACTGAACGCCCACGAGCGCCACGAGCCCGAAGCCGCCATGGCGGCGGAAGCGGCGGATCAGCCCGGGCAGGTCGACGCGCGTGCTCGTCTCGTCGATCGCCTCGATGTCGATGGCGACATCCGGCCCGAGGACCTGGCGCTCGGCGCAATCGACCGCGATGCCGTAAACGGCGGCAAGCGAGTTCGAGGGAATCATCGCGCGCCACCATCGGATCACGTATCCGTCGTCGTCGTAGTGCGACGGCTTGATCAGGACGAGGCGGAATCTGCGATTGGCCAAGCTGGACCTGCTTCCTGCAGCGGCAATCCGCCAGTTTCCGGCGCGATCGCAAAGAGACACGATTTGGACCCACCAGGCGCCAAACGCCGCATCGTCGGCGCTCCACAAAAATCCGAAGACAGCGGGCAGCACGAACCGGTGTTATCGAGCAAGAACCGACGTGCCATGTCCGGCGGGCGTCCCCCCGACCACGGTGCCCTCTTTGCGGCGAGTTGGCCAGCGGTATTTTGCATCTCGGGAACACTCTTCCCCGCCACTGTCAGCGCGAAACGCGCGCCGTTCGGCGACGGATTGGCCGTCTCGGTGCCGCATTTCGACGTCGGCGGCGATCGTCTACAAGATCCGCGTTCAGGTCGCAGCTTGCTATTGCGGTGCCGAACTGCTATGTCAGCGCATCGATATTTGGCCGGACAACTGGGCCGCTTCGCCTCGCACTGCCAGGCGCACGTTTCAGACTCTCTCCAAATTCGACGAACCGGGAACGGGCCACGAAACCGTGCGCTCGATCCCACGTGCACACCGTCAGTGAAAGGACATATTTATGACCAGGGGCACAGTGAAGTTCTACAACGGCCACAAAGGTTTCGGCTTCATTCAGCCGGACGACGGCGGCAAGGACGTTTTCGTTCACGCCACCGCGCTCGAGCGCGCAGGCATCGGTAGCCTGCAAGAGGGCCAGAAAGTCTCCTTCGACACCCAGACCGATGCGCGGTCCGGCAAGATCGCCGTGGGCAGGCTCGAGGTCGCCTAACGCCTACAAAGGCCCGAGGCCGGCAAGTCTCGGCGCTCGCGTTCGGCCGCCGCTCTTCGGGGTAGCGGCCGTCACTCCCAATCATCTGCCGACGCGGCTGATGAATCTTCTCCTTCCGAAAGGGGACGGCCCATGCGGATCTACATCTTCAAGTCGGACGCGAACAAGGAATTGCGAGCGTTCTCGGATGATCCGTCGGGCACCAAGCTGCCCGGCCAATTCCGTCCCTGGCATGCGTTCGGCGTGATTGCAGCCGGCAAAAACCCTCCCCACCGGCTTCCGCGCGAGGACATCGAGAAGGCCATCGGCGATCGCGGATTTCAGCTCTGGCGCATGAAGCCCAAGCTGGAGAGCGCATGATTTCGGAAAGCTAGGCAGCATTCTTGTCGGACCGGCCGTACCTTCGGCCCCCATGTGAGGAGCACAACTTGCAAATATTAGTTCGAGACAACAACGTCGACCAAGCCCTCAAGGTATTGAAAAAGAAGATGCAACGCGAAGGCATATTCCGGGAGATGAAGCGCCGAAGATTCTACGAGAAGCCGTCCGAGAGAAATGCGAGGCAGAAGGGCGAGGCGGTTCGTCGTGCGCGCAAGCTTGCCCGCAAGAAGGCGGTGTACGAGGGTCTCATCGCCGATCCGCGAAAGAAAAAGGTCGCGGCCGGCGGCAGGGCTTTCACGCGCAACTGATGCGACGGCGCGTCTCTGCCTTGAAAGCGCCGGCGCGATCTGGTAATCAATCGACATTAGCCGGCCGGGCCGCCTGTTACGAATCCAATCGATAGATCGGTTTCGGCCCGCCCTGAATGATCTCTCCATCGACAGCCCAGGCCAGGCGGGGATGTCCCGAGCAACCCGCGACAGTCGGCACGCTGCGAGCGCGCCGCCCCTTGTCGCCTGACGGATGATTGCAACTTGAACTCTTTTCATCGCTTCGGCCTCGCCGAGCCGATCACGCGTGCCCTCGCCGAAGAGCGATACGACGCGCCGACTCCCATCCAGGTCGAGACCATCCCGCTCGTGCTGCGCCGACGCGACGTCGTCGGCATCGCTCAGACCGGTACCGGAAAAACCGCGGCGTTCGCGCTGCCGATCCTCGACCATATTTCGGCGAATCCCCAGCCATCGCGGGGCAAGACGTGCCGCGTGCTGGTGCTGAGCCCGACGCGCGAATTGTCCGCACAAATCGCCGAGAGCTTCCGAACCTATGGACGACACCTTCGGCTGCATGTCGCGCTGGCGATCGGCGGCGTGCCGATCGGCCCGCAGGCGCGAGCGCTTGCCAGGGGCGTCGAGATCCTGGTCGCTACCCCCGGACGGCTGCTCGATCTGGTCGGCACGGGCGCGGTGTCGCTGGATCGCGCCGAGGTGCTGGTCCTCGACGAGGCCGACCGGATGCTCGACATGGGCTTCATCCACGATATCCGCCGCATCGTCGCGAAGCTTCCCAAACAGCGGCAGAACCTGTTCTTTTCCGCGACCATGCCGCCGGCGATTGCCGAGCTCGCCCGGGAGATCTTGCACAATCCGGCCAAGGTCGCGGTGGCTCCGGCCGCTTCGACCGCCGAGCGCATCGAGCAGCGTATCGTGCATCTCCAAGCTTCGGCGAAGCCTGCCGCTCTCGCCGAGATCCTGCGGGGCGGCGCGGTGGAGCGCGCGCTCGTCTTCACCCGGACCAAGCACGGCGCCGACAAGGTGACGCGCATGCTGGTGAGATCCGGCATCGGCGCCGAGGCGATCCACGGCAACAAGTCCCAGAACCAGCGCGGGCGCGTGCTCGCGGCCTTTCGCGACGGCCGCTTGCGCATTCTGGTCGCGACCGACATTGCCGCGCGCGGCATCGACGTCGATGGGATCACGCACGTGATCAATTACGATCTGCCGAACGAGCCGGAAAGCTACGTGCATCGCATCGGCCGCACCGCTCGCGCGGGAGCAGCGGGGGCGGCGATCTCGTTGTGCAGCGCCGAGGAGCTGCCGCATTTGCGCGCCATCGAGAAACTGATCCGGGTAGCGATTCCCGCAGACCCTCAAAGCGCGAGACCGGCGCCCGTATCCCAGCCGCGCGTCAAGGCCAAACCCCACCAGCATCGCTCTAGAGGGCCGACGCGCCCCCACGCGCCGCGGCGGGACGTCCCGGCGTCGGCTCGGCACGAGCTCGCAACGGTGCCGTTCCTGCAGCCGAAGCACCGCGAGCAGAGCGGACCATCCACGAGCGGGCGTCGCAAGCAATGGAGACGCGCATGACAACGCACCGGTTTCGAGTCGGCCAGAAGGTGCAATTGAGCGGCCATCGCTCGCGGATGGCAGCGGTGGGTACCTACCAGGTCGTTCGCCAGCTTCCGGACAGCGCCGGCGAGCTCTCTTACCGCATCAAGAGCTCCCGAGAGGCGCACGAGCGGGTCGCAAAAGAGAGCGAGCTCGAGAAGGCGTGAGTCTCGAGGCGCGCGGCGCCATCTGCGGCGTGCGTCGACGGCGAGCGCCGGAACCGTGACGGACGGTCGGTCACTCCGAGTTGCCGCCGAGGATTGCCTCGAGACGATCTACGATCGACTAATCACGCGAAGGTCGCGACCGGGATCATTGGGCCGCGCTTTTGGCTTGGACCAGCTTTTCCGCGCATGCGCGCGCCAGAACGTAATCGGGGGAACTGGCTCCCGGACGCGTTGCCCAGCCGCCTTTCTCCACGAAATTGCCCTGCTCCCAGCTCGACGAGATCTTTTTCAGAGCGATCAAGTTCGCGATCGCGTCGCCGTTCTGGTGGAATTTCTCCACGCAGATCGGCGTCAGGATTGCCACGACCGCCGTATCGGCCCGCTGGTCCGCAAGCTTATTGGCAGCGCTCGTCGTCATCCAGCCGCCCCAGGTGAATCCCACGATCGCGAGCAGGATCGCTCCGCCGGCCGCGCCCCACAGGGCAGGTTTGGTTTCCGAGGGAAATTCCATGGCGTTTTCCTTTTCGATGGGTGAATATGGGCCGCAAGCGGCGCGCGAACGCCCGTTGCGGGTGCTGATCGCACCCGCGCCGAACGCAGTTTTATCGGGAGTGTGCCTGCCGACGGCATCAGCGCTGCCAACTGAAGAGAGCGCGGACTTCGGTACGTCCACGTTTTATGGGCAGCTCTCGGACAAGCCGCGGCTTGCCTGCAATCATACTATGGGCGTGTCCGAGAGAAAACACAAGAAATTATAATCTAATGGCTGAAGTCTCCTGACGAAACTCGCCGCTGGACTGGTGTTCGACAGCCGCATCCTATTCCGCTCGTGACAGGCAAAAGCTGAACGTCGGAACCGGAGAGTCCGACTGACGCAGCCGTTGCCAGACGGGGCGGGGAGGGGCCGAGACGCAGGCCATCTTGCAATAGCCCAGGGGGCGCTAGGCCGATCGAGCCGGCGCAGCAATGCGATTGCGCCGGGCTTCGCCATGCGTGAAAACGCGGCTCGGCTTGATGCACGTTTGCGTCAGTCGATCGTGCTTACAGCGCGGGCGACCGGACCAAGCGAACGGCAGACTCAGGGCTTTCCGGCGGGGCCGGCGGCCGGCTGTCGATGACCTGGTCGACGATGCCGAAATCTTTTGCCATCTCCGCCGTCAGGAACGTATCGCGCTCCAGCGCGTCCTCGATCTTCTTGAGCGGCTGACCGGTGTGCTTCACGTAGATGTCGTTGAGCCGTTTTTTCAGGTTCAAGATCTCCTGGGCGTGGAGCATGATGTCGGTTGCTTGCCCCTCGAAGCCGCCCGAGGGCTGGTGAATCATGATGCGAACGTTCGGCAGGGCGAACCTCAGGTCCTTGGCTCCGGCCGCGAGCAGGAGTGAAGCCATGGAAGCCGCCTGTCCGATGCAGAGGGTCGATATCGGCGGGCGCACGAACTGCATGGTGTCGTAGACCGCAAGTCCCGAGGTCACCACGCCCCCGGGCGAGTTGATGTACATGCTGATCTCTTTCTTGGGGTTGTCGGCCTCCAGAAAGAGCAGCTGCGCGACCACCAGCATCGCCACCGAGTCCTCGACCGGGCCGGTGATGAAAATGATGCGTTCCTTGAGCAGCCGCGAATAGATGTCGTAGGAGCGCTCGCCGCGGTTGGTCTGCTCGACCACCATCGGGACGAGATAGTTCATATAAGTGTCGACCGCATCCGTCATCTTGCCCTTCACCGGGTTTTCAAAGCCACGCGCATCTTTTTCGAGCTGAAGCGGGCGCTCCGAGTTCGGGGTCACGCCGTGGAGCTGTTCCCCGACGCGGCGGAGTGTCCGGCCTTACGCCAACCCGAGGATGTGAACCCTGGAGTTCGGCCGCGCACGCTCCAGTGCGGCGCGGAAATGTCCAAGCGCCGCCAGCGCAGTGCGAAACCGGTCGGCATCGGCGCGAGCCTCCGGTTCATTGGCTGTGACTGAAACCGCGTCGTGGCGATTGATATAGCTCGCAGCCATGCGGGTGAGATGGTCCGCGGCGTCGGCGATTTCATGGTCGTACTCGATCAGGTCGACGATATTTGCGATCCCGGATCCGACGTTGTGAAGATAATGCGAGCTGGTGAGACCTTTTGACGCCCGCCGGAGCTCGCTCTCTATCAGGTCCAGGAATGACAAGGTGAAGGTCGGAACCATGGCGAATCCCATAGCTGAAAAGCGCCGAGTTGTATATGGGGCGCCCGAACTAAAAACACAATTGAGGCGACGAAACATAGGCGTTGCAGACTTTGTGGCGAGGACCGTCGTCGGGGTCATGGGCGATCGGTCGATTGTCCTCGACTTGTCCTCCCCAAAGGCGCAGGGTTGATTCCACCGAGACGCCGCCGTAAGGCGTTCGGGGGGTTTTTCAAGTTTTTTCAGCCAGACGTCCATTCGGGCGTCGTTTTGCGAGACCTAGGCGTCCGGCGAGAACACCCCGAGAAAACTCTCGGGTTTCGAAGCATACCGATAGCGAAGGACACGAATGGCAAAGGAAGAGCTTCTCGAGTTCGACGGCGTGGTGACCGAGGTATTGCCCGATGGCAAATACCGGGTTCGTCTCGACAACGATCACCAGATTCTCGCCTACAATGCCGGAAAGATGCGCAGGTTTCGCATCCGTACCGGCGTCGGCGACAAGGTCATCGTCGAGATGTCGCCCTACGATCTGGAACGTGGACGCATCAGTTACCGTCACAAGTCCGACCGCGCCGCCGTGTCACCCAGCCACGGCTCCAATTTTCGCAGACGCTGAACCTAGTGCGCCGTAGTACAAACCCATTCAGGTTGGAGCTTGGTGCATAACCCGACGCGTCGGCAAGCGATTCGGCTCGCGACTTGAAGCCGTTCCCGGGGTGCCTGATCACTGCGGAGTAGCAAGCGGGTCGAGCAGCCTTAACTTCAATCGTGAGGCGCGTCAGGCCGTTACGACAGACCCCCAATTCACCGCGTCTTGATCATTCAATTTCTTGCAGTTCTTGCAGAGCGGCTTGTTGCCCGTTCCCGAGACCCGATTGTGCGGCGCTATTCTGAGCCCGAGCCCGCATTGGGAATTGGCGTGGTGAAAGGCCTCTTTCTTGGAATTGTAAGCTGGAACTTTTAGCATGCCTTCGTCCTCTACGGCTTCGCTCCACCAGGTGCCGGGTCTTCGCAGGTGGAGAAGCGTCGTACCTTCTTCTTGTGGTTTTATCGGCGTTTGCTGTTCCGATTGGCTTTGGCCAACGATTTGCCTGCCGAAATGAGCGGCCGGACGCTGCGCTCCTTGCGGGTTCGTTGCAAGCAAAATCGTCGGAATCCCGCTCGGGATCGGCGCTGGCTTTTCACGCCTATCCGGTGCATAGTCCTGCATGGACGCAAATTTCGATCTGGATGACTATTCGGTCGTCGTGAAGCATCGCGCGCCGCCTCCGAAGCCGTGGCGATGGGAAATCTATTGCGCCGGGAAGCGGAAGCCGATCGAGAGGTCCGACGTCTTTTTCCCATCCAGAGAAAACGCCAGTTTGGCGGGCAGAGAAGCCTTCACGCGGCTGATGGCGCGCCTGGCTAAAACGGCCAGAACGTCCTAGC
>WNFG01003493.1_pt1 | contig 17449 bp, 15 predicted proteins | sample 5400431 | NCBI WGS metagenome assembly WNFG01 (sample SAMN13153346, study PRJNA577476) | soil metagenome | isolation source: 120 cm saprolite under Douglas fir tree site 2 hole 3 replicate 2 | place: USA:California | collected 2015-04-18 | reverse complement strand
CACCACGGCGAGCGCCGCCACTACGGCGCCCGCCATCATCCACGGGAGCCTCACAACCCCTTGAGCGTCGCCAGGACGTCGGCGCCGTAGAAGAGCCGGATGTAGCGGCTCTGGATCGGCGTGAGGCGACGCACCGCCCAGGCCAAATGCACGAAGTGCGGCTCGACCGGCGGCCGCAGCGGATGCATCCCGACCTCCTCGGGGACGAGGTTGCCCTTGCGCGTGTTGCAGCTGCTGCACGCCGTAAGGACGTTGGTCCAGGCGTTGGTGCCCCCACGTGAGAGCGGGACCAGGTGGTCCCGCGTCAGGCATTCGCGGTGCCGCAGCTCGGTCTGGTGCCGGCCGCAGAACTGGCAGCGGTACTCGTCGCGCGCAAACAAGAAGGTGTTGGTGACCTGACGCCGGAACCGCCGCGGGACGTGCACGAACTTGACCAGCCGGATCACCGCCGGGCGCGGGATGGCCAGGCGCTCGCTGCGCACCACCGCGCCCTTGTCGGCCTCGACGATCTCGGCTTTCCCGTCGATCACGAGGCGCAGGGCGCGGCGTACCGGTACCATGGTCAGCGGCTCGAACGACGCGTTGAGCGCGAGACAACGCACGGATCGCCCTCCCGGCGAAAAAATGCCGCCCCGCTCACCCCGACCACGACCCCAGGGGGAGGGGGGAGGGGGGCGGCGTCGTCAATGCTACTCAGGGCGATAAGGCGAGGCAAGACGGGGGGTTAAGTGCTGAACGCGCGGCCCAGTTCCTCCATTTGGTCCTCCACCGACCGGCGCGAGGACCCACCGGTGGTGCGGCGGCCTTCGATCGAGTCCTCCCATGTACCCAGCTGAGCAACCGCGGCTGCGAGGGCGGGATGGATACCGGCCGCGACCGCCTCCGGCACGCGGTCAAGCGGCACGCCGACGCGCTCGGCCTCACGCACCAGCTTGCCGACCAGGCCGTGGCTTTCGCGAAACGGGATGCCGGTCTCAACGAGGAGGTCGGCGAGGTCCGTGGCCCGCAGGGAGGCGTCGAGTGCGGCGGCCATGCGCTCTGGGTTCGTGTGGAGCGACGCAACTGCGCCCGTGAGTGCTGGGAGTACCACGCCCAACGTATCGCACGCGTCGAACAGCAACGCTTTGTCCTCCTGCAAGTCCTTCTGGTAGCCCGCCGGCAGGCCCTTGAGCGTCGTGAGCATTGCCACCAGGTCGCCGAGCAAGCGTGCGGATTTGGCGCGGGTCAGCTCGAAGACGTCCGGGTTGCGCTTTTGAGGCATCAGGCTCGAGCCCGTCGAAAAGGCGTCCGAGAGCCGCACGAAGCCGAGTTCGGCCGAGGCGTAGGTGATCAGCTCGGCCGAGAGCCGCGACAGGTGGGTGCCGACGAGGCAGAGCACGAAGAGCACTTCGGCGACGAAATCGCGGTCGCCGGTCACGTCGAGAGCGTTCGATGATACGGCCCGGAAGCCGAGCGCCTCCTTGAGGAGCACCCGGTCCACCGGGAACCCGGAGCCGGCGAGGGCGCCCGAGCCGAGCGGCAGCTCCGCCACGCGGCGCCGGGCGTCGGCGAGGCGCTGGCGATCGCGCACCAGCGGCCACGCGTGCGCGAGTAGCACGTAGGCCCAGCGCACGGCTTGGGCCGGCTGACCGTGCGTGTAGCCGGGCAGGAGGACGTCGACGCCCTCGCGGGCCCGCTCGACCAGGACGCGGCCGAGCGCCGCGACGTCGCCGTCGAGTTGGTCGAGCGCCTCGAGCGTCCACAACCGGAGATCGGTGGCGACCTGGTCGTTGCGGGAGCGGCCGGTGTGCAGCTTGCCGGCCACCGGGCCGATTTCCTCGTACAGCAGCCGCTCGACGAGCGTGTGCACGTCCTCGTCGGGTGCGCCCGCCGCGGCTCCGTCGGCCAGCCGCTCGGCGACGCGGTCCAGCCCTTCGAGCATCAGCACTTCTTCCGCGGGCGCGAGCACGCCCACGCGGCCGAGCGCGTGGACCCAGGCTTTGCTCGCCGCGACGTCCTGCGGCCAGAGGCGGTGATCGACCGGGAGACTGCGGTTGAGGGCGTCGAGCGCCTCGCTCGGTCCCAGCGCGAACCGGCCGCCCCACATCTGGTGCGAAGAATGGGGGGGGGGGGGGGGGGGCGGGGGGGGGGTTTCAGTCGGCTGGCGGGTCGGCATCAGTCCGCCGCCGCCGCGCTGCCGATCGTCCGGTCTCGCTCAGCCGCGAGTCCCGCGCCGATCTTGATCGCCAGCCCGTAGAGGTGGATGAAGCCTTCGGCGTCTTTCTGGTTGTAGACGTTGTCCTTCCCGAAAGTGGCGTAAGACGGCTGGTAGAGCGCGTGGGGGCTCTCGCGGCCGGCCACCGTTATGCCCCCCTTGTAGAGCTTCAACCGGACGGTGCCGGTCACCGTTTTTTGCGTCGCCGTAACGAGGGCGTCGATCGCCTCCCGCTCGGGCGTCCACCAGCGGCCGTCGTAGACCAGGTCGGCGTAGCGCAGGGCCACTTCGTCCTTGAGCCGCAGGGTGCGGCGATCGAGCGTGAGCTGCTCCAGCTCGCGGTGCGCGGCGTACAACAGGGTGCCGCCCGGCGTCTCGTATACCCCGCGCGACTTCATCCCGACCAGCCGGTCCTCGACGACGTCGGCGCGACCGACGCCGTGCTCGCCCGCGATCTCGTTCAGCGTCTCGAGGAGCTCGACCGGCCCAAGCGGGACGTGGTCCACGCTGACTGGGTTCCCCTCCTCGAAGCCGATCTCCAGGACCACCGGCTCGTCGGGCGTGTTGAGCGGGTTCTTGGTCATCAAGAAGATGTGCTCCGGGGCCTCTTGTGCAGGGTCCTCGAGGATCCCGCCCTCGTGGGAGCAGTGCCACAGGTTGCGGTCGGTCGAGTAGGGTTGCTCGGCCGTGGCGACGACCGGGATCCCCCGCTGCTTCACGAAGGCGATGAGGTCCTCGCGGCCCTGGAACTCCCACTCCCGCCACGGGGCGATGACCTGCAGCTCCGGAGCGAGCGCGGCGTAAGTGAGCTCGAAGCGGACCTGATCGTTGCCCTTGCCGGTGCAGCCGTGCGCTACGGCCTGCGCGCCGACGCGCTGCGCCAGAGCCACCTGGTGGGCTGCAGTGACGGGCCGCGCCATGGACGTGCCGAGCAGGTAGGTCCGCGCATACACGGCGCCGGCCCGCAGGGTCGGGAAGACGAAGTCCCGGACGAATTCCTCACGCAGGTCTTCGACGACGCAATCCTGGGCGCCGGAGCGCTGGGCTTTTTCGGCGAGGCCGGCGAGCTCACGCGCGCCCTGTCCGACGTCTGCCGCGAAGCACAGCACCCGGGCACCGTAGCGCTCGCGGAGCCAGGGAACGATGGCCGAGGTGTCGAGTCCACCCGAGTAGGCTAGGACGACGAGGGGGCCCATAGCAGCTCCTGTAGGTTTATGCAGAGTGATGTATAAAAATGCATACCGCGACGGTCCGCTGTCAAGGGATCAGGCGGGCAGCCCGGCGAGCGCGCGCACCCTGGCCTGCACCCCGCGACGGGCCCGCTCGCTCCGCGCGATCACGAGGATGGCGTCGTCCCCCGCGATGGTGCCAATGATCTCGCCCCAGCCCGCACCGTCCAGCGCGAGGCCCAAGGCCTGCGCGGCCCCGGTCGCCGTCTTGAGCACCAGCAACGGCCCGACGCCGTCGGCCGACACCAACATCGTGGGCAGCAACTGCTCCAGATGTGGCCGGATCTGGCTGCCCGTCTCGGGGGAGGCGTAGTGGGAGCCCCCGTCCGGAGCGCCGACCTTGGCGAGGCCGAGCTCGCGAATGTCGCGGGAGAGCGTGGCCTGCGTCACGTCGAAGCCGGCATCCTTGAGCCGCTCGCGCAGCTGTTCCTGGCTGGCGACCGTCGCCGAGCCCACGATCTTGAGGATCGCCGCGTGGCGCTGGGTTTTCATGCATCCAATCTACTGTTTATGCAGAGCGTGGACGATCCGCCCGGCGACGACCGTTAACAGGGCGTCGGACCGTCGGATCGTCGGATCGTCGCGGAGCACGGCAAGGTCGGCCGCTTTACCCACCTCCAAGGACCCGATCTCCCGCTCCCAGCCGAGCGCCCGGGCGCCTTCGATCGTCAACATCCGGAGTGCCGCTTCGCCCCGGACCCCTGCCGCTTCAGCTTCGCCCCAGAGGTCGAGCGGGCCGACGCTCACAACGGAATCGGTGCCCAGCCCGACGGGGACTCCCGCACCGCGGAGCGCCGCGAGCGGCGCCGTCCCGTGGCAGTGCACGCGGTTGGAGCGGGGACAGTGGGCGACTGCCGCCGCCGCGCCGCGCAGCAGTGCGACATCCTCGTCGCTCACCTGCACGCAGTGCACGCACAAACACCCGGTGCCGGTCGCCAAGACGCCGAGGCGGGCGAGGTAGGCGACTGGGGAGCAGCCCTGCCCTGCAACCGCGATCCCGCGGGCGCGGAGGGCATCGGCAAAGGGCCCCGCACCATCCCGCACGAACATGGCCTCCTCCTTCGATTCGGCGAGGTGGACCGCGATCGGCAGTTCCGCACGTCGGGCGTACTCGGCCACCGCTCGATAGAGCGGTGCGCTGACGCTGTAAGGCGCGTGCGGCGACACCCCGAGCCGTACCCGATCGGAGGCGAAAGGACGCAACCGCATGATCGCCGCCTCGAGCTCGGCCAGGCTCTCCGGGCACTTCGCGGGATCAGGACCGAAGACTTCGTGGTAGACGATGCCTCGTCCACCCAGCCGCGGCAGCGCTTCCATCACCGCGCCCGTGCTCCCGGTCTCGGCGACGCAGGTGACGCCTGCGGCCCAACAGTCGCGGATTCCCTGCTCCGCCGCCCGGACGAACCCCTGCGGCGACGTCGCGTCCTTCAGCTCCCGCACACGGCGGATCCAGGGCATGAACTCGACCTCGGTGTCCTGCCCCGCGAGGTGGGTCAGCTCGAGGTGTGTGTGACAGTTCACGAGTCCCGGGACAAGGACGGCCCCGGGGAACTCGAGTGCTGCGCTGCCGGGCGGGGTAGGGACGTGGGTGCGTGGGCCGACCGCGGCGATGCGCCCGTCGCCGCCAACGAGAACGGCGCCATCCGGAATCGGTGGCGCCGTGACAGGATATACCCAGCTGGCGCCGAGGCGCAGCAACGGCGGCTCCTCGCTCAGGGGGTGAGGGCGGGGCCGAGGACGCGATGCACCGGGCATTCCTGGGTCGGCTCGGTGCCGGGGTAGAACCACTCCCAGCGGTGGAGCTTTTGCGGGCAGAACGGCGTCGCGAGGTAGCCGGTGGAGTCGTCCACCTCGCGCGGGACCAGCGAGTCGGGCCGAGTCCAGTCGGCGGGGGCGGGACGCCGGTCGTACACGTCGCGCATGAACGAAGTCCAGGCAGGGGCCACGATCTTGCCGCCGCCGGCGTTGTGCTCCATGATCGCGCGCTGGTAGTCATAGCCGACCCACATCCCGGCCACGAGCTCCGGCGTGTACCCGATGAACCAGGCGTCGGTGTACTGGTCGGTGGTGCCAGTCTTGCCGGCGGCCGGCAGCGTGAAGCCCGCTTTCCAGACCGCGGAGTAGGCGGTGCCGCGCCGGATGACGTCCTTCATCATGTCCACCATCAACCAGCTGTGCTCGGGGTCCAACACCGGCTGGCGCACCACCTGTGGCTGCCAGACGATGGTGCCCTCCCTGTCCTCCACGCGGAGAATGCCTTGTGGGACCGCGCGGGTGCCGAGCGTTGCGAAGGCCGTGTAGGCGGCGATGATCTCGATCGGGCGGACGCCCTTGGCGCCGATGTGGATCGACGGATAGGGTGGCAACGGCGTGGTGATGCCGTAGCTCTTCGCCTCACCGATGACGGTCTGCTCGCCGAGCGCCATGCCGAGCTTGATCGTCGCCAGGTTGCGCGAGCCGTAGAGCGCCCGGCGCATCGGGATAGGGCCCCAGGTCGAGTCGTCGTCGTCCTTGGGCTGCCACAGGGTGCTGTCGAGCTGCAGCACCGGCGGGTTGAGGGGCGAGTCGTCCAAGATCTCCGTCACGGGGTGGCCAGCCCGGACGGCGGCCGAGTAGACGAACGGCTTGAAGGTCGAGCCCGGCTGGCGCACGGCCTGGACGATGCGGTTGTACTTGGAGTCCTCGAAGTCGCGGCCGCCGATCATGGCGCGGATGTAGCCGGTGTTCGCCTCCAGGGCGAGGAAGGCGCCCTGCAGGTACGGCGTGTAGGCTCCTTTGTCTTCGCCGTTCGCGCGGGAGGACTCGATGTAGTCGCGGTAGGTGACGGCCCCGGAGGGAAGTTTGCCGTACACGCCCGCCTCGATGGCGTCGAGCTGCGCTTGCACGGAGCGCTCGGCAGCCTGCTGCATGTCGAGATCCAGCGTCGTGTAGATGCGCAGGCCGCCCTCGTAGAGCTCCCGCCCGAACCGCGCGTCGAGCTGGCCGCGCAGCCATTCGACGAAATACGGCGCCACGTCCCCGTAGTTGGTGCGGGTGGTGGTCAGCACCAATGGGTACGCCTTCCAGTACTCGACATCCTCGGGCGCGAGAAAGCCCTGGTCGCGCATCAGGTTCAGCACGATGTTGCGCCGCCGCACCGCGCGGTCGGGGTGGGTGCGCGGGTTGTAGGTCCCGGGCGCCTTGGGGATGGCCGCCAGCGTCGCCGCCTCGGCGACGTTCAGATTGCGGGCCGACTTCCCGAAATAGATCTGGGCCGCGGCCTCAACCCCATGAGCCCCGGCCCCCAGGTCGATCTGGTTCAGGTACAGCTGGAGAATCGTGTCCTTGGGGAAGTTGCGCTCGATCTCGAGCGCGACGCGGGCCTCTTTGAGCTTGCGCGTGAGCTTCTTCTCGCGACTGATCTCGTCGGGGAAGATGTTGCGCGCCAGCTGCATCGTGATCGTCGAAAACCCCTGGCTGTAGCCGAGGGAGACGAGGTCGGCTTTGATGGCACCGACAATGCGCCAATAGTCGATCCCGTGGTGGGCGTAAAAGCGCTTGTCTTCGGTGGCGATGAACGCCTGCCGCACTGGCGGTGGGATCTGGCTGAGCGGCACGACGGTGCGGCGCTCCAGCCCGTACTCCGCGATGAGCCGGCCGTCGGCGGCGTACACCTTCGAGGTCTGGGTCTGCCCGCCCCCCTGGAGCGGGATGAGCCGCGAAATGCTGGGGCAGCGCTCCGCCGCACAGACGCGCGTCCAGGAGCCGTAGGCCAGCCCGGCGCCGTACACCGTCGCGAGCAGGGCGAAGGTGAGGATGCGCCGCCGGTTCGTGGGGTCCTGCCACCAGCGTGCGGGATTCGGCAGCGGGAGGGGCGAGGTGAGCGTGGCCATCCGACTAGAACCTAGTCGCGCCGCCGCGCGCTTGCCAGCGTGAAAGCCATCTCGTACGATTCGCCACCATGACCGATCTCCTCAAGGAACTCGAATGGCGCGGCTTCGTGCAGCAAGCGACACCGGGCCTCGATGCGCATTTGGCCAAGGGATCGGTCACCGCCTACTGCGGCTTCGATCCGACCGCGCCCAGCCTGCAGCTCGGCAATCTGATGCCGTTGATGCTGCTGCGGCACCTGCAACTGCACGGCCATCGGCCCATCGTGCTGATGGGCGGCGGCACGGGTCTCATTGGCGATCCCTCCGGTCAGCGCAGCGAGCGGCCGCTCCTCACCCGGGACCAGCTGGGCGAGCACCTGCGACGGATGCGCGATCAGATGGCGCGCTTTCTCGACATCGGCCCCGGCGCCAGCAGCGCTCTCGTGCTCGACAACGCCAAGTGGCTCACACCGCTGCCCACCATCGACTTCCTGCGGGACGTCGGCAAGCACTTCACGGTCAACCTGATGCTGCAGAAGGAATCGGTGAAGGCACGCCTCGAGGGCGGCCTGTCCTACACCGAGTTCAGCTACATGTTGCTCCAGGCGTACGACTTCCTGCATCTGTTTCGGGAGCGCGGCTGCACCCTCCAGGTGGGCGGCAGCGATCAGTGGGGAAACATCACCGCTGGCGTGGAGCTGATCCGCCGAGTCGAGGCGGGCGAGGCGCACGGCCTTGTCGCGCCGCTCGTCACCACGGCGACCGGCCAAAAGTTCGGCAAGTCCGAGGCGGGAGCGATGTACCTGGATCCAGCGCTTACCTCGCCGTACAAGTTCTACCAGTTCTGGATGAACGTGGACGACCGTGACGTGGACTCATATCTCAAGCTATTCACCCTCAAGTCGCGGCGGGAGATCACCGAGCTCGCAGCGCTCCGAAACCAGGACGCCGCGGCGCGGGCGGCGCAGCGCGCTCTCGCCCACGAGGTGACAGCGCGCGCTCATGGTGAGGCCACTGCGCTGAGCGTAGGACGGGCCTCGGCCATGCTGTTCGGCGACTTCGACCCGCACGCCGCCGACGAGGGGACCTTCGACGTGCTCGCCCTAGAAGTGCCGACCGCCACCCTGCCCGCGGCGGATTCGCTCGGCCTGGTGGACGCGGTGATCCGCGCCGGCCTCGCGACGTCCAAGAGCGACGCCCGTCGCGCTATCGAGCAAGGGGGGATCTACGTGAACCAGGAGCGGGTGCAGGACGTGAACAAGACTCTCGAGTCGCGGGACTGGGTGGCCGGACGGAACCTGCTGTTACGGAAAGGCAAGAAGGAGTTCGCGCTGCTCCGCGTGGCCCAACGGTAGCGGCGGAGGGCTCTCATGTTCATCGGCCATTTCGCCGTCGGGCTCGCCGCCAAGCGCGCGGCGCCGCAGACCTCGCTCGGGCTGCTAATCGCCGCTCCCGTCCTTGCCGACCTCCTCTGGCCAGCCTTTCTGTTGCTCGGCTGGGAGCATGTGGGCCTCAACCCCGACGGCCCGCCGTTCCTGCGGCTCGATTTTCTCGACTATCCCTACTCGCACAGCCTCCTGATGGACTGCGTGTGGGCCGCGCTGTTCGCCGGCGGATATTATGCGGTCACGCGCTACGGGCCGGGCGCGCTCATGATCGCCATCGGCGTGGTGAGTCACTGGGTGCTGGACGTGATCACGCACGTGCCCGACATGCCGCTCACCCCGGGTGAGAGCTCGGCGAAACTCGGGTTAGGTCTGTGGCACTCGGTGGCAGGGACGATGGCCGTGGAAATCGCGATGTTCGCGATCGGCAGCGCGCTGTATCTGACGTCGACGCGCGCGCGGGACGCGGTGGGACGCTACGCCGTGGGGGCGATGATCGCCGTGCTCTTCCTTTTCTATAGCATCTCAGTGAACGCACCACCGCCGCCCAACCTGCGGGCTCTGGGTATCGGGGGCCTCGTGTTCAGCTCGCTGTTCCTCGTGTGGGCTTGGTGGGGGGACCGGCACCGGGAGGTCGTGTCCGGGTCGGCGGTGGTGGCAGGGGTGGGGGGGGTGGGGAAGGTGGGGGGATAGGAAAGCCGCGAGCCGGACGTTGGCCCCGGGTTAGGCCACCCCTTCCAGCACGTCGATCACCTTGTCCATCTCTTCGGCGGTGTTGTAGAAGTGGGGCGAGAGGCGGATCGCGCCCTCGCGTAACGAGCACACGATGTGCGCCCGTTTCACGGCGTGGAACGCCTCCACGGCTTTCCCCGGCGCGATGCAGAGGATGGCCGAACGGTGCTTGTCCTCGCGCGGGGAGACGACGCGGACGTCGTGGGCATCGGCCCATTTGAGCAGCGGCGCGTGCAGCGCGCGCGTGAACTCGGCGATGTCGCGGATCCCAATCTCGAGCAACAGGTCCACCGATGAGGTGAATCCATAGAAGTCCTGGAACGGCAGGGTGATCAGCTCGAAGCGGCGCGCGTCGGCGCGGAAGTTGGGGTTGTATTCGGTGAGGCGGGAAAAGTCGTCCGTGCCTTCGAAGGCCATCCACCCGGTTACTGTCGGCTCGAGTCGCGGCACGAGCTCCTTGCGAACGTACACGAACCCCGATCCCCAGGGCGAGAGCAGCCACTTCTGGCCGCCGCAGGCGAGGATGTCGATGGGGGTTTCACGCACGTCGAGCACCGTGTTGCCGACCCCCTGGATGCCGTCCACCACGAGATAGGTGCCGTTGGCGCGGCACGCCGCGCCGAGGCGCTTGAGGTCAGCGCGGTACCCGTTGGAGAACTGCACGAATGAGACGGCGAGCACCCGGACGCGTGGGTCGCGCAGTCGCTCCAGCAGCGCATCCTCATCGGGCCACCCTTCGGGGCGGCACGGAGCGAGCTCGACCTCGATCCCCTCCTTCTTGAGCAGCAGCCAGGGATACACGTTCGCGGGGAACTCGCGGTCGGAGACCACGATCTTCTCGCCCGGCTGCACGTCAAGGGCGCGCGCCGCGAGGTTCAGTCCCCAGCTCGTGTTCGTGGCGAGGGCGATCTCCCCCGTGTCCGCGTTGATCAGCCGGGCGGCGGCGTCGCGCGCCGCCGCGAGCCCGGCCTGTAAATCGCGGTCGGGAAGCAAGTGCGGCGCCGTGCGCTTGGCGGTGAACGCGTCGACGACGCGGCGGGTGCGCTCGGGGATCGGGCCGATCGAGGCGTTGTTGAGGTAGACCGTATCCGCGGTCCAGGGGAATTCGGCGTCGCGGAGCGCCTTGGCGCTCTCGCGCAGCGCGCGCACGCGCGTGGGGTGGGACACGATTTCGGTCATGGCGTCGCGGCCCGCAGGCGCACATCCCAGGCGTCGCGCAGCCCGTCGCCGAACAGGTTGAGCCCCAGGACCGCGAGGCCGATCGCGAGCCCGGGGTAGAGGGAGACCCACGGCGCGACGCGCAGCAGGTCGCGACCTTCCGACACCATCGCGCCCCACGAGGGAGTGGGCGGTTGCGCCCCCAACCCGACAAACGAGAGGGCCGCCTCCGCCATGATGGCCCCTCCGATGCCCAGCGTCGTCGCGACCACGACCGGCGCGATCACGTTGGGCAAGAGATGGCGCGTCACAATGCGCGCATCCGACGCCCCTAGGGCGCGGGCGGCCTGCACGTACTCCAGGCCCCGCACGGCAAGGACCTGGCCGCGCACGATGCGCGCCATACCCGCCCACCCGACCACGCCGATCACCACAAAGACGAGCGGCAGGGAGGGTTTTACGGCTGCGGCGATGGCAATCAAGAGGAGCAGCGACGGGAAAGCGAGGGTGACGTCGGCGACGCGCATCAGGGCGGCATCGATCCAGCGGCCGTAATACCCGGCCACGAGGCCCAGCGTGAGTCCGAGGATGCAGGCGATGCTCTGGCTGATGAAGCCGACCGCGAGCGAGAGCCGCGCCCCGTACAGCACGCGCGACAGGATGTCGCGGCCTTGAGCGTCCGTGCCGAGCAGAAACGCCCGCGAGGGCGGCGCGAGACTACGGCTGAGCGCGCCGCGTAGCGGGTCGGCGGGTGCGAGCCAGGGGGCGAGCAGGGCGGCACACGCAATCAAGGCGACGATGGCTAGACCGGTTAGGGCCCAACGGTCGCGGGCAAGGCGGGACCACACGAGTGGCGCGTGCATGGGGGCTTCGACTACGTTACCCGGGACATCACCATCCCGGCAAGCGGACGCATCGCGTGAAACCCGGCACACCGTTCACACTGATTCTGGGCGGCGGCGGGATGAAGGGGGTGGCGCACGTGGGCGTCCTGCAGGCGCTCATCGAGCGCGGCCTCCCGCCGTCGCACATCGTGGGCTCGAGCGTCGGCTCTTTGATCGGGGCCGCGTGGGCCGCGGGCCACAGCATACCCGAGCTGCGAGAGATGGCGATCGGCCTGCGACGCAAGGACGTGTTCGTCGTGGCCCACGCCGACATGGCCTTCAAACGCATGCGGTCTCCCGCCTTGTTCCGTCGCGAGCCGCTCGAGCACCTGATCGCGCGACTGATCGGCGACCGCACGTTCACGGAGCTCAACCTGCCCGTGATCGTGAACACGGTGGATATCAACTCGGGGATGCAGGTGTTCTGGGGCCTCACCGGGCTCGACGAGGTCCGCGTGGCCGACGCGGTGTTCGCCTCCTGCGCACTGCCCGGCTACCTGCCGCCGCGCGAGATCCGCGGCCACTTCTACGTGGACGGCGCCACGGTGGACAACCTCCCGGTGGGGGCCGCCCGCGCCCTGGGTGGCGAATGCATCCTTGCGGCGGACGTCTCGGCCTCGAGCGCCCTCCGCGCCGACACGCAGGACGAGGGCTTCGCGGCGGTGTTCGCGCGCGCCACCGAGGTCGCGATGCAGTCGCTACTCGAGCTGCGGATGCGCTCCTGGACCACGCCGCCAGTCTACACCTCCACCCCCGCGTGGAGCACATCTCGATGTTCTCGTTCGATCACCTCCGCGAGGTCGTGGAGGAGGGGTACCGGGCGACCAGCGCGGCGCTCGACCGTCCGGACGAGTGGCCCGCCGCCGGCGACGAGGGCGTCTACCCGAAGCGCCGCGTGATCGTGCGGGTGGAGCGGGAGCGCTGCATCGGGTGCGGGGCGTGCCTGGTGCAGGCGCCCCCGGGCATGTTCGTGCTGGACGCGGAGGGGAAAGCGGTGGTGACGACGCCGGAGCAGGAGTGGTCGCCGACGGGCGGGGGCTTCATCCGCCACTGCCCGACCTACGCGATTAGCGCGCGGCCGGTGGCAGCGGTCGCCGAAACGCTGCGTCGATCCGGATAAAATCCCGCGCGACGCGATCCCAATTGTAGTACGTCTCGACGGCGCGGCGTCCCGCCGCCCCCATCGCCCGCCGCCGCTCGCCGTTCTGCAACAGCGCGATGATCCCGGCCGCGACCGGTTCGGGAGCGCTCGAGTCGACGAGGATCCCCGTCTCACCGTCGCGTACCGCCTCGGGCACACCGCCCGAGCGGCCAGCCACCACGGCGAGCCCCGACGCCGACGCTTCGAGTAGCGAGATCCCGAACCCCTCGACCAGCAGATCGTGGCGGCGCGAGGCGCCGACGTACAGATCAGCCGCGTTGTACAACGCGGGCAGATCCGTGTCCGGCACAGGACCAAGCAACCGCACCGCGTCACCGAGGCCGAGCTCAGCGATGAGCGCCTCGAGCTGCGAGCGCCGCGGCCCGACACCGGCGACGGCATAGCGGGTCTCGGGTACGATGGCGCGCACGGCCGGGATACCGGGCCGGAAGAGTGCCGGCTCCGTGCCCAAGGGCACAACCTCGACCCGGGCCGCGAGGTCGGGGCGGCCCAGCTGAACGTAGACGGAGCGCGCGAGGCCCGCGGTCCAGGCGCTGTTGGCCACCAGCACGGCGGCGTCACGGAGCAACGCGCTCGCAGTCCAGCGCTTGAAGCGACTGCGGTCGATCTTGGCCTCGAGCAGCAGCAGCTCCGTCCCGTGCACCACGACGCCGTAGGGAATGCCGTAGCGCCGCATCAGCCACCAAGCGGGATAGCCCGCCGGCTTCAGCTCTCCACACCAGGCGAATTCTGGGCGCCAGCGTCGGGCCAGGGTGCCGGCGCGCCACGTCCACAGCGCGAGCCCGTTGATCGTGCGCAGGCGGGTGGCGCGGATGGCGGCGCGGTCGATCGGCTGGGCGAACCCCGCATCGCTCTCGCCGCTGGCGGCCTCGGCGCCGGTGGAGATCACGAGCGACTGCGGTGGGTAGCGGCGCGCAAGTTCGCCCATCATCCGGGCGATGCCGCCGCCGTGCGGTGGAAAATTGAAGGCGAGGAGAAGGGTGGTGTTCAGGCGACCTGGGACTCGATCTCTCGGAGATCCCGAATCACGCGGTCCCAGTTGAAATAGGTCTCGACGGCCTTACGGCCCCCCTGCCCCAGCCGCCGCGACAGCAGCTGGTCGCTCAGCAGGCGTCCCAACACATCGGCGACCGCCTCGGGGGCGTCGGGCTCCACCACGAACCCGGTCTCCCCGTCCCGCACCGCCTCCGCGAGCCCGCCGCTCTTCCCCGCCACGACGGGGAGGCCGCAGGCGCTCGCCTCAGCCAGGGAGATCCCGAAGCCCTCGACCCGCGTCCCATCGGCGCGGCGCGAGATGCCGAGATAGACGGACGCGGTGTTGTAGAGCGCCGGCAGATCGGCCTCGGGCACCGTGCCGACGAAGCGGATGGCATCGGCGATCTTGAGGTCCGCCGCGAGCTTCTTGTAGGCGTCTTTCTCCTTGCCCGTCCCGATCACGAGGTAGTGGACGTCGATGTTCTGCTTGCGCAGCTGCGCCACGGCTTTGAGGACTGTATCCACCCCTTTGTAGGGCTCGAGCCGCGCGACGGTGAGCACCCAGAGGTCGCCGTTGAGGCGGTAGCGGGCGCGCACCTCGCGGGTGTCGAGCCCCGGGCGGAACTGCTCGGGGTCGGTGCCCAGCGGCACGACGCGGACGTGCTCGGCTAGCGGGTCGAGCCCGAGCTCGCGGAGCACCTTTTGCGCTTGCTCGCGGGTCCACTGGCTGTTGGCAACTACGGCCACGGCCGACCCGAACAGCGCCTTGAGGGTGCGCCGCGCCCAGGCGGAATGATGGATCGCGTGGAGCTCCTTGAGGATGTCGCCACCGTGGACCAGCACGCCGTACTTGGTGCCGACGCGCTCGTGTGCCCACTTGGCGGTATAGGCGGAGGGGCGCACGGAGTCGCACCACGCGAACCGCGGCTTGTGCTGTCGCGCCAGCGAGGCGACGCGGCGCGACCAGAACAACAGGCCGGCCAGATTCTTGAGCGCTCGCGTGGAGATCGGCAGGCGGTCGATCACGGCGGGACTGTAGTGGCTGTCCATCTCGGCCGAGTCGCGGTGTTGACCGGTGGAGACGAGCAGCTCGCCCGGGGGGTAGCGGCGGGCGATCTCTCCCATCATGCGCGCGATCCCGGTCTGCATCGGCGGGAACTCGTCGGTTAACAAGAACGTCTTAGGCATCGGCGCGGTGCTGCAGCTCCCACAGGCGGGCGTACTTGAGGAACACGCTCACGGCGGCGAGCCCGCAAAGAACGACGCCGTGCCAGCCTTCGAGGATCCCCAGCTGCAGGACGTACGTCCGGAAAAACGTGAACGGCGGTCGCACCAGCAGGTCCCCGACCCACGCCCGACGCCCCCGGTCCCACAGGTCTTGCGCGCCCCAGGTAGCATAGCGGCTCACCTTCTCTAGGTGCTCGGCCAGGTCGCGGTAGGGGACGTGCTCGACGGGCGCACGCAGCCGCCCCACGTCCGTCAGCGGTTCGAGCCCTTCGTGCACCCGCCGCTCCACGAACCGCCGCTCCCGGCGGAACAGCCGTACCGCCCAGTCGGTGCCCCACCCGGCGTACCGCATCGTGCGCCCGAGGTACACGTTGCGGCGGCGCACCGCGTAGCCCTCGTGGCGCGGCGCGGCGAGGACGCTCGCAAGCTCGCGCGCGAGCTCCGGGCCGATTCGCTCATCCGCGTCGAGTGCGTACACCCATTCATGCCGCGCGGCCGCGATCGCTTCGTTGCGCTGACCGGCAATCGTCGTCGCCTTGCTCTCGATCACGCGCGCCCCCGCCCCCCGGGCCGCCGCCACCGTTCCATCGCGGGAGCCGCCGTCGGCCACGATCACCTCACCGCTCCAAGAGAGATGCCGGACACACTCTCCGATCTGCGTCGCCTCGTTGAGGGTCGGGATGATGACCGTGAGCGGCGTCGGCATGCGCTCCTAATGCTAACGGGGGCGTTCCCCGCGGAGCAATCGCCGGCGCTGCAGGGCCTCCCGGTAGACCACCTCAGTTTGCTCGGCGGTATGCTCCAGCGTGAAGTCGCGACGGACGCGGGCGCGCGCCGCCGCGCCCAGCCGCGCGCGAGCGGCCGGGTCGGCGATCAGCCGCGCCAGCGCCGCCGCCCACGCCGCGGGATCGAGCGGCGGCACGAGCACGCCCGTATCAGGAGCGATGAGGTCGGGATTACCCCCCGCGTCGGATGCCACGACCGGCAGCCCGAGGGCCATCGCCTCGAGCAGCGCCTGGGACAGGCCTTCGATGCGGGACGGCAGTGCCGCCAGCGCGGCCAGGTGGTAGTAGGCGAGTGGCCGCTCGGTGAAGCGCTGGAACACCACCCGGTGGCGCGGCGGCAGCGCCGCCGCGAGGGCGGCGAGCTCCGCATCGGGCTCGACGCCGACGCACGCCAGGACCACGGGGGGGGCAAGCGACGCTAGCGCCCTGAGCAAGACGTCCTGGTCCTTGCGGCGGGCGACGACGAGGATCACCGGGCGCTCGCCCGCGTCGAGCGCGGCGCGCGCGGCTGCCAGCTCGGGCGGTGGGACGGAGGCGTCCATGCGAGCCACATCGATGCCGTTCGGCACGACCCGCAGCCGAGCGCCGGGATGCCACCGGCGCCGCAGCGTGCGGGCCACCGCCTCGCTCACCGCAACGGTGCGGTCGGCGGCATGGCCAATCGCGAAGAGCTCAAGCGGCGAGGTGAGCGGCATCGTGCGACGCGTGACGACGAGCGCTTGCGGCAGGCCGCCGCGCCAGCGCAGCCAAGTGAGCGCTCGGCGATCGCGGGTCGCGTGGCTGTTGACTATGTCCACCCGCTCGCGCGCGATCACCTCGGCGAGCCGCCGCGCGAGGGGAGCGAGGCGCGAGAACTCGAGCGGCACGCTGCCGAGCCCGGCGTCGCGCCCGAGGCGAGCCAGGAGCGATTCCGCGCGGCAGCCCAGCAGTACACGATGTCCTCGTCGCTGCAGGTGCTGGCTGAGGTTGAAGATCGATTGCGTTGAGCCGGCGCCGTCGCCCTGATGCGTCAGTTGCAAGATGGTGAGCGAGGCGTGTGACATGTCACGAAGCTAGTGCCGTTCCAACTCTTCTCGCAAAACGATGGGCGGGGACCGCTCACGAAGGCGCGGTGGCACGGCACGAGTTATACTCTACCCGCGATGCACATCGCGGTCGCGTCCCATCACCGCCTGCCCGTCAAGGGCTACGGCGGCACTGAGCGGATCGTCGTCGCGCTGGTGCGCGGTCTCGCCGCGCTCGGCCACCGCGTGACCCTGATCGCCGCCACGGGCACGAAACTGCGTGAAGCGAGCGTCGTGGAAGTTCCTCCCAGGCGGCTGCGCGATCCCGCGCTCGAGCTCTCCACCCTGGTTCCGCCCGACGCCGATGTCGTGCACGCCCATTTTCCGGTGCGGCGCCTCCCCGGCCACCCGCGGTTTCTCCAGACGATCCACGGCAACCTCAAGCAAGGCGAGCTCGTGCCCCCGCATGCCGTGTTCCTCTCGAAAAACCACGCGGCCCGACACGGCGCCACGGCGTTCGTGTACAACGGGCTCGATCCCGCCGAATTTCTCTTCCGGGACAACAAGGACGACTACGACTTCTTCATCGGCAGCTTGCACAGGGCCAAGGGCTACCATTGGGCGATCGAAGGCGCCAAACAGACGGGACGCTGCTTGATCCTGGCCGGTGGCTGGCGACCCAGCTTCACCGGGAAGATCAAGTACGTAGGCGAGGTGGACGGGAAGGAGAAGGCGGAGCTGCTGGCCAGCGCACGCTGCTTGTGGATGCCGGCACTGTGGGACGAGCCGTTCGGGCTCACGACGCTCGAGGCCCTGTTTTCCGGCACCCCCGTGCTCGGGACCCGGCGTGGCGCGCTGCCGGA
>WNFG01002047.1_pt1 | contig 17458 bp, 16 predicted proteins | sample 5400431 | NCBI WGS metagenome assembly WNFG01 (sample SAMN13153346, study PRJNA577476) | soil metagenome | isolation source: 120 cm saprolite under Douglas fir tree site 2 hole 3 replicate 2 | place: USA:California | collected 2015-04-18 | reverse complement strand
TTGATCGTGGGCGGCGGCGCGCTGGAGGCGAGCAAAGAGTTCCAGCGGTGGTTCCTGGACGAGATTCGCGCGGGCATGCCCAGCCAGCGGGAGGAACAGACGGGAATTCCCATTCAGGAGATGCCGAATGGCGACACCGCGGGGGCGCGTGGGGCGGCCATCGAAGCACTGCAACTGGCCAGGCACGGCGCGCGAAGGTAAGTCTGGCGCCGGAGTTTGGGTCTTGGCGGGTTCGTGGACTGGTGAAACGTGCGCGCGGTTGCGGCTGGCGAACACCTGTACGGAAGGACAGATTGACGGTGACACGGGGCGCGGTCAAAGTGGGGCTATGGGCGAAGTCACAACAGCATCACCCCGGCGAAGCTCACGAGTTTTTCATAAAATGCGCTTGCAAGCAGAGGGCCGAGCGCACAACCGGAAGAAATTCAAAGAGACGTGCGAGACGGTGGTGGTGAACGCGCACGGAGGCTTGCTGCTGTTAAAACATGAAGTGGACAACGGCGAGATGCTGGTGATTACCAACCCGGAGACGCAGGAAGAGCTGGAATGCCGCATCGTCTACCTGGGCGAGCCCGGAGACAAAGGGCAGCGGGTGGGAGTGGAGTTTCTGACGCCCGCGCCGCGCTTCTGGGGAGTGGACTTCGTAGACGCTGCGCGGGCAGAAAATTCTTCAGCTGTTCATTGAGATGCTTGGAGCTGTCGCGCGCGCGGGCGACTGGCTCCTCCGCCGAATAAACCAACTGCCCAACCTCCATAACAGAAGAATGGCGACGAGCGCGCCGTAAAAAAGCGGCTCGCGCACGTCGGACTTCACCAGCCAGTAGTAGTGAATGACTCCCAAGACAGCGGCACAATAGATGGAGCGGTGGAGCATTTGCCAGCGCTTGCCGCCGAGACGGCGAATCCAGCCGGCCGTGGAAGTGATCGCCAGAGGAATCAGCAAGACAAAAGCGGTGAAGCCCACGGTGATGAAGGGGCGCTTTGCGACGTCTTTCCACATGCCGGCGAGATCGAACTGCTGATCGGGGCCGAGATAGGTGATGAAGTGCTGGCACACGTAGAAAAATGCGAAGAGGCCGAGCATGCGGCGGAAACGGATAAGGTCTGGGAGGTTGAATAGCTTGCGGAACGGCGTGATGCAAAGGGTGAAGATGAGGAAGCGGAGCGTCCAGTCGCCGGTGGCGTGCTGCAAAAACTCAACGGGATTGGCGCCGAGATCGTTGTGAAGGCTGCGCCATACCAGTGCGCCGAACGGGATGAGGCAAATAAAAAAGACCGCTACTTTAGTCCATTTGCTGGTGAGGATTGCGCGCACGACGAAATTCACGCTTAATAATTTTTCTTCAGGTCCATGCCGTTGTACATGGCGGCGACCTGATCGGCGTAGCCGTTGAACATCAGCGTGGGGCGCTTGAAGATTTCGCCGAGGCGGCGTTCCTTGGCCTGGGTCCAGCGGGGATGGTCGACGCTGGGATTCACGTTGGAATAGAAACCGTACTCCGTGGGCGCGGACAGATTCCAGGTTGTCGGCGGCATCTTCTGCTGGAATTTTATTTTGACAAGAGACTTGATGCTCTTGAAGCCGTATTTCCACGGAAGAGTCATGCGCACGGGAGCGCCGTCCTGGTTCGGCAAGGTCTCACCATACATGCCGACACAGAGAAGCGCGAGCGGGTTCATGGCTTCGTCAAGGCGCAAGCCTTCGACGTAGGGAAAATCAATGCCAGCATATTTCCCCTGGGGCATCTGTTGGTGATCGTAATAGCTTTGGAAGGCGACGAACTGCGCCTTGGAGGTGGGTTCGACGAGCTTCACGAGATTGCTGAAGGAGAATCCGATCCACGGCACGACGATGGACCAGGCTTCCACGCAGCGGTGGCGGTAGATGCGTTCCTCGAGAGGGGCGATCTTGAGGATTTCGTCCATGGTGAACTTGCGGGGCTTGCTGACTTCGCCTTCGACAGAGACGACCCAGTTCGAGGTGTTGAAATTTTTCGAGTTTTTCGCGGGATCGCCTTTGTCGGTGCCGAATTCGTAGAAATTGTTGTAATGGGTGACGTCTTCGTAGGTATTTTGCTTTTCGGTGGTGCTGAAGGGGCTTTTGGCGAGGCCCACGAACTTTGTAGCCGCGAAGGCGGAGCGAGAGGGGAAAGCAAGGTCGAACAAGCTTTTGCCTGCCGCGGCAGCCGCGCCAGCAATTCCCACGGCTTGCAGGAATTTGCGCCGATTCAGATAGACAGACTTTGGAGTAACGTCGGCGTAGGTCAAGTCTGGGGCCCTGCGGATTAACATTTCTCTCCTCACGTTCTCCTTAGGCGCTCTTGCGTCAACATCATTTTACGTGCATTTCTCTCAGTTGGATGCTGGAACTTGGGTAACAGGCCTTATCTTCCACTCTTAGGCGAATGGACCAGCTTCCGGCTATACGGATGAGAGTTGGCTGGCGGAGAAAAGTTACAGGGCAATTTGTTGCAAGCGGGCAGTGGTCGCGGGTGGCTAACCGTGGAGTTTCTTCAACACTTTTTGGGCGGCTTGGACGCCGTGGAATTGGGCTTCCTCGAAGATGGAGATGCCGCTGAGGTCAGAGTTGGCGAAGAGGAGGCGGCGGTCGAAACGCGTGAGGCGGCGACGTTCTTCCGAGAAAATCGCGCCGACGGCGGGGCGGATCATCGCGTGGCCCATGCGCATGATGTCGATGCGGGAGACGCATTGGCGGATGTCGGCGTGGACGCGCTCGAGGTCGTGGAGAATGGCTTCTTTCCAGTAGGCCCAGTCTTTTTCGAGGAGAAGCTGGCGGTTTTGCGCGGGGGCGCCTTCGGCGAGGGCCCAGTAAAACGTCCAGACGGTGCGGTCGATGTGAGTGCGGAGGCTTTGGTGCATGGCGTCGACGTAGCCGAGCGTGGGTGAATCGAGGAAGACGGTGTCCCAGGAGGGCTCGGCGCCGCGGGAATCGGGGTAGCGATCGAGGGTGAGATTGGCGGTGAGCCAGGGGGAATAGACGAAATCGTGGAGGGGCGGAAAATTTTCGAGAAGATACGGGGCTAGAAAGGTGGGGGCGGCGAAGATGACGAATTCGGCTTGAAATTCGGTTTCGCCGGCGAAGACACTTGCACCATGGCGCGACTGACTGATGCGGTGGACCATTTGATTGGTGCGGACGTTTGCGCCGACGCGTTCGAGGAGGCGGCGGGTGATCCAGCCGTTGCCTTCGGGCCAGGTGAGCGGGCCTTTTTCGTCGGACTCTCGGGAAGAGAAATAGTGAATGCCGGCCCAGGCGGACGTGTCGCTTGCGAGGGCGCCGTAATCGTCGCGGCAGGCGTAGTTCGTGTACCAGTTCAAGAGACGGGAATCGAAACCTTGCTGGCGGAGCCAATCGGAAAAAGGGAGTCGATCGAGATACTGAAATTTTGGAGAGAGGCCGAGTTCGAGAGGGATAGTGAAACAGCCACTCTTGCGAAATTCGCCGAAGAGATTTTCGAAGCGTTGAAACTGATCGCGGTCTTTGGGAGCGAGTCCGACGGCGGGTTCGATGCCCTCCTGCCAGCGGCCATAGAGGAAGAGGCGCTCCTGGGGCGAGAATGCGAGATAGCGTTCTTCCCAGTGGGCATTTTTCAAGACGCCGAGATCCTCGAAAAGTTCGCGGACATATTCAGCCTTTGGGCCAGGGACGGGTACGTAGTGCGCGGCCCAGGGATAGGCGGTGATTTCGTTTTCACTCCAGCGGGCGTTGCCGCCGGGCTGGGCATTCATTTCGAGAAGGACAAAATCGGTGAAGCCGCGCTTGCGCAGACGCCAAGCGGCGCTGAGACCGGCGATACCGCCGCCGACGATGACGACGGGAACTTTTTCGACGCGCTTGGCCGCGGGGAACGCGATGCGGTCGCGCAAGAGATGGCCCATCTGGAAGGAGTCATTGACGAACCCGCCTTCGACTTTTTTTTCGCTTTTAAGGGAGAGGCCGACGAGCGCAGCGCTGCCAAGACCGAGAAACTTGCGGCGGCCCAGCTTCAATGACTGATGTCCTTCCAGTCGTTCTCGTAGGCGCGGACGAGAACCTGGCTGTTGAGCTGATTGGGGGGCATGGGGAGCGGGGCCATGTCCGGCGGAAACTGAAAAAGGGCGGGAAGGCCGTCGACGCTGAGGAAACGCAATCCGGCGGGAAGCGCTTTGGGAGGAACGTATTCGTGCGTGCCAGCGAGAATGAAACCCCATTCGCCGAAGGAGGGGACGTAGACGTGGTAGGGAAAGATTTGCAGGCCGGCTTGCTTCAGCGTTTGCGCGATGCACCAGAAGGAATCGCGGGCGAACATAGGGGAGGTGCTTTGCACGACGAGAAAGCCTTGCGCGCTGAGGTGGCGGGCGACGGCGCGGTAGAAGGCTGTGGTATAGAGCTTGCCGAGCGAGTAATTCGTGGGATCGGGAAAATCGATGACGATGAAGTCAAAATTGTCGGCGTTCGAATCGACCCAGGGGAAAGCGTCGGCGTTGATGACGCGCACACGCGGGGAAAGCAGAGATTTGTCATTAAGCTTGGTCAGCATGGGGTTGGAGGAAAAAATTCGAGTCATTTCGGGGTCGAGATCGACCAGCGTGATGCTCTCGACTTGCGGATATTTCAGGATTTCGCGGACGGCGAGGCCGTCACCTCCGCCGAGAATGAGGACGCGGCGCGGGGCCGGAACGGCAGACAGACCGGGATGGACAAGGGCTTCGTGGTAGCGGTATTCGTCGCGTGAGCTGAATTGCAGATGGCTGTTGAGAAAAAGCCGGAGGTCGTCCTTGAAGCGGGTGAGGACGAGATGCTGATAACGGGTGTCGCGGGCAAAGATAATTTCGTCGGCGTAGATATTGTCTTCCGCGGTGGATGTGATCTGTTTGGCTTCGGCTAGTCCCGCGCCCAGCGCGAACAGGACGACAAGGCAGGCAAGGCGCAAACCGCGCTTGGCGGAAAGCTGATTGGCGAAGAGGAAAGTGCTCCAGAGGGCGACGCCGGCGTTGACCAAGCCGAATAACATCGCGGAGCGCACCAGACCGAGCCGCGGCACGAGCAGAATCGGAAACAGCAGCGAGGCGGCGAGCGCGCCGAGGTAATCGAAGGTGAGGACGTGGGCGATGACGTCGCGAAACTGGTAGCGGTCCTTGACGATGCGCATGAGCAACGGAATCTCGAGACCGACCAGAACGCCCATTACGACGACGAGCGCGTAGAGAATCAATTCGAAGCCTTGCGTGAAGGCGAACGCGAGCATCAGCAGGGCGGAAGAAAAACCGCCGATGACGCCGAGGAGAAGCTCGATCCACACGAAACGATTCGCGAGGCCGCGATTGATGTAACGGGAAAGAGCGCTGCCGATGCCCATGGCGAACAGGTACGTGCCGATGATGGTGGAGAATTGAAAGACGCTGTCTCCGACGAGATAGCTGGCGAGTGTGCTGGCAACAAGCTCGTAGATAAGGCCGCAAGCCGCGACCAGCAGCACGGAAATGAACACCAGGACGCCCATGGGCTAGTGAATCGCGGCGGCAATGATGATGCAGATGCCGAGAGACATGGCGCCGACGAGGATGGCGAGGGCCATGTTGTGCTCTTGAATGATTTCCTTCCAAAGATGGTACGGAGTGAGTTTGTCCATCACGATGAACGCGATGACAAAAATGAGGATTCCCATAAACGCGAAGACCAATGCGTTCAAGATGTTGCCGATGGGAGCGAAGTTCATCTTATTTGCCTCCTGTGTAGTGGTGATAGCCGGCGTAAACGGAGCGGTACGAGCCGGGATTATCGCGGACGGATTTCGGAACGTTTTTGAGCTGGTTGATGGAGTCGAGACTCCAGCCGCGGTACTGGCCGAAAGCGGCGGTGCTGAGAACCATAGCCCCATAGAGAAGATAGAATTTTCGGAACATTATTCGTCGTCTCCCGAGCTGCCGGAAAATTGCATGGGCGGATGATCGCTTTCGGACCAGCGAGAACGCTCAAAAGTGTAGGCGCGGAAGGAAATAATGACGACGGGTACCAGCAAAGCGAGAAAGGCGATGCCGTAGATTCCGAAAACGGGGACGTCATGGGTGACGTCGACGGTGTACGGAATGCTGGGGAGCGAAGGGTCAACCTCCGGCTCGATGCGCAGATAGTAGTGGCCGGAAGGGACGCTCGGGATTACGACGGCGTCGTTCTGTTTTCCTTCGGTCCAGGAGCCATCGCTGTCGTAGCCGGAGTAGTAGCTGACTTCGCGGCCGAAGTCCCAGGCCTGTCCGGTGTCCTGATTGATGAGCGCATAGTTCAAATAGACCCAGTGGTTGTTGACGGGCGCAAACGTTTTCAATTCCACGGTAGAAGGGTGTCCGGTCAATTCGAAAACATCCGTCACAAAAGAGGATTCGCCTTTCGCGTCGGCGCGGACCAGTTGAAAAGTCTCATGAAGGACTGGCTCCTTTTTCGCGCGCATATCGAAAGCGGCCATGAGCGCCAGGAGGAAAAGAGTAAAGGCGGCGAAGGCGAGCCAGATGCCGGTGACATTGATGGTTACGGGGGAAGGCTGATTCTCGTAGACGCCCAGGGCTTCGGGTGGAGCGCCGGGCAGCTTGAAGGCCTCCCAGATTTCGCGGCCGTACATGTACTCGCCGATGGACCAGGTGACTTCCTTGTCGAGCTTTTCACTGGAGAGCACGCGCGGAGGATGCACGTAGTCCGTGACGACAGCGTGCTCGCCGACACGCACCTGCCAAGGAAATTCGCCAAGGACGAAATCGGTGTTGGCGTCAGAGGTCTGGAAGTGCTTATAGATTTCGCCAAAGTAGTTCGTTGAGCTTCCCTCGACCATCGGAAACTCCTTGCAAACACTGATGTCGTTCCAGTGGCCGTTGTATTCAGAAAGATAGCGAAAGCCCTTGTAAGGATTGAATAGAAGGTATTCATCCCAATAGTAACTTACGCCCTCGACTTTGCTGTGGCGCCGTTGAAAGCCGATGGCTTCATAATCCGTGCCGCGGAGCTTTCCGCGGGTGCCTAGAGGAATGAGCGGCTTGACGTCGCGCGTAATGGCCTCGAATTGCTGCAGGATGGCGAGGCTGGGATCTTTGGCGTCGAGGATGGAATGGCAGCCCGCGCAAACGACGGTTACGGCCTGCCCGAAGGAATGCAGTGCGATGGCGGCGCCGCAATTCGGACAATTCAGCGCTTTGGCTTGCGGCTTGGGAGGGCCGGAAAGCGGTGGTGTACCAGCGCTCATCACCAGCCCTCGAAGCTGCGCAGATTTTTTAATTTGAGATCGTCGAATTCCACGAGTTCGCCGAGATACAAAGCGGGTTCGTGATCGCTGTAGTCGAGGGTAGCGAATTTCCTGGATTCCGTGCGCAGGTCGGCAAAAGTGACGTCAGTCTTATCCCAATACGGAAAGGGCAATTCGCCTTGCACGCCGCGGTAGTGCGCCGGTGTGATGACGCTCACGGTGTAGCGCTGGTTGCTCCAGGTGAATTGCTGGCCAAGGTGGAGTTGCGCGGCGGGAGGGAGATTCGGCGCCTTCGAAGCCCACGAGAACGCGTACTCGCTTTGTGCGTCGGAGAGCCAGGCGCTTGTACCGTCGTTCATCATGACGTGCCACTCGTTCCAGCCGCCTTGATCGTACTCATAAAGGATGCGGCCAACCACAACAAATGACTTGTTGCCGTACTGTCCTTCGGAATTGATTTGAATGGGTGAGCTGTCCGGAGGGAGATTGGCGACCTGGCCGACTTTTTTCAGGTCCACATCGGTGCGGACAAGGATGCTCTTGCAAAAGTCGCATACCGTTTGCACGCTGCCGGACCAGCGAAAAACAATCTTGGCGCCGCAGTTGGGGCAATTGGCAACGGGCTGGGTCATCGCGAGTGACCTACCGAGCTTGCGACAAGAGGTTTTACCTCAGTCACTGGCAACCTGCTTCCATTTGGATTCATAGGGGCGCGGCAGCCGGCGGACCGAAACGGAACTTGCCGCGAAGAGTTGCCGCAAGACCGTTTCGAAGTCCCACTCGGTGCGTGGAAGGCAGCAAAAGAGATTGAGGCAGAGCGAGCCGTGCTCTGGGAACGTGTGACACGCGAGGTGCGACTCCGCGAGCAGGCACAGGCCGGTGATGCCTCCGGTGCCGGGAAACTGGTGCCATTGCGTCTCGCCGACGGGGCGGAGCTTCATCTCCCGGATGATCGTGTTGAATAATTCTCGCAAGGCGGCAGTGTCACGCAGCGACTGCGACGAGCATCCGTAGGCTTCGACAACCCATTCGATTCCGCTCATGGCAGGCGGTGGCACTACACCTGGGGCTTTCCGCATTCCGGACAGAATTTGGCGCTGCGCGGGATGGGCTTGCCGCATTCGCTGCAGAATTTGGTTTCAGCAGCGGGAGCTCCGGCTGCAGCAGGCACTGTTGCACCAGCAGGAGCAGAAGTCGATTTCTTGACGGCGTCCATCATGGCTTGGCCGATGGCCACGCCTGCGCCGAGGCCCGCTCCCACGCCGACCGCGCCTCCGCCTTCATTGGCGGCAGCGATGGGAATGGCTTGCGCCACCTGATATTGCGTGAACTTGCCCATGTCGCCGAGAACGTTCATGCTGATGCGCTGGTCGAGCACTTTCTGCAACTCGTCTGGCAGCGAAAGATTTTCGACTACAAAACTGTCCAGGGCGAGTCCATATTCCGTGAAAGCCGGTTTGAGGGTCTCGCTGATTTTTTCGGCGAGGGCGCCCTGGTTGGCGGCCATATCGAGGAACGGTACCTGGCTGGCGGCGAAGGCATCAGTCATTTTGGCGATGATGGTGTTGCGCAACTGGCCTTCGAGATCGGGGACACGATAGATATCGCGAGTGCCGCTGATCTTGCTGTAGAAGGATTTGGCATCGCTCAAGTGGTAGGAGTAAATGCCGAAGCCGCGAAGACGGATGGCGCCGAATTCCTTGTCGCGAATGGTGATGGGATTCTGCGTGCCCCAGTGCTGGTCGGTCTGAATTCGCGCGGAAAAGAAATAGACATCGGACTTGAAAGGCGACTTGAAGGCTTTGTCCCAGTTCTTGAGATAAGTCAGGATGGGCAGGGTTTGGGTGTTCAGGGTGTAAAGGCCGGGCTTGAAGATGTCCGCAACTTTCCCTTCATTCACAAAAAGCGCGGCTTGCGAATCGCGAACGGTCAGCTTGCCGCCGTTTTGGATCTCGCGATCCTGCATGGGGTAGCGATAGGCCAGGATGCCTTCTTCCGGTTCGACCCATTCGATGACATCGATCCACTGCTTGGAGATGAAATCGCGAAGGCTCATGAGAAGCCTCTCTAACGGCGCGCGGGTGAGCGAGGATTGCGGCCGATGAAAGCGATGCTACGGTGCGGCTCGCGGCGTGTCAATGGTTCGCATAAGAATACAATTGCGCGAATATAGCTGGGGCAATGTAAATAAGGCGTTCTGTGTTACCTCTATCAAAAACAATGAGATATGCGCTTCAAGGGATTGCAGCGGTATTGCAAAATCTTTCAGCCCCTAAAAGGTTTTGTCTCCCGGCCAAGTATGTCATTATGCGGCGCGGGTCAAGATGACAGTTGGGCGCGCGCTTGCAGGATGGGCTCCTCGAGCAAGGACGCGGGAGGCGAGGCGGCAAATCCCGCGGGAGGACGGAAGTGACCTTCGATGGAAAATATAAGCGTTAAGAGTCCCACGGCGACGAGCGAATCTTCAGCCGCATACACCGGCGCGCTGGCAGTGCTCACGACGCTCTTCTTTATGTGGGGCTCGCTCACCTCCCTGAACGACGTTCTGATTCCGTATGTGCAGCACGTTTTCAAAATAGAACTTGCCGCGAGCATGCTGATCCAAACGGCATTTTTTTCCGCCTATTTTGTTTTTTCCATTCCGGCGGCAAAGATTATCGATTGGATCGGATATAAGAGAGCCATAGTCGTCGGGCTGCTGACGATGATTGCCGCTTGCCTGGCCTTTTTTCCGGCGGCAAAAATCCCTTCGTTCCCGTTCTTCCTCGCCGCGTTGATCATTCTGGCAACCGGAATCACGATCCTGCAGGTTGCGGCGAATCCCTATGTCGCCGTGCTAGGAAAACCGCAAACGGCCTCCAGCCGCTTGAATCTTACGCAAGCCTTTAACTCTCTGGGCACCACGATTTTTCCCTGGATTGGCGCACACTTGATACTCAGAACGACAGCGACGGCCATGGCGCAAAGCGCCTCTCAGGCGGCGGACGCGGTGATCAAGCTATATGTCTATTTTTTCGCCACGGCATTGGCGTTGCTTGCCATCGGAATCGCCCTTTCCAAGCTCCCAAAGATGGAATCCGCCGAACGCCACGTCGGTGAAACGATCAACGATTCTATTTGGAAGCATCCCAATCTCATCTTCGGTGCGATTGGAATTTTCGTATATGTCGGTGGCGAAGTTGCCATCGGAAGCTCGATTTCCAATTATCTTGCGCTCGACAACATCGGCGGTTTCCTATCAACCGCCAGCATTCCCGACGCGGCGGCTCGCTATCGGGCAGCGCTAGGAGAAGCCGCAAAATACATTTCGTTTTACTGGTTGGGCGCTATGATCGGCCGCTTTATCGGATCGGCCCTATTGCAAAAGATCAAGCCGGGGAAATTGCTGGCGCTCGCCGCCACTATGGCCACCTTGCTTGTCACTACATCCGTGTTCACGAACGGCCACGTAGCCATGTGGGCGATCCTGTCCGTCGGCCTATTCAACTCGATCATGTTCCCGTGCATTTTTACCATGGGTATCGCCGAACTGGGACCGCTCACGGGTAACGGTTCCGGCCTCTTGAATATGGCTATTGTAGGCGGGGCAATCATTCCCTGGATCGTCGGAAAGGCCGGCGACCTGATCAACCATCACTACTATCCGGCGATGATCCAGGGCGAGACCAGCTGGGGCCAGGGTATTCACTACGCACTCATCGCGGCCGTTGCATGTTATCTCTACATCTTGTTCTTTGCACTGAGTGGTTCGAAACCGAACAGCGAGCGGAACGCCAAATCGTAGATCGAAAGTTACGCGAGCATGATTAGGAACTAGACTTGGGAAAACGGGCGCGGAAGTGGCGTCGACGTCTGCGCAACGCTTCGTGCCGGTACTAACGCCGGCTAACGGCAACCCAAAGCTACAAATGCCCTTCCCACCCGTGGAATGCATTAGCAGTATAGGCGGAGGAATGGGGTTACTTTTATTGTGGCCGTACGCACGGCCAACCGGGCGGTGATTGAAACGTTCACCGTGGCAGCGGACAGCAGCGGGCACATCACCGAAAGTTGGCATCTTGCACATTAATACGCGGTCAGGGAAAGTTCCCAGCGCCGGGGCTTTGCGGGTGTCAGTGAAAAGTTTTTGGCTTGAAAGATTAGGTGTATAGGAAGGGGACCACGATCTCCGCGGCCCAGAGGGTCATTGCCGGTCGCGTAGGCGGAAATCTCAAGGGGCACGTCCGAACTCTTAACTTGCACTTCCAGCGTTTTTTCTTCCGAGATCAGCCGGTCGATTCGCGCGTCTTGAAGATAGGAAGTCTCGAGATGATCATAGCGGCTGGGAATAGCGAACCATAGCCGACGAACGTTCAATGGCTGGGATGCAGTCAGCGACTCCACTCTTTGAAGACTGTTTCCCTGAAGGGTCCAAGTGACTTCCGAGACCAGACCTGCATCGGCAAGATCTCCAGCCTTGGCGCCTGGAACAACCCAACGTCTCCAGATCGCGGTGACGCTCTTCCCATCAGCTGCAGGCTTTATCTCGTCCGCTCCATCCGCGGCAGCGATGGTCTTGCCATCTTGCAACTCCAGAAATGGGCTCAGGCATGGATAGATTTTCTCGACAGGCGTGGCAAAACCTGGAAATCCATCCGGTGCGGACTCATAGTCGGAGGTCGCCGCTCTAGGCCCGGCGACGAACGGCAAGGCGAAATGGAAATGACCTTCGCGGACAACCCAAACGCCAAACTTGCGGCCGGGTCCATTGCGAAAATACTGAAAACGAGCAACGTCGCTGAGGCTCGGCTGTGGAGGAAAGCTCTTCACCCCTTCCCTTTCGAGAGCTTTCATGAACATGTTGTGGGAAGCGAGCACTTTTCCGAAGAAGGTTGTGGTTTGCTGCCACTCGCGTTCCTTCGTGATGTAGCTATAATCGCCTCTGCCGAAAGCGAAAATGGCGAGCAAGTGGGATTGGGCGTTGAAATCGTTTCGGAGCCATGACCACGCGGCAAAATAGGCGGCGGCCAACTGAGAGAGGGGCGCGGGCCGAAACTCCGAATGTTGGCCGAGAAAGGCCGCGATCTCCAAGGTGTCCATATAACTGATGGCGCCGAGACTTCGGCCCCAAGAGTAGCCGTAGCCGTCTTCGGATAATAAATCCCACCAGAGCTTCATCTGTTCCTGTAGCGAGGGCGCAATGGCTTTCATGAGGTCCTGGCGGCCGGCGAGTTCCGCGGCATCATAGATTGCTCTGGCGTACTCGTTGGAGTAGCGATCGTAGCGGCCGGTGGGGAGCGCATCGTCGGCAAAGAGCGCGCGATCGGTGAATTGTTTGGCGGCCCGGTTGAGCAAGTCATCGAGAGCGGTGCGGTCCTTGTTGAGGCCGAGGTCGAAGTCAATTGCCGCGATGCGCGCAGCGACGCCAAAGTAATTTTCGGGTAGGTGGATCAGCGTGTGAGTTTTCGCATCGTAAAACCGGCCGGGGTCAAGCAAGGTTCGATACGATTGCCTCTCTTCGGGAGTCAAGTTCTGCCACAAGGCGTTGCGATTCAGGTCCGCGCCGAAGCTGCGCAAGGCCATCGCGGCGTAAAGTTGCGCCCAGGTTCTGCCTCCGTGGCTCAATTCGATCTGGGCCATCTTTCCAACCATCCGCGGCAGGTCCTGATCGGCGATGGTTCGCGTGCCGAAGAGTTCCGAATAAGCGGCCAGCGCGCGCATGAACGACCCCCAGGAAAATTCGCCGGTGGTGGGCGCTCCCACCACACGGTCCGGAGGAGGATTAAGAGTCTTTATGTCCGCGACGTGTGCCGTCAATTCTTTCTGGAAAAATTCTCGAACTTGCCGATTAAGATCGGCAACGTCGATTTGCGAAGTAGCGAGCTGCGTCTGCGCGAGCGCGCTGCAACCGAGGCCAAGCGATCCACAAAGAAGTAAGATGACTGGCCGGGCCATGCGGAATTTGGTTTTTCGAAAGCGCGAACCAAACGAGGCTCCAAGTGCCCGCTGCGACGATTTTGCGCGTGTCATGGCTTCGACGAAGTAGCGGAACTCTTGTGCTGCTGCAGCCACAGCAGGTCCTCGAGCAAGTAGTACTGTCCGTAAATCAACATGGCATCATTGGGACGAACACTGCAGCCGTGCCGCAACACTCCCGGCGGAGTCGGATCATTGTCGCTGACTGGGCTCAAATATCCGTTGATCAACGATTGCACGATTCGTTCGCCCGCTTCCCGATACCCCTTGGCGCGCGCGCTCTCCGTTGTAATCAGGGAGAGACGGAACAAACCGCCCGCGATAATCGCGGCCGCCGAAGAGTCCCGATTCCGAAAATGGACGCCCTCGTCGTCGAAGTCGTACCACGGCACGGAGTCGCTCGGCAGGTTTTTGATGGCGTAGTCTGCGACTCGCTGGGCGGTAGCCAAGAACAACGGCTCATGAGTTTCCGAATACGCCGCGGAGAAACCATACAATGCCCAACCGAGTCCTCGGGACCACGTGGTGTCTGCGCCGAAGCCTTGATGCGTGTGCGCGAAAACCCGCTCTCCGGGCGCGGCATCGCTGACAAAGGGCAGCACGACTTCCCTCGACCCGCCGTGCAAGGTGAAGGTTTGCCTGTTGTCGCCGGGGTTGTAATGAACGGACTGAAAGACGGATCCATCCGGACGCACATACCATTCCGCGGTCCGGAGGGCGTGCTTCCTGCCGATGTCGCCCCAGCGTTTGTCGCCCGTTTTCTCGCTGGCCCACCAGAGCAACTGCAGATTCATCATCGTGTCGATGATGGTGTCGTCACCGTTCACGCCCCACGATGCAATCAGCTGCGTTTTCGAATTGAAGAGTTGTTCCAGCCGCTCGGCGGCGCGCAAGGCGCTGGCGCGGAGCGCGCCATCGCGAGTCGCGTCGAATCCCATCGCTGAAGAGTAGTAATACAAAAATCCTGCGTCATGATTTTGCAGCGATTCCTGGCCGATCAACTTCGATCCCCATAATTCCGCCCAACGGAGATACTTTTCATCATGCGTCGCGGAATACAGTTGCCAGAGCTCTCCCGTCCAAAAGCTACCCGTCCAGAAATAGCCGTTCTGTTTTTGCCACTCCCCGGTCAGATTGTTCGCCTCACTAAAGAATCCCTGGCCGGAGTTTGAACTGACGGGTTCGGAGGTCGCTTGTAGTACCGGCGCCCATTGCGAAGCGGTGCGGTCGATGGCCTGGCGTAAGAGTTGGACTGCTTGCTCCACAGTTTTCGCTTTGTGGGGAACCAAAGTATCAGGAGGCGCCTGCTCGCTGGTTGCCGAGTCCGACAAAATGTGAACGTCTGCGGGCTGCGCCATGCGATCGGCCTGTTCCCGCACCGCATTCAGGAATTCCTCCCGGGTCTTGATAGCATCGGAAGGAAGAACCAGAGATTGATGCTGGCCTTCCTCCTTTTGACCTCCGTAACCGACTCGGTGATTGGATCCTTCCTGGTCCCACGCTGCAATCGTGTACCAGGATTGCGAGCCATTGCTCAGCTTGAAATCGATGAAATGGTTTTTGCTATCGCTTCTGAATGCGGCGTGTGGCGCGAGCATGACGATCGCGAGGCCCAATTGCTGCCCTGGGACCGCTTCTGTGGCCGTTGGCCCCGGCGCGACGACCTGCTCTCCCCAAGTCGCCAGCCACACAGCGGGTGAATCTTGTCCAGAGGTCGCCGGTTCAATTCCAGGCTTTGCCGGCACCCCGGTTACGAACTTAAAGTCGTCGGCGGCCTTCGCAAATATCGTCTGAGTGAAACCTCGTTCTCCGGCCCATTGGGTGATTCGCGAGCGAAGGTCGATGGTTCTTCCACCGGCGTTCCAGCCAGCGTATTCCAACTCCACGACGGTTCGCACTGGTCCACTCGCGATGATTCGCCATTTGCGTTCCTTTACGTCGGCAACCTTGATCGCCTTGCCATCCACCATAGCCGCGACCGAGCCGATTCCGATAGCGTCGCCGACCTTATAAATGTCACGGCCTTCCGGGGATTCATCGTGGTAGGTGTAGTCCGGGGATGCGTACATCGCAAGCTGTAGCGTTTGCCGGCGTTTGCCGTAGAGATCGATGGCATTCCGGGGATCAAGGTAGACTCGAAACGCGACGCGCTCCGATTCCCATCCGACACCTTCGATTTTCCGGCTGAACAACGCCGCGGTTCGTTGCTGGTAATCGCCGCGCAAACGCCAGATGCGTTCCTGATCGCCGTAGGACACCGTCACGATGCGCGTCTGATGCGGCGCGAGATCGACTTGAAATTCCAGTTCGTCTCCCTTGCCGTCTCCGTCCAGATCATCAACCTGCGAGGGAAGCTCTTCGGTCTGCAATACAGACGCGTCTTGTTCCAACGTACTTGCGTCGCTCGCCGTCACGATCATAGCGCCCGGCGTGAAGTCGGGCGCAACTCTCCGGATCTGTGGGATAGGAATGACGATGTCCGCGGCCTTTCGTGGATGGCCGCCAGGGTTGGAAATAGCGACTTTGATGTTCTTGATTTTCTGGGCACCCCGCGCTGGGAGTGCGCAGAGAGCCGGAATGATCCACAGCACTGCCAAGAATCTCTTATGCATAAGACTCCACTCTTCTCCATCACAGCAAATAAACAGGAAAGAAATTCAGCTCAGGAAATGTAGTCTTCCCTGCATGGTGTGAAGACATCAATCACGAGCGAATCCTCGATCGCCGAGGCGCCGTGTTGCACGCCGCCGCGGACAACGAAAGTGTCTCCCCCGCACAATTCGAACGATTTTCCCTGGCAGTTCACTTTCAGATGCCCACGCACAATGTAAACAACTTGATCGTGCGGATGGCTGTGCATCGCTCCAGCCCACCCTTTCACCATTTGGTGCTCGGCGAGAAAGAGCTTGTCGTTGTAGGCGAGCACGCGGCGTGTCAGGCCGGGTTCCGGATGCGATTCTTTGGCCTGGTTACCCAGTGTCACTACAAGGTCGGGATAAATTTTGCTTTGAGTTTCCATTTTGTGTCTCCTGCTCAACGAGCTTCGGCGGTGCGCTCGGATTTGGCTGCGGTGGAGTTCCGTGCTTCCTTCACCAGTTGGGAATACCGCGTCGCCAAATTGCTAATCAACTCCGGCTTGCGCTCTTCAAACGCATGTTTCAAAATCAACTCGCCCCCAACCCCCAGCGCGGCCGCACCGGCGCGAATGTAATCCGCCGCGGTTTCCAGATTCACGCCTCCGGTGGGGACGAGCGGAACTTGCGGCAGCGGCCCTTTGAGCGCCTTGATGTAGCTCGGACCTCCCAAGTTGGCGCAGGGAAAAATTTTGACAAAGTCGACGCCGGCGTCCCAGGCGGCCATCACTTCGGTGGGCGTGAGGGCTCCGGCCATGATGAGCAGGTCCAGTTTGTGAGCAGCGGCGACCGTTTGCTGGGAAAAACCCGGCGTCACGAGGAATTGGGCGCCGGCGTCAAAACATTGAAGCGCGAGATCCTGGTTCACGACCGTGCCTGCTCCGACAAGAAGTTTTGGCATCGTCTTCACCAACTCGGAAATGACCTCCAGAGCTCCTGGAACGGTCATAGTGATCTCGACGATGGGAATTCCTCCTTGCCAGACCGCCTCGGCAGCAAATCTCGTCGATTAGAGCGCGAACTTCCTGTTTCTTCATAAAAAGAGGTGCCACCTTTTCGGCGGGTTCAGCGGACGATTCTCGCTCCCGCGCTTTTCATCACGTGAAGAACTTCGTCGAGCGTCGCCATGGTCGTATCGCCCGGCGTAGTCATAGCCAATGCCCCATGAGCCGCTCCGCATTCCACGGCCCACTGCGCGTCCTTTCCCGCGAGAAAACCGTAAATGAGACCCGAAGCAAAGGAGTCACCGCCGCCAACACGGTCGAAAATTTCGAGATTCTCGCGATTCTTGGCCTGATAGAAATTGCCCTCGTGGTAGCAAATCGCGCCCCAATCGTTTCGCGTGGCAGTGGTGGCTTTGCGAAGTGTGGTGGCGACAACTTTGAAGGAAAAGTCGTTCAGAACCTTCCGGATCATTCGCTTGAAGGCTTCCGGATCGAGTGCGGAAAGATGCTCGTCGGTTCCGGGCACTTCGTAGCCAAGCGCCGCGGAGAAATCTTCTTCATTGCCGAGCATGACATCCACGTAGGGAGCGATGCGGCGGTTGATTTCCTGAGCTCGCTTCTTTCCGCCGAACGATCGCCACAATGAATCACGATAGTTCAAGTCATAGGAGATGACGACGCCGTGTTTTCGCGC